>Ga0065721_10050500_pt1 | contig 19674 bp, 8 predicted proteins | sample Mesricmetagenome_FD_59108 | JGI IMG/M metagenome (GOLD analysis project Ga0065721, IMG submission 59108) | Mesophilic microbial community from rice straw/compost enrichment Sample: eDNA_1 v2 (version 2) | ecosystem: Engineered > Solid waste > Grass > Composting > Bioreactor | place: USA: Davis... | reverse complement strand
TGAAGCTGGTTCAAGAATTCCTGATCGAGAATATCTCGCTTCCGGATCGTCACCCAACGCAAAGCTTGCCCGATATTGACCTGTTCGGCTTCATTCAATTCGTGCCGCATGGTGATGTAGGACGGGATGATTTGCTCGCGCTCCTCCCCGGTCAGTGGCGTGTTGGCATCGTCGTCATCTTCGAACAGCTTGGCGGTCATTCGTTGTCCCACAGTCCGCGCAGAGAGCCAGATAAAATGAGTTCGATCATGCGCCGCTGTTCGTCATCAAGATCGGCTTTGAGTAGGGCCTGATTTTCGAGCCGCATGGTATGATCCAAGCGTGCGATATCTTTGCTGGCTTTCTGTCTCGCGCGGTCGCGCAGAATATCGTCAAGCGGCTTCGTGGGTACAAAGGCATTAACGAATGTGCAGTCATAGCCTCCGCCGCCTGACGTAGTGTCTTGATCGTAGTGGATCCGCTGACTTCGGCCTTTTCAATCGCGGGAATGCGTGAAACCGATGTTCCCATAAGAGCGGCGAGCTGGGCGGGCCGTCATGCCCAGAGCTTCGCGTATTGCCTTGATCCAGCCTCTTGGAGGCACGGCAAAAGACATCTCGCGCAAAGGCGCAAAACGTCTTTCCAGTTGCTTGCGAGCAAGGGCGGCCTGGTCTGTGTTCATATATATGTGTTCTTATGTGGTTGCCCGTTTACATATATATGAACATATCGACTTATATTGACCATCTATTGGTCAAACATCCGCTCCAAATCGGTAAACGTTACCGGCGCGCCACAGCGAAGTAGCTTTCCCCAGTCCCTGACACTGCAGCGTTCGACCGGGAGAGGTCACTTGCCTGAGCGGCCGGTGCCGCGCGGAAGTCATGTCTCGGCGGATTGCCTACGATGCGCCAGTAACCAAAACCCTGATCGAGCAGGATGATAGCCTTGCTCCCGTCCGCGTACTCCAGTTCGAGTTTCCGCCCATGAATTACGCTATCGGACACCTGGAGGGCCACGTCGAGCCCAAGCTTTTCGCCCAGGAACTGCGCCACATCCTCCCGATCGTCCTCATGATCCCAGTCGTTGAAGATCCGATACGGAACCCGGTCTTTCTTCAACGGCTGTACAACCACATCGACTTCGACCGTGTCGCGGGCCTTCAGCTCTGCGGCAAGAGCTTCGCAGGTCCGAAGGAACAGAAGCATGGGTAGCGGGGCATTGAGGTAGCGGTCGGAGTAGGAAATTCGGACGAGCTGGCCCGGATGCCAGATTCCGGCCGCTTCCATATGCTGCTTCAGCTTTGCGCCAAAACGTTTGCCAAACTGCCCCACCGGGCATTGACCAAATCCGAGCATGACCTCCACCATGTCCCCGGGAGCGACTTGGCGCTCGAGGTCGTCGGCAGCTATTAGAGTGAAAGGCGTTGGCGGATTGACGCTTCCGGCAACGACAGCATGGGTTTCACCAACCCCCCATCGCTCGCCGGGTTGCGCCGCATTCTCGTCGCGTGAAAAGATGGCTTTGGCGCTGTCCTGAGAGACCAGTTCCGCGATCCGATGGTTGCCGAAACGGCCTGCTGCAGCTTCGCCGAGGGCAAGCCGGAAGTCGTTGCGTACTGCCGTGTCGCGCAAGAACCGTCGCTCCACTTCAGCCAGGTTATCGAATGCCTTGCGAGACAGAACCAGCGTCACCGGAACGCCGCGGGCGGAGGCAGACGAGAAAAACGATCGCATTTTGATTGACGACAGTTCGGCAAGGTCAAAGGCCTCGGGCAGGAATACCGTTACGCTATCCCCGCTACGGGCGCGCAGCAGAATTGTGTTTGCTGCATCGTTGAGAGCCTTCGCATCCGCAACGGCCCGGTCCTCCTCAGGCAACTCGGCATTCGTCTCAAGGAAGGCGCGAACAGCGATCAACGCCGCGTTGCGGTCCAGGCAACCTTGCTGTTTGTAGAGATCTGGCGCCAGCACACAGGCCGAGCAGCCCATCTCGCATTCCTTGGGGCAATCGAGAACATGAGAGGCCCGTTCAAACACATGATAGATGTCGTCGAGCAACCTCGGCGCATACCCGGCGCCGCCAGAGGCTCCGTCAAACAGGTAAACCGAAGGCGTCTTGCGGCCCAACTGGCAATCCCTTGCAGCTACTGAAATTCCCAGCTCGCGTGGTTCAATGCCAAGCCAACGAGCGAGACTTTCACGCAGAGCGGCGCCGAGTGCCCAGGCTGCGCCGTCGCTTTCGAGCCCCGGCAACTGGACTTCGACCACGTCGGTCAGAACCTCGTGCCCCAAAGCCAGGGCACGCGTGATCGCGTACCCTTGATCGTTGCCCGGACAACGATCAATCGCCTTCTTGTCGCGTGGCGTAAGCGGCCGGTGATCCTTAAGCGCGTCAGTGCCGGCTTCCCCGGCTCGTCCGCACTCGAGGCAAATCTCGTAGCCCTTGTCGTTTGGTCCGCGCGAATGGTGGTAGATGTAACCATCGTGCGAAGCACGGATCCGCCCACTTTCCGGCTGCAGAAGGGGCTGCCACAAGGCGTCTCCGACGCTGACCTTTGGTGACCTAGGCTCGATGTAGACCGCTTGGTCGGTGTCCGCATGGGGCCGCGCGTTCCAGTCGACCCTGAAACCGGCGGGCTCGAGGAATTGCTCCGTCTTGACGTGCGGATCGCCGCAATGGTTGCAACGCTCGGGCATCTGGTGATCGGAACCCGCCCCGCCGCATTGATCGCACCACCAGGCCCAGCGCAAGTTCTGTGGCTCGCGCTGCCCGCTATCAATCGGGCTCAGCCAGTTCAGCGTTACGCCTGCAGACTTCCAAACGAGCCCATCGACCACAACCTCGGCGCCCGGAGCATATTCTCGGATGGCAATGTCAGCATTGCGGGTCGGGCATTCATAGCGCCGATCGCGGGCTCCCTCCTCGTCGGAGCGAAGACGCTCCTGGGCCTTCTGGGTTTCTGCACACAAGGTATCGAAGGGGACAACGGCTGTAGGAAACCCGCTTCCCGGGATCAGGGAGCGATTGGCCAGCTCTTTAAGCAGGAACTCCTTGCACAGGCGCCGCGCCTGGAACTCGATTGCCTTCTTTGCTGGCCCATCAAGCGCATCGGCATCGTCCTTCAGACGCTGCCAGGTCCGTTGGAAATTTGCAGTTTCCTGCTCGAACATCACAGCCGTGTGTTCTCGAATCTCAGTGTCAAATTCGAGACCAGTACCTTTCAGCAGGCGTTTGAGCCCAGCGTCCGTCTTCGCAGCGGTAGTCGGCAGTCGGACCCATTCACAGAAGGCCCCCACTGGCGGCAGCCCTTCGAAGGGACGAAGGTCGGCCCGGCAGCCGAAGAAATCGCCCGTTTTGGTCCGGGCGAACTCGCCGTCGACCTCCTGGAACCATTGGGCCAGCAGAAAGGCGTTCGCGTGGCGCTGAGCGATACGGTCGGAATCGAGAGACACGCGCGGAGATGCGAGCTTGCGGCTTAGGTAGCCCGCAGGATCGGCGAAGGTTTCCAGATCGAGCGGGGTGTTGCGTGCGATCGTCAGGCTCGCCGAAAACCCTTGGCCCCGTCGACCGGCTCGGCCGGCGCGTTGATTGTAATTGGCAATCGAGGGCGGAACGTTGGTCATCAGGACCGCCTCAATCGAGCCGATATCGACGCCCATTTCCATCGTTGTCGAACAGGCCAGCAGGTTGATGTCGCCTTGCTTGAACTGCTCCTCGAAATCGCGCAACCGGTGCGGAGGTTGCTGAGCGCTATGTTCCTCGGCACGCAGATAGGGCGCCGCTCGCGCCGCCTGGTCGTGCATATCGGTCCATAGGCGCTGGCTGCGAAGAGATCGCACCATTCCGTTTTCAGCCAGCCAGTCGTCAAGACGTTCCTTGGCTTCAACGTTTAGCGGACGGGTATGCGGCAGCTTCGGGAATTCGACTTCCGCGACCACCTTGCCGTCGAACCTTCCAGTTCTCGTGGTGACAAGGTTTGGCGAACGACCGAACACGAGCCGGGGCAGCACCCGACGTGTTAGCGGGCATTGCCAGGTCTTGGTTACGGCTTCGATCTCTGCGGCTTTCTCGAGGCGCAGACTGAATGTGCCGCCGACACCGGAGAGAAGCGGCCCCATCTGTTCCCACGCGGTGCGAAGGAGTTGATTGATTTCGTGGCGATCGCGCGGCTCCGAGATATCCAGACCCAGGGCGGTAGCAAGAAGGAGGACGGAGTCTGGCTGGCGGCCCTTCGTGTTGACCGAGGGCCAAATGAGATCTCGCTTCGCTCCGGGCGGCTGGTCGGGACCAATAACGTTCCTCGGCCGAGCCCTACCGGGCATCCAACGAGCATCCGCGTCATCGACGTCCAGCGCGAACTGACCTCGCAAATAGTCAACCATGAAGTACAGGAAGTCGCGCCAGTCCTCGATTGAGTAACCTTTCGCCGCAACGGCGTCGGGCAGCTTTTCTTTGCCGATCCGTTCGATGTCCGGGAAACGCAAGCGTGCAAGACCCAACGTCTCCATGGCATTGGCGTTGCGCGGTCTGCGGGCGAGTTCACGGAGTAGCATGAAGCGGGCAAGCGCTTCACGATCGTCGTGATAACGCTCGCTGCGATCAAGGTCCCAGACCTTCGCCATCATGCCGATGGTCGGCTCGGAGGCCAGAGCCGATACTAAGTCCTTCCACGCAATACCAGCTGCGCCTCCACCGTTGAGCTCGGCATCAATTTTTGCGATGTCGTCCTTAAACGAAGGATCTTCTTGCACAAACTTGGCGTATCTGGCGCGCCTTTGGAGCAAGTACTGCCGCTTCTCCTCGGGCAGGTCGCTGCCTTGCGCCGCCTTTTGTACCGCATGGTAGATGAAGCCGCGTACGAAGCCGCGCTCACCATTGGTTTCGATATTCGCCGCGAACCGAGCTGTGCCTTGGCGACTGTCTGAAAAGCTAATCAGCTGGCGACCGTCGAAAGGCAAGGCATGCTCCGCCTGATGCGGTGACACACCCTCCAAGAGGATCGGCGCGGCATTCTGGGTCAGGAACGGCGTACCGAAACGGAAAGACAGCATCGCAGGCCGCCCGTGCCGCTTGTTGCTGAGGCAGGCCGGGCAGCGCCCCTCGTTCAACTGCGTCAGAGAGAATTGGCTCGTGTCGTCGGCCATTTCGCCGCTGACGACGTCAAATCCAACAGGCGTCGACTGGGATTGCGCGTTGATAGCGATCAGGCGTGGATGCCCGATGCCGTCCGGTTGCCGCTCTTCCTCTTCGTCTTCGTCATGATCCCGATCGCGGTAACTATTTTCGCGAAACTCATCGGGGTCTTGATCGCTGCGTCGCGGCAAGACCCTGTCCCCCAGATCGTTCGCAGGCAGGAACGGCTCGCCACAATCCGGGCAGCTCTGGATCTCGAACACCAGCGACTGGCAATGTGGGCAACTGTCCTTCTGATCAAACAGGATCGGGCCGAATGGCCAGCCGTCCGGCCGTGTGCCCCCGGTGCAGCCCGGATTAATGCAGGTCCACAGGCCAGGAATGGCTCGTATGAAACTGTGCGCGCGCATTGGCAGCACCGGCCTGATCTCTTTGGCATTGTGCGCAGACAGGTCGAGCAGGATCTTCTCTGCTGACGCCGTCACAGATGAAAGAGATGAAATGGTCTGCGGCCTCTTTTCGAGCATCTCGGCCACCACGCGGGCCGCCGGATCGTCGGATGCAGTCAGGACCTTCGAAAGATCCACCGGTTGGGGCTTGCCGATTACGACATGTGTGCGCTCAAGCGGGACGCCAGCGATATCGGAGAGGAAGCGCTGCAGTGTAGCGACTGCCTCCGCGTCATCTGCCGATCCTATGGTGGCTGAGGTCGCTACAAATCGGACCTGATCGGGCGTCACATCGAACGCACTCATGACGCGCCGAAGCAGCAACGACAGCTCCGCAGCGGCTGAACCGACGTAGCTATGCGCTTCGTCGATCACGATCCAGCGCAGCTTGCCTCTGGACGCATCGAGTATCTTACGGTCCTCACGCCGGATCGTCATGTATTCCAGCATCGTCTGGTTCGTAACGAGAATGGGGGGCGGGTTCGCGCGGAGCGTTTCGCGGTAAAGAACCTGATGTGGGACATCGTGCTCGGCCTTGTCGCGGTTTGATTTCCGCGCTGTGCCCATCAGTCCGTTGTAGAGGGCGAAACGCACATCGCCGGTGAGCGGCTTGGTCCAGGCCGTTAGACGCTTCTCCTGGCTCGCGATCAGCGCATTGAGCGGATACAGCATGAGGGCCCTCACACCCGTCAGCTGACCTTCTGCTTCAGATGCGCGGACCAGATCATCAAGCAGCGGAACGAGGAAGCACTCGGTTTTGCCAGAACCTGTCCCACTAGAGACCAACACAGATTGCGGGTCTGCATTGCGCAGAAGCTCCCAGGTCCTCAGCTGGTGGGCGTAGGCAGGATAATCGAACCGCAACTCCGCATCGGACGTTTTCGTGATTGCGTCGATCGTGCGCGGATGAAGCAGTGAAGCGAGTTCGTCAGGGCGCTTGCCCGACGAAACATAGCCGGGTGCGGCCTGAAAGAGCTGCTCCGACAGCAAGGCGCCCTTGGAGCGATCCGTGCTGGCGAGGTTGTGCCGGAGAAAGGCGTTCAGGCCCTCATGCCTGATGCCAGCACGAGACACGACCGCTTCTGCGAGGCCAGCCTGCAAGCGCCGATGGACATCCATCGGCGACAGACGGGTAGGCTGGGTCACATCATCAGCGGTCATTCTTGAGCTCCATAAGGGCGTAGCCATAGGCCTTGGCGAAGTATGTGGGGTGACGTCGCTCGACGTCTTTCACCGTTAGAATCTGTACCTTGTCGAGCGTGATCCGCCCCATAGCAGCCAAGGCTGCGACAAACGGGGCGTCAAAGACGCGCATGAGGGACTCGAGAAAATTTTCCTTCGGGAGTAGCTCGCGGAAAGCGGGGCGAAATGGATTGAAGCCACCGGCATCTGTGCTGATGCCCTCGCTCGTGTGGTCGGTGAAGTGAGTGCGCACTTCCTCCCAGGTCGACGGCGAATAATCGCGGCAAATCAGAGGAGCCAGCTGGGGAGCACGTGCCGCGATTTCATTCTGGCGCTCAGTGAGTCTGGTCAATGCCCACTGGGGATCATCCAGCCGGGTAACGAGATAGTGCCCTTGGGCCTGGAAAGCTGCATCCCATGCGCCGTATGGCAAGAGCATCCAGCTCGAGCAAAGCCCGTCGAACAATTCGAGAATGGTCGACAAGTGCTGTTCTTCACAGCGGTGCAGCAGCAAGGGAGCCAGTGCACCGGCGTGTACCAATTTGCTGAAGATCTCGAACGTCTGCGGTGGGAGGCCGTTGAGCGACAAGGCCAGCTTCATAATGATCTGGATCGTCTGACTGGCCTCTGCCGTCGTTGGATCTTGCGCTATTTCGGTAACGAGGGACTGCAGGTCCTCTTGCGCCTTAAGGAATGGCTGGGCCATAGCCCGGCCGAGCCGGTGCTGCGGAACTTCGGGATCCGGGTCACCTGAGACAAATTTGGGTCGAGTGAGGACGCGGGAGCCCTCACGCAGATAGACGAGCCAATCGCCTTTGAGACGCGGCAAGTGAATGAGCTGGCCACCAAGGCCACTTTGAAGGCCGTCGTAACTGCCGAATGCGAGCTCTTTCTCGGGAGCCCCAAGTGGGCGTCCACACACCCTCACATCCTCACCGACTATCGCAGTTTTTGGGCGCAAGCCTCCATTTGGCTCCCACTCAAGGCTGTTACCAAACTCCGTTACATACCAGTTGTCATTGCTCCCGTTGTGGAAATCGAGCCTGACCTGAGCGTCGATGCCAAGGGGGCGCATGAGAGCTGCAATGTCCGTTCGCAATGCGGACAGGCCAAGCTCTCCATCAATCCGCCAGTTGGCGTCCAATGCAGCGTCAGCATTATGGGCAACCTCCCCCATCAGGATCGATGTCGAGGGGACGCGTGCCACCGTGTCACGAAGATCGGCCAGGCCGAGAACTGCGTCGCGCGGGAGGAGATCTCCGTCCCAGGTTGTGAGCCATTCCTTCGATTGGAGCGGAACCTTAAGATCGAACGCAGGAGTTTGAGCGGAAGCAAGGCGCAAGGTCAGCAAGGCCCGGCGAGGAGGATCAATCCGTATCCGCCAGCTGTGCTTCGAACTCGATGCTTCGTCGCCAAGTACAGCTGCCCCATCCCAACCGCTCAGCTCGATATCGGAATGGGTCCCATTGCTCCGCTGTGTGAGCTCAAAGGCACCGGGCAAAACGAACGCAGTCAGCCGGTCACGCACATGACCTGTTGCACCATCAAGCCAGGCGAATTCGCACAACCCGGGTCCTGCAGTGGCCAGATCTTCCGACCAGCTGCGTTGGCCGGCAATCCGCCAACGCACCTCTCCCCGAGATGCGACCCGGTGTGAAAGACCATCTGACACCTGCGCATGGAGCGGGTGCTTGAAGAGTTGTTCCCCATCAGGCGTCTGTACCCCGGAAACTGCATCGGCCACGATCGAGAGCCGGTCTTTGCGGTCCGCACTCTGTCCGGTTCGCACAAGGAAAGTGTCGCCGTTGCTCTTCTGAGCGATGATTGTGCCCGCGCACCGGTAAAGACAGCGCCCTGGAGCGAAGGCAAAATCTTCGGGCTCAATCTCGGCGTTGCCGTCTTTTCCTCGAACTGACCAGTCCTCAGGAACATCGATAAAAACAGGCTCCGCTTTGTAAGCGCCGGAGCCTTGGCCGATGAGAGCAAAGGTTGTGCGCAGGGCATCTGTGCCGCGCGGCTCGAATACACGCAGCCCGCCGCTCACGGGCTTGCCGCCAGGCAGCATAAAGCTGCGTGCCAGCCGATCTCCGCGTGCGTGAAATTCGGCCGTAACCGGAAGGTCGAATGGAAATTCGATTCCCGCTTCGCTTCGCATCGATCTTGCGATCCAGCGGTTCGCGTCCTCGTGCTCAAGATAGGCAAGTCTGCCAGAAATTCGGTCCGCCAATCCATCGGAAGGCTGGAGGAACACGCGAATGTGATCGCCGGGCGAAAGCACCTGGCTCTTGTCGTCCCACCGTCCATCGAGGTGGAAGTCGAGGCACTCGCGCCAATCTTCGCCATGCTGAGACATCATCCGGCCAACGCGAATGCTGCCGCTGCTGGAGAGCTTTTTTGCTTCCAGCAGCGTATCGATCAGACCCGCCGCCGCCCCATCCAGGGTCATTGGCAATTCATCGCGCCAATCCTCGTAGGCCTGGTCCAGCCGCGCCGAGTAAGGACGACCATCAGCCGGCACTTCCTTATCAACGAATGTGCGCAATTCGACAATCTTGAGCGCCAGCTCACCGCAGATCGCGTACATTTCCTGGCTGCGCCAGATCGTCGGCAGCAAGTATTCGTCCCGCTCACAGATGGCGACTGCGGTGCCGATGTCCTTCACGTCAGCGCCCAAAAGCTCGCCAACAGCCCGTTCGAGAAACTTTCTTGGCCAGCTTGCGCCGCTCGCCATCGCGGCGGCAGGAAAACCGCCCTGACGCGCCAGGTTGGACAGCCGCTGATTGCCGTGAGCAGTAATCAACGGTTCGACGCCCCAGGCACGAAACCCCTGGTCCGCCAGATCACGCCATTCGCCTTGCGAAAGCCGCAGCCCTAGTACTTTCTCAATGTCAGCCCAACGTTGGACGCCGCCCTGATAGGAGCGCCGAAACCAGTCTGCGGCCCACAGCACAAAGGCTGGTGCAAGCGAGGGACGTTGCCAATCAGAGGGGAGGCCCAACGATAGCTTCTTTTCCAAGCGCTCGAACATTCCGGGCGCAAGCTTGTAGCGGTAAAGCGGCAGACCGGTTGGCCGGGGCAAGCCCAGTTCGGCGCTAGCTTTGCCAAGTGGATGAGGACCCGTGTCTGCAGCCCTGGCGCGCTGGATTGCCCGGATCATCAGAAGACGCGAACCACCTGTCTGGTGAATTTCGTCGGCAATCTTACGCAACTTGACAGGATCTTTGCGCGCAGAGTCGATTTCGGCTTTGAAATCGCGTTCCTGCATAGCCGTTTGGCCTCCCCCTTTAATTGCTTGCCGTGTAACTACAGGCGTTACCCACCGCGATCTAACGATCAATGAATATTACTTCATAATCAATGATGGAGGATGAGACTTTCAGTGCATTAGGGGAAAGTTTGGTGAAGCTTTATCGTAGAAAGCATTGACTACGCAGGACCAGCGGGCGCTCATGACCCCGTCGATACCTCGACCCAAATCCCAGATGACAGAGTCCCCGTTGGCGAGACGGGCTTTCACGAACCGATCGTGCAGGTCGCCGACCGATCGCCGCGACTTTTGCGCCAGGTGCAATTGCACCGAGGCCAGCATGCGGTTCCACCGCTCTTCGAGATCTCGTCGCTGATCGTTCGTGCTTTCGGTTTCCCGCGTCTGAACCGAGTCCGCATCAAAGGCCACAACATGGACAGCTGCGATTTGCGAGGCGAGCTGACCAAAACGACCGATGAAATTGACGAGCCGCCCCCGCGCTTGTCCATCAGCGCAGCAATAGGGGTCCTGGATTTCAAGTAATGCGATATTCGCATCGCGGGCATATTGCTCAAAGATGGTCCAGTCTCGCGGTCCATGTTGTTCGAAGACCACTCGCTGAACGTAGGAAGCCCGAGCTTCTGCCGCTTCAACAGGTGTCCGTACCGAGAGAGTCGGGCGCCGAACCGACGGCTTATCCAACTGCGCTGACGCGATCTTCTCAGGTTTGCCCTTTGATCGTGTGCCTTCGGTCTCTGTCGGACTGAAAGTTACCGTGTCCTCAGGGGCTGGAGGCGAGGATTCGCTCTCTGAGACATTGAGCCGTTCTTGACTGACCTGCGGCTCTGTCGGAGCGGGTGACTCAATGCTGTAACTGGTCCGATCCTGGGAGGATTGGGGTTCCGTTTCAGGGGCAGTAACAGACTGATCCTGCTGCTCGGCCCGCTTCCCATCGAGCACGTCGGCAAGCAAGTCCTCGACATCTCGCTCGCTCTCGGGCGGCATTAGCAGGCCACGGCTCAGTGAGCGCTTGCGCTCCATGAGGGCATCGAGACGCTGATCGAAGCTCGACGGACCAATCGCCTCATCCGGGTGGATGGCCATCGGGATATGTATCGTAACTGGTCGTGTCTGCCCGATCCGATAGGCGCGATCAGTCGCCTGATCCTCGACAGCTGGGTTCCACCAGCGCGAGAGGTGGATCACGTTATTTGCGGCGGTAATCGTGAGCCCCACGCCCCCTGCCTTGGGAGACAGGATGAGGACGTCAAAGGCAGATGGCGAGCTCTGGAATGCGTTCACCATCTCCTGGCGCTTATGGCCAGCCACCTTGCCGCTGATGCACATCGGCCTGTGCCTGAGGTCAAAGCGTTCCTGGATGGCCATGGCCATAAACGCTTGCATCTCAAGATCTTCGCAAAACAGCAGGGCCTTTTCGCCGCGCTGCTTAACCTCCTCGAGAATCTCAAAGGTCTTCTTCAGGCGCGCCGACTGGGCAACGTAGGCTTCTATGTCAGTAACGCCTCGCGGCGCCGAAGGGTGGAGCGATGTTCCGCGCAGCATGTGCAGCACTTTGAGCATCGCGCCTTGCTCGCCGCTTTCGCGTAGCGCGCGAGCTCTGGCGAGTACGAGATCATAGGCCTGTGCTTGGGCAGGCGGCATCTCCACCGCGTATTTGCGCGCCCTCTTTTCAGGCAGACCGGTGAGGATCTCGTCCTTCATGCGCCTGAGCATGAACGGAGGCAGCTCCTCATCACGCTCGACCAATCGCCGCTGAAGGTCTTCCAGACCCGCCAGATCGTTCGCCGGGTAGCTGCTTTCGAACTCGCGGCTCGATCCGAGGAAGCCAGGGTAAACAGTATCGGCAATCGACCAGAGATCCTGAAGTCGGTTCTCGACTGGTGTACCGGTCATGGCAATTTGCAGGCGGCCATTGAGCGCCTTGGCTGCCCGGGTCATTTGGCTGGCCGGGTTCTTAAGCTTCTGGATTTCGTCGTATACGATCGCATGAAATGGGATGCGCGCGAAGCTCATATGATAGTCGCGCATCGTTTCGTAAGTCGTGAGAACGATCCCTGCGTCTTCCCATTCGCCGGAATCGAGCCGTGAGGTGCCGCCGCGGATATCGCTTCCTGCTTCCAGTCGATAGGTGCGCAAATTTGCCCCGAAGGCTTCGATCACTGGCCCCATGAGGCCAGCCTCGACATGCTGCGCGAGTTCAGCTTGCCAGTTCTTGAGCAGCCCTGTTGGCGCAACGATCAGCACTGGTTTGGGGTGAGCCGAGCTGGACCGCAACCAGAGCAGGAACATGAGTGCCTGGAATGTCTTGCCCAGACCCATATCGTCGGCGAGCAGGACGCCTGGCAACTTGCGCTCCCATGCTTCGGCCAGCCAGGCAAACGCATCGCGTTGGTGCGGTTTTGGCTCGGATTTCAGACCTTGCGGAAGAGCCGGCACCTCAAATGGCTCTGACGCGGACGTCGGCCGAGGCAGACGCGCATAATCGAGTTGCTCGAAATTCTCACCGACTTGCAGAAAGAAGATCTCGACCGGTTCGCGTTCATGCTCAGACCGCGATTGGTCTCCTGCCTCTACTGCGATCTGGCGTTCCAGATCGGCAATTCCACGCGTTGCCTGAAGCGTCGCTGTGGTGGCCGGGATGCTCTCGTCGCCCCAAACAACGGTTACGTCTCCCGCTTTGATGGCGGTTTCGAGGCTGCCAACAAGAATTTCGGCTTCACCGGGAGCCAAGGGAATGTGCCGCGCAGCCGGCGGATCACCGATCCGCAAGCCAAAGCTTTCGGGCAACCAACTGTTAGGCTTCGGCTTGATCCAGGGCAGAACCGGCTTTTGCCAGACCTCGATCCCGCTGACGCGCTCAGAGAACTGCTGCGTCTCGATGAAGAGGCGGTCGGCCGCTGCGTCATCACCGGAGGCATCGAGTTTCAGCTCTTCGCGCAAAATCCGCTGGGGAGAGCGCAGGAATTCCCGCTTTTCCTGCGAGCTGCTGGCCTGCTTGGCACGTACGATATCGAGCGCTTTACCGAGCAGGGGGTCGAGGAACAGCAGTGTTCCATCGGAAAGGAGATAACTGCGCCGCCCCCCTTCCTGGCTCCGAAATCTGCGCTGGAAGTGCGCGGTATCTTGCGGGGTCAGCAGGGATGCTTCGTGCTCATCGACGAGATCGCCGTCGGAGGTCTCGCCGACGTGTCTTGAGAAGAGAACCGGGTCAAAGTCGAAGCGACCGTGATCGGTTTTTGCATTCAACGAGAAGTTCGCAGCGTAGGCTATGCGGATGCGTTCCAGAAACCCGTCGGCTTCTATCCCCGCTCCCAGCTTATCGCCCAGCAGTGCGCGAAGCTCAGCAAAGGCTGCCCTGCGTTCGTCGGGCTCACTTGCTGACTTAACGGCTAGTGCAGCTTGGAAGACGGAAAACACCGGCTCGGGAATGCGGCTGACACGCCCACCCTCTCTGACACGAGCGCCAACAATATCCGCACGAACAGGGACGCCGCCGCGACGAACCCACCTCGGATTGACCGTGATGGATCCTTCGGCGAGCGATCCGCTCGAATTCAGTTGAAGTGTCAGAGGCGTGGCTGGCGGCAAGCCGAGGGCGAAGGCATCGGCCTCGTCCAATTGGGCGGCAATGTGAGGGGGAAGGATAACCCCTCCGTCCTCTTCAAGAATATGACCATCCTGATCGAACGAGCGTGCGAGCGCCAAGGCCGCTTGTCCTGCTCCGGGAGCAGCCCTGGGCCACTCCGAGACTGGTACAGTTTCGCTTGAGGCTCGCTTGAAGAGCCCGCCCGGTCGCTCACGCAACAGCGTGATAGTTTCACTGCCATCGCTCTGCTGAGTTGCAATGAATTTGGTGCTTACCATCGATCGTTCCAATTACGACCACGGCCTTTCCCGAAACGGGGATGCAAGATTGATGTCCGGCGATGAATTATCCCCGCAAACTTGCCTTCCCAACCCGGGCTTGCTGGAACGTGAGATTCATACTCGAAGTCGGACCGACCTGCCGTGGTCCGCAGTTTGGCACCGTCGTATATCTTGGCATAGAGCTTCGGAGCATTCGGATCGCTATCGCTCCAAAACCGGCATGAGCCATTGTCGCTCCACTCGGAAATCCTCAAGTCACCGATCTGCATGATGATCGAGGACGATGAGGCAGGGCCGCCTCGAATGATCCCGTATTCCGGGCGTTCCCCGCTTTGTCGGATCAGGTACTCGATCTGGTTCCGAGCCCGGACGCCCAAGGCAGGCCACGCATCACTGACGAGGCCTTCGTCCAGATAGGCCATCCAGAACTTCTCACGCTGCGCCCATTGATCGGGCCTATCGGTAGTCTTTGCGATAGCTCGGAAGAATTCGCGCATCGCGACTTCAGTGAGCCAGCGCTTGAAGACTTGTGTAACCGTGAGCGCGCGCGCTTCACCAATGGTCTCTGCCAGCGAGCGGACAATTCTATCCCAGCGGGGCCGCTGAAGACGCGGATCGCCAACCTGATCGAGGAGAAACTCGGAAATCGCCTTGCGATGCTCAGGTTCGGGCTTCTCGCTGATCCAAGGTTCGAGCAAAGCCCGCACGACCAGCTCGATCTGTCCGGCGAGTGCCTCTTGATCAAAGAGCCTCAGCAAACTGCGCTGTGCGGGGACCGCCTTTCTCGGTGGCAGCTCTGCTGTCGCAACGCAAAACCTGGCGAAGGTTGCCTGACCGAAGCCGCTCGCTGCCAGATTAGATCCTAGCCCGGTTTCCCTGATGAGCTGAAAGATTTGATCGTCATCGCGCTGGATCAAATCGAGCGCCACCCGTGCCGGGCCTTGCGATGGTACAAAGAGCTCCCATTGTCGGGCTCTCTCTCGCCATGCCCACTCGTGCCGCTGGGCAGCACTTGAGGCAGCATCGGCAAGCTTGCCCATAATAGGCCGGCCGACCGGAAAATAGGTGAGGTAGCCATCGATCATGGCTTGGTCGGAACTGCGCCGTTGCTCTTCGACCGCGCGGTCGAGAGCCTCAGATCCGAGGTCATCGAACTCTGGATCGCACCATGCCCCGCGCAGGACCCGGTTGAGTTGAAAGCGCGGCAGCGCCCCGGCACCATTTTTAGCCACACTGCGCAAGAAGGGCTTCAATTCGACAACTGGCTCCGCCTCACCGATACTCGCATCAAGCTTGGCGAGTTGCCGCTGCAATTCAGGTTGCGTTGTCGGAGGTTTGGCGAGCCCGGCAGACGCCAGGGCGTCCATCCGATCGATTGCCGCGCGCAGGAAGCTCATTGCTCCTGCCTCAAGATGTCCTCGTCCAAACCCGCGCTGGGTGTGGTCATCAAGAATCGCAAGTCGATCCGTCGATTACGCTTCTTAGCCGCCTCGCTATCACCTTGCGCGATAGGGCGATCCGGACCGTATCCGCTCAGGCCCAGGATCGGCGCAGAACCTGGCTGACCTGCTGGCTTGTTGAGGAACCCCCGCAAGGCCGGTTGATTGAGCTGAAGCATGGTGAACGTCGTTTCGGCTCTTCGAACCGAAAGGCCATAGTTGTTCATCCCACCGTACATCGCGTCGGAATCGGTATGCCCCTCTACAAAGACGGCGTCGATCATGTGCTTCGAGCGCTCCGCTTTGCAGAGGTTTGACGTCGTGTAGCAGGGAAGAACCTCAACCATCGCGCTGGCAACCTTGCTGATCGCGGCTTGGCCTCTGTCGTTCAGCTCCCAGCGCCCTTTGTCGAACAGCACGTCATCAGGGAGGCGCAGAACGCCCGTCTTTGTGTCAATTTCGACCTGCAGGCCTTTGTCCTTCAAAGACTGCTGCAGGTCGTTGAGGATCTCTGCCCGGGTTCGGTTAGCACCGGTCAGCTCCTCGGTTTTCGACTGCAGATTCAATGCGAAGTAGGCAAGTAGGATGATGAAAATGAGCAGAAGGCCAACCATCATATCCGTCATGGACATGAAGTAGCTTTCGCCTTCTTCATGGGGTCTCCTGCGAACGGCGCCTTCCATTATTCAGCAGCTTCCCGATTTTGGTTCGCGAGAATTCCGGCCAGTTCTTCAACCGTGTCACGCAGCGTGGTCAGTGGCTCAAGCGCACCTGCAAGCTGGGCAACACCTTCGCCAAGTGCGCGGTCGATTTGACCAACACGTTCGTTGAGGTTCGTGGCGTGGCTGCCTGCCGCGTCGGTGATCTTTTCGAGCGCTGCTCCAAGTGATCGATCGACTTCCTCAAAGCGGGCCCGATACTCAGACCAGGCCGACGAGGCGGCTGATGCCGTTTTGGTCAACGATACTGCGAGCTCGCGCATCTCCTCTCGGGCGTTTTCAGAAGACTGCGCGTTCTTGACGACGATGGCCTCGACCGATTTGACAGCTTCGGCGATTGACAGGGCAGACTGACGTACAGGAGTCGCCGCCGCCTCGACATCGTTGGCAACTGTACCGAATGCCGTGGCCAGATCGCTCGAACGGGCTGCGACCTGCTCGATAGCGCGAGCGTGGTCGCCAATAGCGGTCTGGGCCGAAGATAGCCGGTCAGCCGAAACAGAGATCGCGTTGCCGGCATCCTTCATGCTGGCAACAAGCGGAGTGCCTGCTCCGTTGAAGCGCTCCACGAATTCCGAGAAGGACTTCTCCATCGCCTCCTGGCCGATCCGCGCAGCGTCATTTGCGGCACTGGTCGAGGCTTCCCCGAGTTGAGTGGCCGCGGCTGCCAGGCCAGCTTTCATGTCGTCCAGGGTCGAACCGAGGCTGGTGAGCAGCTCATCCATTCTCTGGCGGGCAAGTGCGCTCGCTTGCTCATTTTCCTCGCGCATGCGGTCGGCGATCACGCCGAAGTTGCGATTAAGATCGCCAAAGGCAGTGCGCATCTCGTCAGACGCTTGGCCGAACCGACGCACCGCCTCTTCGATCTGCCGGTCTGCTTCTCCTGTCTGTTTCTCAAGGCGCTCTGACATGGTGGCCATCGACGCGGTCATTGCCCCGATGGCCTCAGCAAGGCCCGCCATTTCAGCGCCTGCGCTGGAAGCGATGGCATCACGGACGGCTTCACCGCCGCCGCCACTGATCTTGTCGATGCCCTGCTGGATCGAACCCAGATGGGTGATCATCGGCGCCATCTGCTTTTCAAGAGCGCCATCGAGCGCAGCAGCCAACTGCTCGGAGAAGGTACGGAGGGCGGGGGTCTGTTCCTTCAGCTGCTCCAGCTGATCGCTCGCAATCCGCTGCGGCGGGAGATAGGCCATGCCATGCTCAAGCTTGTCGCAGAGCATGGAGAGACCGTCATTGATTCGCTTACCGAAGCGGTAATCGTAAGAACGCAAGACGATGGACGCCACGATGCCGCCGACCGAGGCCCAAAACTTTGCGCCGGCAACTTTCATCAAATCGTTTAGGCGCGCCTGCATTGCGTCGATGCCGCCGCTGAAGTCCAGCGTTGACAGGGCGGCAATGATGCCAAGGAAGGTGATCAGCAGGCCGATAGCGATAAAGATGTTCGCAAACCAGTTGAGCCCGCGGTGACTGTCTCCGAGATTTACGAAGAAGTGCTCGGGTCGGGCAGAATTCTGAAGAACGTCTGCGGACGTATCAACAATCGTTTCGCGAAATTCTTCCCAGGTCCGACGCAGCGGGAGCACCTCTGAGTGACGAACTTCCATCATCTGCTCATCGATTTCATTAAACCGACGGGCGAAGGAAAGCCGCGCTGAATCGATGTCAGCCGAGCTGCCGCCAGTCACATCATCAAGAAGTCGTACCCGTGCTTCGATCGCTTCTGCAAGCGGCTCATGGAAATACCGCTTATAGCGGAAAGATATGGCGAACGCGGTCCCAACTAATACGACGGCCAAGAAGGCAGCCATAGCATCGCCAATGAGCGGGATCTTGGTAAAGAAGAAGATCAGCCCATGACCCAACCTTTCGGTAATTTCCACGCAATCCCCCTGAAACTCAGCAAAACCAAAGAACTCTGCTCCGATAACGGGCAGCCGACAAGTCTACTAATCGCAGCAATACTGCAGAACCCCCAACAGCTCGGATGATATCGAACGCGCCCGCTGCCGCCAAGCCTGCTTCAATTAAGGACGTGAGGACTCTGTAAATTACCGATTCGATTGGCGCGCCGGCGATGCCGAAGCGAGGTAAGCCCCGACCCTCTCCAGCATCCTGCGTCAGGGCATCCGCCCTATCCGCAGATCCAGCACGAAGCACGGATCGCCTACAGCCCGTTGCCCGAACCCGTTACCTCAAAGAGATGCTCGACCAGTTCGGGCAGATCCAACTCGCACCGCATCAAAGATCTAGGCAGAGAGGAATTCGGCGCGAAATATCATAGGTTAGGGATCTTGGTCGTCAGAACTTCGCCACCCACCGACAAGGGTGAAGGCCGCCGCGATACCGCAGCGGCCTTCAGCGACCCCTTCGGGGCGGGGGAAAAAATTCCGGGCCGCGATCGGGGTCAGATGTTCTGGCCGCCCGACACCTCGATCCGCTGGGCCGTGACCCAGCGGTTGTCCGGGCTGAGCAGGCTCGCGACCGCCGGACCGATGTCGTCAGGAAGACCAACGCGGCCCAAGGCCGTCATGGCGGTGAAAGCAACATTATAATCCTCGATGTCGCGCACCGCGCCGCCAAGAAAGTCGGTTTCGATGGCACCCGGTGCAATCGAGTTCGCGGTGATGCCGCGCCCCGCGAACTCCTTTGCCATGTAGAGTGTCAGCGTCTCGATCGCGCCCTTCGCGGCGGAATAGGCACCAAAGCCGACTGCGGCAATGCGGGTGAGGCCCGACGAGAAGTTGATGATACGGCCATTGTCCGCAATCATCGGCAGCAGCGCCTGCGTCAGGAAGAGGACGCCCTTGACGTGCACATTGAAGAGCGCATCGAACTGCTCCTCGGTCGTCTCGGCAATGCTCGCCATTTCGCCATGACCGGCATTGTTCACAAGGTGATCGAAGGTGTCGCGACCCCAGTTTTCCTGGAGTGCCAAGCGAAGCGTGTCAGCGAATGCGGGAATGCCCGCGATATCGGCAACGTCGAGTTGAAGCGCGACCGCCTTGCGGCCCAAAGCTTCGATCTCGGCCACGACGGCCTTGGCATCATCGACGCCGCTCCGATACGTGAAGATCACGTCGCCGCCGCGCTGGGCAATGCTGATCGCGGTGTTGCGGCCAAGGCCGCGGCTGCCACCGGTGATGAGAGAAATCCTGGTCATTTCGCCAGCTCCCTTTTGCTACTATTCGTCACATCCGAATAAGCTTATGGAGGAGCCGGACCTTGCCGTGTTGCCGGATACTCGGCATTTCTTGCCTATTCCTACGGTTCCATCATTTCTGCGGGTGAGAAGGCAAGCTGTGGGCCCGACAGCTCCGCGGACCGCCAGAGCGACGTGCCATATTGAGCGCAATGCTGGCCTGAAGCTGATACGGAAACGCGCGGCTGCGCCCCCTGTACCGTTCGCGGACGGTCTTGGAACGTACGCCGCAGCTCGCACGAAGTGGAGCGTAGCGAAACGGAGTTCGAGCTGCGGGCGACGGCCTGAAGGGCGTACCTTTCCTGGACCGAGCCGATTCGTTGGGAGCGACCAAATGCCCCCTTGTGGCGCGACCACCAGGGGGGGACGCGTGCCCCGACGGATTGGCCGCGATCCACGCCCCGTGGGAAGTCCGCGCCGGACCTGC
>Ga0065721_10006354_pt1 | contig 19679 bp, 17 predicted proteins | sample Mesricmetagenome_FD_59108 | JGI IMG/M metagenome (GOLD analysis project Ga0065721, IMG submission 59108) | Mesophilic microbial community from rice straw/compost enrichment Sample: eDNA_1 v2 (version 2) | ecosystem: Engineered > Solid waste > Grass > Composting > Bioreactor | place: USA: Davis... | reverse complement strand
CGAGCTGGCTGCGCACGACATTGGAACGAATTGTCCCCCGTCCCGATTGATCTCGTACAACCACGGCCGCGGCGGTTTCGTCGCAGCTGGTTTCGATCCCCAGTATGATGGCTTGCGCTTGCCCGGTCACGACGAACTGGTCTACTCCAAAATCGAGATTACCGCCTACACCAGGACTGCCAGAACATGCAATCGCCAGCCCCCTTCGCCCGGATCGGTACACGCGGCAGCCCACTGGCCCTGGCACAGGCAAGACTGGTCCGCAAACGCTTGGCTGCTGCCCATGGTGTCGCCGAAGACGCGATCGAGATCGAAGTCTTCTCTACCGGTGGCGACCGCAGCCAGTCGGAGAACACCACTCTGTCCGAAATCGGCGGCAAGGGTGTCTTCACCAAGGAGATCGACGAGGCTCTGCTGGCCGGGCGCATTGACCTCGGGGTGCATTCGAGCAAGGACGTGGCGACCGGCCTGCCTCCGGGCATGGTGCTTGCCGCATTCCTTGAGCGCGAGGATGTGCGCGACGCCTTCATCTCCGTTTCGGTAAAGGGCATCGACAATCTCCCGCAGGGTGCACGTTTTGGCACCTCATCCATTCGGCGGGCAGCCCAGGCCCTGCGGCTGCGCCCCGATCTCACCATCGTGCCCTTCCGCGGCAATGTGCATACGCGCCTGCAAAAGCTGCTTGANGGCGTTGCCGATGCCACNCTGCTCGCCATGGCCGGCCTCANCCGGCTGGGCGAGGCCCATCGCGCCACCGCCATTCTTGACCCCGAGCANTTCATGCCCGCTCCGGCCCAGGGCGCCATCGGCATCGCTATCCGCGATGGTGACAGCCGCCTGGCCGAAANCGTAGCCCCGCTGGACCATGCCCCGACCCATGCCGCCATTGCCGCAGAGCGCGCCATGCTGGCCGTGCTGGACGGGTCGTGCCGCACGCCGGTCGGGGCGCTCACCAGCCAGTCGGGCGATCTCCTGACCTTGAAAGGCGAAATTCTCAGCCTCGACGGCCAGACCAGTTTCCGCGCCAGCGCCACCGGCAGCGATCCATGGCAGCTCGGCGAGGCGGTGGGACAGGATCTGCTCGCACAGGCCGGCTCGGCATTTCTGACGGGCTGGAACCGCTGATGCGTATGCTGATCACCCGGCCGGAGCCCGATGCCCAGGCCACCCAGGAGAGGCTGGCGGCATTGGGCATTGCGGCGGAGATCGCCCCCGTCATGACGCGCCAGACGCTGCATGCCCATCTGCCGCCACCCCAGGGCTTTGCCGCCGTGGCCCTGACCAGCACCAATGCATTGCGCGGGCTTGCCGATCTTGCCAGCCTTGAGCCCCTGCTCGACAAGCCGGTCTTCGCCGTCGGAGAGCGCACGGCCCACGAAGCCCGCCAGCTCGGGTTTACCCAAGTGACTGCCGCGGACGGCACGCTCGATTCGCTCATCACCACCATTGCCCTTGCCCGGCTTGACGGCCCCATTTTCTACCCGGCCGGCAAGCATCTGAGCGGCGATCTGGCGCATGCGCTGGCCCCCCAGGGTCTCATGGTCGTCACCGTCCCGGTCTACGAGATGGTCGCCGAAACCAGTCTTCCCGAAGCCATTTGCAGCGGGCTGGCGTCGGGCAAATTCGGCGCCGTACTCTTTTATTCGCGTCGCACCGCCGAGATTTTCATTTCGCTGGTCGATCAGGTCATTCCCCTTGCCAGACGCCGCGCGCTTCCCGTCATCTGCATTTCGGAGAATGTCGCCCGCCCCCTGATGGCGGCCCACTTCAATCGCGTCCTCCTCTCGGACCATCCGAGCGAAGAGGCAATGATGTCACTGGCACTGGCTTTTGCCCGGGAACAAACTGGTTCATGATCGGATCGAAGCGAAGGAAGGCCCATGGCTGATTTGACCGGCAAGGACACGCCATCACCGGACCCGAAAAATTCAAGCAAGACCGGCCCGGTCAAGCCGCCGGTTCTGGAAGGCACCGTCCGGCCCACCGGGGGCAGCGCGAAAACGGAAACAGGCCCTGCGGAAAAATCGGCTCCCAAACCGGCCCCCAAGCCATCGCCCGCCGCGGCTGGCGAGGCCCCGGCATCGGGTGGCGGCGCGGCGTGGCTGGCCGGTTTTCTCGGCGGTGCTATTGGCCTCGGTGCCGCTTATGGCCTCGCCTGGTTTGGCCTCTGGCCGCAACCCGTCGTCACGCCCCCGCCTGCCGATCCGCGCATTGCCCAGCTTGCCACGGTCCTTCCCGAGCTTGAGACCGTGACCGGCACGGTGCAGGATGAGCTCTCTAAGCTGACCGCCCGTGTCGCCACGCTCGAAACAACCCAAACGCCTGCGGCCGCCGCCGCACCCGCCACTGCCGATCCGGCTGTGACCGAGCAACTGGCAGCGTTTGCCAGCCGTCTCGATGCCCTGACACAGAACGCGAGCGCGGACCCTGAGACGCTTGCAGCTTTCCAGGCCGATCTTGCCGCCCTGCGCGATCAGGTTAAAGCCGCAGAGACGCAACTGGCCGCAGCCCAGCAGCAGATAATCGCACTGTCCGAGACGGCTGATTCGAGCGCCAGCGAGGGCGCAGCCGCCGTCCGGCTGCCCTTGATCTTCTCGGCCCTCGAGGATGCCTTCACTTCTGGCCGCCCCTACGAGACTGAACTGGCGGCCCTGCGCCAGGCACTGCCCGACCTGCTGGTCCCCGAAAGCGTGGCCGGCCGCGCCACGACCGGCCTGCCGCGGCCGGATGTGGTGCAGACATCGCTGACTGCCGCTCTGCCCGATATTTTGGCGGGGCGCCCGATCGATGCACAGGCTGGCTGGCAGGGCGCCACCCTGGACTGGTTCCGGGGCCTCGTCGCCATGCGTCCCTCCGGTGCCGTGGAAGGTGATGGTCCCGATGCAGTGGTCGCCCGGCTCGAGTCCGCCGTGGCAGCGCGCGACTTTGCCACCGCCATGGATGAGATTGAGGCCTTGCCGGACGCCATGAAGGCCGGGACCCAGCGAATCATGCCCGATATCGAGAGCCTGGCCAGCGCTCAGACCTTCCTTGCCCAGCTGCGCCAGCAGGCCCTCTCTGCCGGGAGCAACAGATGATCCGGCTGGCGTCCTGGATCATTGGCAGCCTGGTCGTGGCCGGCATTGCCGCCTGGGTGATTGCCCTGCCGGGCACACTCACTCTGGACCTGGCGGGATACCGCTTCCAGCCCCGGCTGGGCACGGCCGTGTCCCTGCTGTTCGTGGCTGCAGCTCTCGTCATTTTCTGCTGGGCCATTGTCCGCCGCATTGTCGGGGCGCCGCGTGCCATGGCCCGCCGCCGGGCCGCACGGCGCCGCGAGCAGGGTGTCGAGGCACTTTCCGACGCCGTAATCGCGCTGCAGGCGGGCGATCCGGCCCGGGCGCGAATCATGGCGCGCGAGGCGCAGGCCCGGCTGCCGGATAACGGGGCCGCCAGGCTGCTGGAGGCCCGCGCTGACCTGGCCCTGGGCGATATGCCCGCCGCCCGGGAGCACTATCGAGCCCTGATCGCCAGCGAGAAGACCGCTGTCGCNGCGCTGACCGGTCTGTANGANCAGGCGCGGGCGCAAAATCGCCCCGAAGCGGCGTTGACCTTTGCCCGNAAGACTCTGGCGCTGGCTCCCGACACGNTCTGGGCCAGCCAGGCCGTGTTCGACGATCTGGCGCGACGCGGCCAATGGGCCGAAGCCGTGGCCATGGTCAATGCCGAACCCGCGCCGACCCGTGAGGCCAAGGCCCGCAAGCGGCGGCGTCAGGCGGTCATTGAGACCGCGCGCGCCCGCGAGGCCGAAAACACCCAGCCCAATGCAGCGCTCGAGCATGCCCTCACGGCCCTCAAACTCCTGCCCGATTTCGTGCCGGCCGCACTGATCGCCGCACGCATCTATTCCAACCGGGGCGAGACCCGGCGGGCGCAAAGTCTGCTCAGGCGCATCTGGCGCGCCACCGGCCATCCCGATGTCGCCACCCTCTACGCCCATTCCCAGCCGGGGGCGTCGGCCGTCGATCGTCTCAAGCGCATCGGCGAGATCATCGAACTGCCAGCGCCTCATCGCGCGGCCGCCATGGCCATGGCACGCGCGGCCATTGATGCCTACGATTGGCCCCGCGCCCGCGCCGCCCTCGAGCCCTTTGCCGGCAGCGACGCCACACAGGGTGTGGCCAGCCTCATGGCCGAAATCGAGGAGGGGCAGAGCGGCGACCAGGGCAAGGCCCGGGAATGGCTGGCGCGTGCCGTGCGCGCCCCGCGCGATCCGGCATGGACGGCGGATGGGATTATCAGCGACGAGTGGGAGCCCCTCTCGCCGGTAACGGGCCGGCTCGACGCGTTCGAATGGAAGGTTCCTGTGGCCAGCAATGCTCGGCCCGCGCCGCTGCCGCCGGGCGCGGACGAGGCTGTACCCACACTACCGGCAACCGAGCCGCCCTTGCCCCTTGCGTCGTCTGAAAACGCCCAGTAAAAGACCCGCGATCCGACAGGCTCCGGCCCGTTCGGCGCCGCAGTAGCTCAGTTGGTAGAGCACGTCATTCGTAATGATGGGGTCGGGGGTTCGAGTCCCTTCTGCGGCACCAGTTTTCCCCGTCCGGTCCACGCCCTCAGCAAGCCTTTGTCATTAGTTCCAGGCGTTGTGCCTGCCGGGCCGACGGAACGATGGCGACCGTATCTGCCCGCTGGCTGCCGAACAGGGCTTCGCGCTCTTCGGGCGTCGACATGAAGAACGGGTAGCGGTCGGCGACCCGGTCGCGGATGGCCGGAACTTCGGCGGCATAGAGCTGCATGGGAAAGGCCAGGTTTGCATAGGTGCGCTCGTCCCCCAGCGGGGCCGCGCCGAAAATGCGCTTGTAGAAGGCCGTATGCTCGGGCCGAACCGCCGACATGCAGAACCGGACCGGAAAATATTCACAAGCCATGGCCGCAAGACGCAGGGTCAGATAAGGCAGCGCCGGATAAGCCAGCGATGCTTCGAAATCCGCCGTGAACCGGCCCGGATCGATAAAACTCCTGCCGCCGTCGAGCAGGGGCTGGAGCACATCGGGCCAGACCGACATGCAGGGCGACCACGGCTGGGCCGGCGTCACGACATGGAAGCGCAGCGAGCTGACCAGCTGGTTGTCGATATAGACGCCGAAGCAATGGCAGTTGGGCAGGTCATCGAACTCGTCGCGGGTAACGCGTTGCGAATTGACCGGGATGAAATCTTCACGACGATACGCCTCGTAGCGCAGCCGGTAGACCGGATCGAACTGTTCCGCTGGCGACACGCGGCGGTAGCGAACATGATCGAGCAGGTCGATCAGGGTCGTTGCAAAACGCGAATTTGTCGAAGCAGGCGTTGCCGAACTCATTAACACCGTCCCCATGTGATGGAGCAGTTTTAACGCTTTGTTAGGCATACTCGCATTGGGAAAAATGCCATATCCAGGCACTTAAACCATTGCCAAGCGTGATTTTTCGTTTTGGTATAAATCCTTAAGGGAAATTAACCAAGATTGCGTTTTGCTGGNAGCTCGGCGGCCGGCGGCTGGTTGTTCAGCCGCGNTATGAGTTCGGCAATGTCCCTGGCGGGCAGGGGCCGGCTGAAGAAGTAGCCCTGGACCTGCTGAACCTTGGTCTGCTCGAGCATGATATTGAGCTGATCCTCGGTCTCGACCCCCTCGGCGACAACCACAAGGTCGAGGTCTCGACCGAGCCGCGCCACATTGGACAGCAGTCGCAGCGCGCGCCGATTGGTGGCAATGTCGGCCACGAACGACCGGTCGATCTTGAGCTTGGTGAATGGCAGGGCTCTGAGATAGCTCAGCGATGAATAGCCCGTTCCAAAATCGTCAAGCGCAATGGCAATGCCGCGGTCAGCCAGCCCCTTGAGCACGCTGTTGGCCAGGTCACGTTCCTCGATGACGGCCGTCTCGGTCACTTCGATCTCGAAGCGCTCGGGCGGAAGGGCGCTCTGGTCAAGCGCCCGGTCCACCACGCTGCGCAAGTCAATGCCCCGGAAATCGCGGGCTGACACATTGACGGCCACGCCTACCGAACCCGCCCAGCGGCTGCATTCCCGGGCCGCATTCTCCACCACCCAGGCGGTGATATTGGAGATCAGCCCCATTTCCTCGGCGAGCGGGATGAAGGTGGCCGGAGCAATGGGTCCAAGCTCGGGATGGGTCCAGCGGGCCAGCGCCTCGCAGCTGACGATGCGGCGGCTGCGGATGTCCAGCAGCGGCTGGAAGGCAAGGGTTAGCGCACCATCGGCCACGGCATCACGCAGATCCGCCTTGAGCCGCTGGCGGTAGTGATAGTCGATGTCCATCTGGGCATGGAAAATCTGGCTGCGGCCCTTGCCGTCGGACTTTGCCGAGTAGAGCGCCAGATCGGCCTTGGTCATCAGCTCTTCAAGATCATCATTACCAGCCGGGCTATGGGCCAGTCCGATGCTGGCGCGCACCGGCACGGTGACACCCTTGAGCATGAAGGGCGCACCAAAGGCCGCCAGCGCCCGCTCGGCATCGGCCTGGTGAGTGGTCGCATCCTTGCGGAAGGTCGAAAGAACCACGAATTCGTCGCCGCCCAGCCGGGCCAGGATCGCCTCTGGTGGGAGGGCCTCGCGCAGACGGCCTGCCACCTGCCGCAGCAATTCGTCGCCCACGACATGCCCGAAGCTGTCATTGACATGCTTGAACTCGTCGATGTCGATGATCATCAGGGCGCAGGCGTCACCCGCCGCAGCACTTTCTTCCAGCGCTGCTATGGCCAGCGCGCTGAAATGGCTTCGATTGGGCAGGCCGGTCAGCGTATCGTGCCGGGCCATGAAGCTGATGCGCTCCTCGGCATTCACACGCTCGGTGATGTCCTCGAACAGCAGCACGCTGCGCTGCTGGCGTGAGCTCACCGTCACTTCGAAATAGCGCCCGCTATCGACCGAAACCAGCACCTTGCCCGAGGCGCGGCGCTCGATAATGTCCTGCAACCGCTCCACCGCAGTCAGTGGCACCCGTCCGGCAGCGCGAAGGTTTTCAAGCACCGCGTCGAATGGCTGGCCTGTTAGCCGCTCCACATCGAGCATTGCGAAGATGCGAACGGCCCGCTCGTTTGCAAGCGAAATCGTGCCGTTGTCGTCCAGCATGCACAATCCGTGCTCGAGCGTGGTGATGGCAATGTCGAGCTCGTCGGCGAGGCGGGTCACCTCTGCCCGGCCATGAACGGCCGACAGCAGCAGCGCACGGACGTCGCCAGCCAGCTTGCGGAAGCTGACGAGCAGCAGCAGCAGCATGGCGGCCAGGATCTGGTGGTAGAAGTCGCCTCGGAAAAACATGGCGATCCAGAGCGGCACCGAGAGCGAAATGGTCTGGATTGTCAGCATGCGATCCAGGCCGAAATTTCGCGCCACCATGCCCACGGTCGACGCAATGGTCAGGGTGCAGCTGGCCAGTTCGGCGAATGGGTCGCGAACCACCAGGATGGCCACGAGGCACCACATGCCATGGGCAAAGGCGACCAGGGCGCCCCCCAGCAGGGCCCGGTTCTCCCAGCGCTCGGCGCCCGCAACGTCATCATCGCCGATGCCTGCCTGCCAGAAGGCCTGCATGTTGAGAAAGCGGATGACACCGACCAGAAGAATGACAGCCGCCACGGCCAGCAGGATGGGCGCTTCTGCCTTGAAGGCAGATATTGCAGCCACAACAGCGCTGGCGAAGGCACCAAATAGCAATGCCCGCCGGTCGCCATAGACCGAGCGGATGATGGACACATAGTCCAGCGCTGGCATTGTTTTTCTGGCTGAAGTCAGCACGGATTCTTCCTTGTATGCCAGCATCTGGGCGCGGGAGCTCTTAACAAGCCCTTGCCCGGACCGCGCTGCTGTGCGGCTATTTGAGTTGCACGCTGAATAGCGGGTTAATTTTCGTCGGGTTGATGGCGTTTGTTGCGATCGAACGCACCCGCGACTGAGTCGTTGTGGTCTAAAGCGCAGATTTAAGAGGCAAATATGGTGGATCTATTGTCCGACGCAGCGCGCGCGAATGCCCTTTCCGCCCTGCCCGAGTGGACCCGGGACGACGAGGCGGACGCCATCGTGCGGCATTTCGTGTTCAAGGATTTTTCGCAGGCTTTCAGCTTCATGACACGTGTGGCGCTGCTGGCTGAAAAAGCCGGCCATCATCCGGAATGGAGCAATGTCTACAACAAGGTCACCATCACGCTGACGACCCATGACGCCGGCGGGTTGAGCCAGAAGGACATTGACCTCGCCGGCGAAATCGACGCGCTTCTGGCCTAATGGAAGTTGCGGCCGCCCGGCAGGGCGGCATAGGCGCGGCGGCGCGCCAGCTCGATCTCCCGCTGCGCATCCCGGTTGCGGCTTTCCTGCCGATCGGATCCTGATTTGCCTTCATCGGCGCGCGCCAGGACGCGTTCGCCTATGTCATGGCCATGCGACAGGTCGAGCAGATACGGGGTGAGGTCCTCAAAATCCTCCGCCACGACATGGATGACACCATGTCCCGACTGCACCTTGCCGCGTACCGCCAGCATCCGGCTCGACAGCAGGGTCTTGCGTAGCCGGTCATCCTCGAAAAGCTTGGGCCAGACCACGATATTGGCCACACCGGTTTCGTCTTCGAGCGTCACGAAAATGACGCCGCTGGCCGTGCCCGGGCGTTGCCGCACCAGCACCAGGCCAGCCACTTCCAGCCTGATATCCTGCGCCACATCGGCCAGGTTCTCCGCCCGTGTCGTACCCCGCGCCATCAGCATGGGGCGCAGGAACTGCACTGGATGCCCCTTAAGCGAAAGGGAAAGCGTGGAATAGTCGTGAATCACCTCTTCGCCCGGTTCCATGAGCGGCAGGCCGGCCGGTTGCTCTGGGGCCTGATCCAAGGGCGGGCCTGCCGCTGCAAACAGTGGCAGGGTCTCCGCACCATGGGTGCCTACAAGCCCCTTGACCGCCCAGAGCGCCTCGCGCCGGTTGAGCCCCATGGAGGCAAAGGCATCTGCACGCGCCAGCTTTTCAAGGCTGGCGATCGGTATGCCGGTGCGCAGCCAGAGTTCGCGCACCGAGGTATAGCCCGCCCCGCGCCGCGCCACGATCCGGTTGATATCGGCTTCCGGCAGACCTTCCACAAAGCTCAGGCCAAGCCGGATCGCCCGAGTGGACAGAATGTCGCCAACCATTTGCGCATGACGCGGCCAGATGCGGTCCGCCACCCCGCCCCCTTCATCGGCTTCCAGCACGCATTCAAGGTCGGAGCGATTGACGTCGGCATCCAGCACCGCAATGCCATGTTCTCGCACGTCCCGCACGATCTGGCTTGGCGCATAAAATCCCATGGGCTGGGAGTTGAGCAGGGCACAGGCAAAGACATCGGGATAATGGCACTTGAACCAGCACGAGGCATAGACCAGCAGGGCAAAGCTGGCCGCGTGGCTCTCGGGAAAGCCATATTCGGCAAAGCCCTGGATCTGGGCAAAGCTCTGCTTGGCAAATTCGGGCGTATAGCCGTTGTTGATCATGCCCATGATGAAGTCTTCGCCGAACTGCGCCATTTTTCCGGTACGCCGCCAGGCCGCCATGGCGCGGCGCAGCTGGTCGGCCTTGCCGGCAGAAAACCCCGCCCCGACAATGGCAATCTGCATGGCCTGCTCCTGAAAGAGCGGTATGCCCAGGGTCCGTTCCAGCACATCGCGGAGCGCCGGGCTGGGATAGACGACCGGCTCCAGCCCCTGCCGCCGCCGGAGATAGGGATGGACCATGTCTCCCTGGATCGGCCCGGGCCTAACAATGGCCACTTCCACCACGAGGTCATAGAATTCTTTTGGTTTGAGGCGCGGCAGCATGGTCATCTGCGCCCGGCTCTCGATCTGGAACGCGCCCAGCGTGTCGGCCCGCTGGATCATGGCATAGACCCCGGCCTTGTCCATCGGCCCTGCCCCGACCTCCTCGGCCAGAAGGTCGGTCAATGTGTAGCTCTTGCCATAATGCATGTGCAGCAGCTCGAAAGACCGGCGCAGGCAGGTCAGCATGCCCAGGGCAAGAATATCGACCTTGAGGATGCCCAGGGCGTCGATGTCGTCCTTGTTCCATTCGATGATCGCCCGGCTATCCATGGCCGATTGGCCGATGGGCACCAGGCTTTCCAGCGAATCTCGGGTGATGACAAAGCCTCCCACATGCTGGCTGAGATGGCGCGGAAAACCGCGCAGCACCTTGATCACCTCAAACATCTGCGCCAGCACCGGATCGTCGGGATTGAGCCCGATGGCCTTGAGGTCATTGAGGTCGAGCGTGCTGCCCCATCCCCAATGCAATTGGGAAAAGGCCGCGACCACATCGTCGGAAACACCGAACACCTTGGCCGTTTCCCGAATGGCACCCTTGGAGCGATAGGTAATCACATTGGCGGTCAGGCCTGTGCGCCGTCCCCCATATTTCTGGTAGACATACTGCATCACCTCCTCGCGCCGCTCATGCTCGAAATCGACGTCGATATCGGGCGGCTCGTCGCGTTCGGTGGAGATGAAGCGGCCAAAGACCAGTTTGGCCTGCGCCGGATCAACCGCCGTAATCCCGAGGCAGAAACAGACTGCGGAATTTGCCGCCGACCCACGCCCCTGGCAGAGGATTTTTCGCTCTTCGCGCGCAAAGACGACTATGTCATGCACGGTCAGGAAATAGGCGGCATAGCCCTTGTAGGCGATGAGGCAGAGTTCGGACCACAGGCTGCGCTTGATCGCATCGCTCACCCCTTGGGGGTAGCGACGGGCCGCTCCCTCCCAGGTCAGCCGCTCCAGCGTCTGCTGTGCCGTTTCCCCATTGCCCACTGTCTCTTCGGGATAATTGTATTTGAGCTGGCTGAGGCAGAAGCCGATCCGGCTGATAAAGCGCTGGGTCTGGGCAATGGCATCGGGATGTTCGGCAAACAGCCGCGACATTTCCTCGGGCAGCTTGAGGCAGCGCTCGGCGTTTGCGGCGAGAAGAAACCCCGCATTCTCCAGCGTCACATGCTCACGGATGCAGGTCACCACATCCAGAACGATACTGCGATCCGCCCTGTGGTAGCGCGCGTCATTGCTGGCGATCATGCTGGTGCCATGGCGCTTGGCCAGAGCTGCGACCCGGTTGAGCCGGGCCCGGTCGCGCCCGTCCAGCTGGGGCACACCAGCCACCCAGACCCGGCCCGGCGCCGCCCGGCTGAGCTGGTCCAGTGTCTGCTCGGTCAGCCCCCAGTCGCTTTCATCAGGCATGAGAATGAAAAGCTGGCCTTGCGAGAAATCCTCGAGCGGCCCCTGTTCCTGCGCCGAAACCGGTGCGCTGGTGCCGAAAAGATCGCTCAGGAACAGCGACGGATTGCCCTTTTCGCCCCGCCTGTTGCCAATGGTGAGCAGCTTGCACAGCCGTCCATAAGCCACCCTGTCGGTGGGATAGGCGACGATATCGGGCGTGCCATCGGCAAAACAGAGCCGGACGCCCACCAGATAGCGAAAACCGGGGCTGCGCTCCTTGTTGTCGCGCGCCGCCACATAGCCGCGGACCACGCCGGCGAAGGAATTGCGGTCGCAGATTCCGAGCGCCGTCATGCCCATGGCCATGGCGTGCGCCACCAGTTCTTCCGGGTGCGAACCACCGCGCAGGAAGGAAAAGTTGGTCGTGGTGACCAGCTCGGCATAATGGGGCGGCGTCAACTCGACAGGCGGCGGCGCGGCCTCGTGGGTGATCTCGCCGCTCATGCGAAAAGCCCGTGCAGATACCAGGCCGGCTGGCTGTCGCCACGGTAAAAACCCTGTCGGAACACCCAGAACCGATGCCCGTCCTGATCCTCGACCACATAGTAATCGCGCGTCACCGCATCGGGCTTGAAAAGCTTAAGGTTCGGGACATGGGGTGGACGCAGTGGCGCCTTTTCCGGCCTTGATGCCTGGGGCCCGGGTAAATCGACCAGCTGCAACCTCTGGCCGGTGCGCCACCATTCGGCGCCCAACCGTTCCGGTCCTTCTCCCTTGACCAGCCGGTAGATCTGCCGCCGCCATTCCATTCGTGCCGGCAGGCCATCGGGCACTTCGGCCATCACCCTGATCGGTTCGGGCGCAGGCAGCAGGCGCAAGGGGCGGGGCAGCAGGGGCTGAGCTACTGAGCAGGCCCGGGCCGCCAGCGCCGGCACCAGCCGCACCGCCCGCTCCGGCAAATGCGAAGCGACCGGTTCAGATTTGAGCACCGCCATGGCTCCCAGCCGGCTCGCCAGCCGGTCATTGAGCCGGTCGATGTCTTCGAGCCCGTCTTCGTTTGCAAATGCGCCAGTCTGCATGCCATCGAGCCGCTCGGTGCTGGAAGCGGCCAGCCGCACCATGTCGATGCCGAACCCGGCATCATACTCCCCCTCCAGCCGCTGGGCGCGATGACGGAAAAGCTGAGCAATATGGAATCGGTCGCGCGTGACCCGGGCTGCATTGAGCGAGAGTGTCATGACCTTGTGGTCGACGCGGTAGAGAAACAGGTGAAATGTCCTGGCTCCGAGCCCTGCCGCCTCGAGCATCTGCGAAAGCTGACCGGCGAGATCCGCCATGACAAGAAGGACATCGTCCAACTGGCCAATGGGCTCGGCCAGCCGCCTTTCGGCTACATGCTCGGCCACCGGCAGGCGTGGAACCAGCTTCTCCTCGATCAGGCCGAAAGCCTGGTCGAGACGGACGAGAAGCGATTGGCCGAACCGGGCCTGCAACGACTTGCGCGGACGCTGCCGCAACTGCCCGATCTTGCCCAGCCCCATTTGTGCCAGATCGGCAATCTGCTTGTCGCTGAGGCGCAGGGCATGGACAGGCAACCCGTCCAGCACTGCCTCCATTGCTTCGGGTGCCAGCACCTGGCTGCGAGCAAAATGACTGACCGCCCAGGCGGCGCCAATGGTCGGGGCTATGGCCCCGGTTACCTGATATCCCAACGCGCGCAGGCGGGTGAGCAAATGCCGCAGCATGGCTCTCTCGCCGCCAAACAGATGATCCACCCCGGTCGTATCAAGCACCAGATCGCCAAAAGGGGTCATGTCGGTCAGCGCAGAAACCAGTGGACTGGCATTGGAATGCCAGTCGGCAAAGGCTTCGAAGGCTGCGACAAGCGCCGGCCGGTCGATCTCCTGAACAATCATGTCCGGCTTGATGGCTCGGGCGTCGGCCAGGTTCTGCCCGACCCGCAGCCCTTCCCGGCTCAGTCCCTGATCGAGTGCGGCAAGCCGCAGCCCGCCCTTGATATGCTCGTAAAGAGCCAGCGGCTTGTCCCGCAGGGCCGGATCAGCCCGCTTGAGATAGTCGGTCGCCCAGAAGGGTAGCCACAGGACGAGAAACCGGCGTTGCGGCATGCTGCCGGCGAGAAGGCGTGGGCTGGGGGATGACTGCAAATCCATTTTTCGTCCATTCCAACAACCATTCAACCCGATTGCCGGCAATGCGGCCCTTTTCGAGCCTCAGCCGCCAGCGAGCGGCCCCGGGTGCCCGGTCATCAAAGGCCTGCCGGCCACTGCGCAGGGAACGCAGATGCCAGCGCAGATGGCCGGCACTGCTGGCCCGGCCATGCCCGTAGCGCAGCATGAAAAGCGACACATTGCTGTTGGCCGCCCGCAGGCTCAGCCGGCGGCTGGCGGTAAAGTTGAGAAGCTTTGGCTCGCCCCTGATATCGGCGATCACGGCGGCAACGGCCCGGCAGGAGACAACCTCCTCCGTCGCCCAGAGCAATTCCGTCATGTCGGCGGCCCGCACGATGACCAGATGCGCCGCATCAAGTCCTGCCCAGGAAAGGCCCGGGCCATAGGGCAGGCCAAGCCTCTGGGCATCCTCGCCCAGCTGCAGGTAAAAGATTGTCGGGCGACCCGGGGTCAGCAATTCCCTGGCCTGCGCCATGGCAAAGCCCAGGCTGGCGCCGGCATCGCGCAACTCGTCGGCAAACACTTCCTGCACCAGTCCCCCGCCCAGCTTGGGGAACATGTCGCCCTGTCCGGTCTCGGGACGGCGCGCAGCATCGGCCAGCGCCGGCTTGCGCTCTATATCGGCAATGACTTCCCGGAGCGCGGCAAGGCGCTCGTTTTGGTTCGGGGTGTGCATGACAACCGCTGACGTGAACAAAGAGGGAACATTTAGACTCCGAATCCGGATGGAGTCGAGTCCGTTTTGCGCCTCTTGGGTGTGGCGCGGCTGCATCAGGCGCGGGCAAGACCACGTGATGGCCACTCTGGCCCATTGAGAACGGGCCGCTTCTGGCTAAGTCTTGGGGGGCCTCCCTCCCGGCGGCGTAACCGACATTTTCTCCGACCCGAGGAGGCTGACCGCCATGTTCGAGGCTCTGACCCGCCTGTTCGGCAAGCCCGATGCCCCGACCAGCCAGCACGATCCCAAACTGGCCGTTGCAGCTCTGCTCGTACATCTGGCAGCGGTGGACGGCAGCATGCAGGAAGCCGAGCGCAAGGCGATCCGCGGGGCGCTGATGGATCACTACGACCTTGATGAAGCCGCGGTCGACAAGCTGGTGCGCGATGCCGCCCGGCACGACGCCGAGGCCGTGGATTTCTACAGGTTTACCAGCGGCTTGAAGCAGCTCGACATGGATGACCGGATCGAGATCATCCGCATGATGTGGACCGTGGTCTTTGCCGACCGCAAGAACCACGAACTGGAAGACAACATGGTCTGGCGCATTGCCGAGCTGATCGGCGTTTCCAGCCGCGACCGCACCATTCTGCGCAACCAGATTCGCGGCCGCTCGGCCCAGGAATCGGAAGAGATCTAATAGGCTTCGAAGGCTCCGATAATCTCGACCTCGTCCTTGGCGCAGTCAAAATTTCCAGCCTTGTCAGCAGCTTGGCGGGCNAGCTCGTTGGCATTGTCATTGGCGCGGGCATCGANATAGGCGATGTGGCAGCTATTGCCCTCAGCAATCTGNCTGACCACCAGCACCTGCCCGAAATCCTCGCCCNTTTCGGGATCTGCGGTGTGGTAGCGCACGATCGTGGCAATGGGAAACCACCGTCCCATGGCGTTGCTCAAGCGCCATTCGAGCTTGTCTCCAAGCCGATTGAATGGCGGAAGTGTTTGAAAACCAACGCTGTTTTCGTCCGGATCAAAACCATAGCTGAGCGAGAATCGCAGATCCCCCTCCTGCACCATGAGGGGGAAGCCGCGATAGCCCGGGCAGGCCCAGGAGGCGCCGAAATCGTCGGCCTCGAGCAGCAGGCAGTCCTCAAGTCTGAGATCGGTATAGGCGCTGACAAAGCCCGATTGCGCCCATGCCGGGGACGCCAGAAGCAGGCAAATTGTCAGCACACTGTTAACCCTACCCATCGCCATTGCTCCTCGCTCGCGAACCTTCGGGGATGATCCAGATCAATATGCCGCCATGATGACCATGTCAGATTGGAGCACACAAGGAGACAGAACCATGTTCAAATCCATCCTCGTTGCCACTGACGGGTCCGACCTCGCCAACAAGGCGCTTGATGCCGCCCTGGAACTGGCCCGGACCAACCAGGCCAGCCTGACCATCCTGACCGCCACCGATCCGGTGGCCACCGGCGTCGGTTCGGGCGGGTTTGGCACGCTCAATGCCGGTCCGATCATCGAGCGGCTCGAGGAGGCCTATGCCAGCGAGGCCGCAAAGCTGCTGGCCGAGGCCAGCGACAGGGCAGCGGCAGCCGGCGTCACGGCCCAGACCCTGCACCTGCCCCGCCATCGCCCGGCCGAAGGCATCATCGAAACCGCCAAACAGCGCGGCGCCGACCTGATCGTCATGGGCTCGCATGGCCGGCGCGGCCTGGGGCGCCTGTTGCTGGGCAGCCAGGCCGTGGAAGTGCTCTCGCAGGCCACCATGCCGGTGCTTATCGTCAAGTAACAAGGCGACTGCGGCGGAAAGGGACCTTGCCAATCCAGGTCTTTGTGGGCAGAAGGTCGCGCCAGGACCCTCCCTCCTCCTCCTGCGCAAGTGTAGACGACATGAACATCGACGCGATCCCCACCGGCAAGAATCCGCCCGACGAGCTCAACGTCATCATCGAAGTGCCGCTTGGCGGTGAGCCAATCAAGTACGAGATCGACAAGGACAGCGGGGCGCTGTTCGTGGACCGCTTCCTCTACACGCCCATGCGCTATCCGGGGAACTATGGTTTCGTGCCGCATACCCTGTGCGGCGACGGCGACCCGCTCGATGTGATCGTGATGAACTCCCGGCCGCTGGTGCCCGGCGCCGTGGTGCGTTCGCGCCCCGTGGGCGTGCTCTTCATGGAAGACGATGGTGGCCAGGACGAGAAGATCATTGCCGTGCCGGTGAGCAAGCTCACCCGCATGTACGACAATATCCACGATATCGGGGATCTGCCGGAAATCCAGCTCGAGCGCGTCAAGCACTTCTTCACCCACTACAAGGATCTCGAGCCCGGCAAGTGGGCCCGCATCGACCGCATCGGGGGTATCGATGAGGCGCGCAAGGTGATCCTTAACTCGATCGAACTGGCCAAGTCCAAAAAGTAAGATCGGCTCATTAGCGATCCATTCAGGGCCTTCGGCATTGTAGACACATGATGTTTGCAATGCCGGAGGCCCATGTCATGAAGCCCATCGCCGCCCTTGCCGCTGCCACGCTGATGGCCTCACCGCTGGCCGCCCAGGAAGCCGCGCCCCCTGCCCCGGCCGACATCGCCCAGATTCTGGCCGACCGTATAGATCGTGACCAGGCCAATATCGGCATTGCCGTGGCACTGATCACCGAGGGCGAGGCACGCTTTGTCTCGCACGGCCAATGGGGCCGCGACGATGACCGGCCCGTGGACGAGCATACCCTGTTCGCGGCCGGCTCGATCTCCAAGGTCTTTACCAACCTGCTGCTGTCCCAGCTGGTCAATGAGGGCCAGATCGACCTCGACGCGCCGCTGACCGACTACCTTCCCGAAGGCTCTGTGCTGCCGCAGTGGGAGGAAAGGCAGATCACCGCCTTTGATCTGGCCACGCATTCTTCCGACCTGCCGTCCCTGCCGCAGGACATGGTCGAACTGGGGCCGGACAATCCCTATTCAGGCTATGGCGCCGAGCCCCTCATGGCCTGGCTCGCCACCTACGAGCTGACCCGTCCGGTGGGCGAGGCGTTCGAATACTCAAACGCCGGCACCGCCCTCCTGGCCCAGGCCATCGAACATGTCAGCGGCGAGTCCTATGCCGAGCTTCTGCAAAGCCGAATTCTTGACCCCCTGGGCATGACCGAGACGCGTCTGGCCCTGACGGGGACTGAAAGGCCCGACATGCCCATGGGCCATGACGCCGCAGGCGAAGCCGTGCCGCACTGGGACTTTGACGCCTTTGCCCCGGCAGGCGGCCTGCTGACGACTACCAGCGACTTGGCAAAGTTCGTTGCGGCAGCCAGCGGCCAGGTGGAAACACCACTGAGGGAGGCTTTCAACACCATGCTGGCCCGCACCCGACCGGCGGGCGGGGATGTATCCATCGGACTGGGCTGGTTCATAACCCCGACCGGCTCGGGCGACGTTGTGTGGCACAATGGCATTACTGCAGGTTTCCGCAGCTTTGCCGGCTTCGAGCGCAACAGCGGCACCGGGGTGGTCGTGCTCTCCAACATGGTGACGGAAGCAGGCATCGAAGATATCGGCATGCATCTGCTGGACCCGGCTATCCCGCTGGCCGCCCAGCCGCAACCGCGCGAAATGGTGGAGATCGATCCGGCTATCCTGCCCGGCTATGCTGGCGAATATGTCCTTGGCCCCGGCGTGGTGATGAGCGTGACGACCGAGGACGACCGGCTTTTTGCGCAACTGACCGGGCAAAGCCGCTTCGAACTCTTCCCCGAAAGCGAGACTGATTTCTTCTTTCGGGTGGTGGACGCGCAGGTGCGCTTTGAAGTGGTGGATGGCAAGGCCAGAAGCCTGACCCTGTTTCAGAACGGCCGACAGATGCCGGCGCTGAAACTGGAATAGAAAGGCTGTTGGAAGGCACCCTCGGGTCGAGCCCGAGGGCTGTCCTCTGGGCTTTGAAACTACCCGCCCACGCGCATGCGCCCAATGAGGCCATCGCGCCTGACGAAGTGATGCCAGAGAGCCGCGGCGATGTGGCCGAGCACCAGGGCGATCAACAGACGACTCATGATCGCGTGCATTCCAAAGGGTGGCACATCCGAGAATTCGGGGAGCGCACCACCGCCGAAGATGGCCGGTGCGGCGCCGGTGAGCACCAGCATGCCCACACCCGAGAAAACCATGATCACTATGGCGACATAGAGCCCCAGATGGACAAGGCGCGCCGCCCATTGCTGTGCTACACCAAGACCGGCGACCGGTTGAGGATGGCGGTCGAAGAACCACCACCAGACAATGCGGAACAGGGTCAATATACCGACCACCAGGCCCAGCACGACATGCACCGGCAGGATAGCGGAGACCAGGGCGCGGTCATTGTCCATGGCAAGGCCGCTGGCGAGCATGAGGATGACGGCCAGGGCCGAGACCCAGTGAATGCCCGCCGCGACGGCGCCATAACGATCTGTGGAACTCTTTGCCGGCATAACCATCCTCCATGGACACCGACCCCTCGGGGTCAATATAGATAGCGCACTATATAACTACTGAGTACACTATGTAAATGGCGCTGCAACGCGAGACTTCAGTTGGATACATGACCAATCTGGCGGGGCGGCTGCTGGTGCGGGCGCTGGAGCGGCGTCTGTTGCCGCTGGGCATGACCCCGGCCCTGATGCCGGTGCTGATGTATCTCGAAGCCGGGCCCATGACACAGAAGGACTTGGCCGAATGCGTGGGTGTGGAACAACCCACAATGGCTGCCACGATCAAGCGCCTGGAACGCGATGGCTGGATACAGCGCCTGCCCAACCCCGACGACGGCCGATCCTCGCTGGTGAGCCTGACTGACAAGGCGCGACAGATGCGGCCGAAGGTGGAGGCCGTGGTAGACCAGATCAATGCCACCGCCCTCACGGGTTTCTCGAGCACGGAACGCGAACAGTATTTCGCGCTTCTCACCCGCATCATCAAAGCGCTCGAAGCCGACACCGGGTCAGACTGAGCTTTCGCTGGACCATTGCCAAGCCAGCCGGGCGCCATTCATATGCCGGCATGACACTGCCAACGCCCTATGACGGCTCTTCTCCCCTCTTCCGCATCGGCACCAGGCCCCTAGATCCGGTCCGGTGGCTGGAGCCGGACGGGGCCATGGCAGCTCAAATTGCCGAAAAGGAAAGGCTGCTGGCCGAGCGGCGCGCCGATGTTTTCCGCGAGGTTGCAGCCAGCCGCCCGGCCCAGGCCGAACTGCTCGACCTGTTGGTGGGTTACCTGCCCGCGCGGTTTCCCGAATTATGGCAGCATAGGAACGGCCAGATGCAGGTGGCAGGGGCCGGCGCCTCTGTTCGGCTCAATGGGGATGAGAGTCCCCTCCTGACCGCCGCGCGGCTGGTTCAGGACGATTTGCTGATCCTTGAGCGTGCGGAAGCGGGGTGGGGGCTGACCGCCGGCAGCCTTTGCTTTCCCTCCTCATGGGTGCTGGCAGCGAAAATCGGAAAAGTGCTCGCGGACATTCATGCGCCCGTGCCCGGCTTCGGGCCGGGAACGCGGCAGGCCGAGATCATGGCCCGCATGTTTGATGCCATGCGCCCCGAAACACCGATGATCCGCTGGAATTTCTCGCTCTATGGCGATGAC
>Ga0065721_10050499_pt1 | contig 19690 bp, 19 predicted proteins | sample Mesricmetagenome_FD_59108 | JGI IMG/M metagenome (GOLD analysis project Ga0065721, IMG submission 59108) | Mesophilic microbial community from rice straw/compost enrichment Sample: eDNA_1 v2 (version 2) | ecosystem: Engineered > Solid waste > Grass > Composting > Bioreactor | place: USA: Davis... | reverse complement strand
CTGCCGGTCGTGCGGCTCGGCCGCTACTACAGGTACCGGCTCGACGCGATCGAGGAGTGGGAGTTCGCCGGCGGCTCGGCCGCAGGGTAGGGGCCGTGATTCCCTGCGCTCGGCGTAGCGCCATAAGGCCAGTTCGCGAACCTATCGTCGCGCGGCCTTCAGTACTCGATGTGCGCTTCGCTGTTCGCTTCGGCGGTGCGCAGTCACCGGACGACACCGCGTCGAGGAACGTCTGCGCCCTTCACGCTGTGTCGAAGTGCCTCGCAGCCACACTGCACCGCCGGAAGCATGGGGTCCGGTAACAAGCAACCCAGCGATGGATATCAGCAGGACACCGGCGATCAGCGAAGGGTCGCGATGGGGGTCCCTCATCTCCCGGAAGGCGGATGCGGTGACCGTCTCGCGCTGAAGCCCCTGTTCCTCACAACCGCGGGTCGCGGCCGTTGATACGGGTCATTTCCTCAGCCATATGGTCGATGACCGCAGCGTTATCCCGATGAAGCCGGCAGGCTTCCTCCCACACGCCAGAGAGCGCGAGGCTTTGGTCTAGTTCGGCTGCCTGCGCCCCAGCGAGAGTCAGAGTCGCCTGCTGCTCATGTGTGACGCCACGCAGCACGCGCCCTCGCCGTCGGCCATCTGGGCCATACGCCTCAACGGTCCAGCCGCCACCTTGAGGCCAAGTCGAGAACCCGAACGTTAGCCCTCCCTGAGCGAGGACCTCGGGCGGTGCAACAACCGGTGGCTTCCGGCGGAGAAGCTTCTTGAGCGAGTCGAGCACGTTGCCACCGTACCCAGCCTGGGAGCACCTACAACCGCGGGAGTCACAGAGGTCGATCCGACGGGCGGGTGTTGCTGCCGACAACACCAGCATCCTCAAGCTTCGGACGGGCGCTGCCTCTCGAGGAACCTCGCGGTAGGTGCGCTTGCGCACGTCTCGCGTCGCCCCGATCCATCTGGATCGCGAGCGGGATGTACCCCAGCGCCATAAGCCCCATTCCGAGGCGCACTCGACACGAAGGTCGCCGGACTACGCCCCAAACTCGCCTCGTGCCAAGGCGGCGTATGCGACTGGGCCGCGCGCAATCTGCTGCTCAAGTCGGGTCGCAAGCATCTCGCCCGCCAGAGGCGCGAGCGCTTCAGCTGGCGCAAACGGGTCACCGGTGAGTCCGAACTTGGCGGTCGCGACGCGGTCACGTCCCTAGGGTTGGTGTAGGTCCGGGTCGGACGGAACGTGGGTGGTTCCGGCCGACGCGGCCCTGATGATCGTCGGACTTCTCAAGGTTCGACTTTCAAAGGAGGTGCCGCGTGGCCGGTACCGACAGGATGACGATCGAGGAGGTCGTCAAACAGGTGCTGCTGGATGAGCACGCTGACGTGATCCGCGAAGCGGTCAAGGCCGTCGCGGCCGAGATGATGGAGCTGGAGGTGTCTGAGCTGATCGGCGCTGAGCGCGGGGAGCGCCGGCCCGAGGATCGCGCGACGCACCGCAACGGCTATCGGCCGCGGCGTTGGGACACGCGCGCCGGCGAGATCGAGCTGCAGATCCCCAAGATCCGCCAGGGCAGCTACTTCCCGTCGTTTCTGGAGCCGCGGCGGCGGTCTGAGCAGGCGCTGTTGGCGGTCGTCCAGCAGGCCTATGTCTGCGGCGTCTCGACCCGCCGGGTCGATCAGCTGGTCGAGAGCCTGGGGTTGCGGATCAGCCGCAGTGAGGTCAGCCGGGTCTGTCAGGCGCTGGATGAGCACGTCGACGCGTTCCGCACGCGGCCGCTGGAGGGCCGCTACCCCTACGTGTTCCTGGACGCCAAGATGGAGAAGGTCCGCGACGGCGGCCGGGTGGTCAACAAGGCGCTGGTGATCGCCCACGGCGTCCACGAGACCGGGCGGCGGGAGATCCTGTCCATTGATGTCGGCGAGGCGGAGACCGAAGCGTTCTGGACCTCGTTTCTGCGCGGGTTGGTCAAGCGCGGCTTGGTCGGTGTCCAGCTCGCCATCAGCGACGCGCACGCCGGCCTGAAGGCCGCGATCGCCAAGGTCCTCGGGTGCGCTTGGCAGCGCTGCACCGTCCACTTTCTCAGGGACTGCTTCGGACATGCGCGCAAGGACCAGCACGGCCTGCTCGGCGCGTTGATCCGTCCGATCTTCGCCGCCGAGAGCCCGGCTGAGGCCCGTGATCGGCTCTCGGAAGCGGTCGCGCACCTGGACGGGCGCCTGGGCAAGATCGCGACGATGCTCGAGGACGCCGAGCACGACATCTTGGCGTTCTACGCGTTCCCGCCCTCGCACTGGCGCAAGCTGCGCTCGACGAACCCGCTCGAGCGCTTCAACCGCGAAGTCGGACGGCGCACCGACGTCGTCGGCATCTTCCCCGACGACCGCTCGCTGATCCGCCTAGCGGGGATGCTCTGCATCGAGCAAAACGACGAATGGCTCGTCGGCCGTGGCTACCTCTCAGCCGAGTCGATCTCTCTTGTCCTCGCCGACCCGGAGAAGTCCTCTCTGAATGAGATCAAGGAAGGAGTGCCCGAGCTCCAAGCGGCCTGAGCAGCCCATCGCTACCGACGATCTCCTACACCACGCCTTGGGACTTGACTTCGCGACGGCGCTCGGTATGGCAGCGGCGAACAGCCCGCGTGAGGTTGCCCAGCCGCGCTCGGACAGCTTCGATTCGATCTCGATGAGTTCGTACTGCAGTTCTTCGCGAATTTGGCGGACGAGTTCTTCGCGATACGCGTCATCGCGCTCACGCGCGCAGTCAAGAAGTCGCCGCTCGATGTGCAGGCGGAACGCATGCAAGAGGTCCCAGTGGCGATCTTTGAACCGCGCAACGACAAGCGGGTCGAGCGCTTCAATAGGAGCCGGTAGGACGTCGCTTAGAACGACAGCTCGCAGTCGATCGCGAAGCGTTCCGCGGCCGACTGAGCCGGACTGGTCCACGACTGGCTCGAAGGAGCTGCGTTGGTCGGTCACCGGCGCCGCGTCGATCGCTGCGCCAATCGCCGTTGCTAGCCCCGCCATGTAAACGGCTGCGATCGATGCGGGTACGGCCATCCAATCGCGGTCTACGCGCTTGACGAGCCCGCGGTGCTTCAAGGCGAACCAGACGAACGAATTCGCCTTTGTCCTGTGAAGTCTGACCCAGGATTCCGCGCGGATGCTCTCTGGAAAGCTGGTGATCGCCTCGAGGACGTCCGCCGCGCTGTATTCGTAGTCATCGGGACTGACCGGCGTGACGAGGCCAGCGCTTATCAATTTGCGGAGCCTGCGGCTTGCCGGGTGACCTTCGGGAACGATAGTCCCGAGCGTGTCCCAATAGAGCAGGACACGGAGGAGGTCAGGCCGATCCGGAACCTCGATGTAAGGGAAGTAGAGAGCCGAGTGAGCCACGATGATGCCAACAATCGCTGACAGTCGGTCTCGAGGCAAGCGCGCTACTCGAAGCGAGACCCCGCTTCTCCATAACCGGCTTAGAAGGCAGGGCGAACGATCAATCCTGAACGGGCATCAACCGAGGTAGGCGCTTGGGCTGGTTCCGGGGGCGAGGCCGACGCCGAGGTTGTCGTTTTGCCAGCCGGCTCCGGTCCAGTGCGCGATGTGCAGCAGGTTGTCGCTGGCGACGTAGTAGACGAAGTGCTGACCGTTGGGGGCCAGGTACGCGCTAGGGCTCTTGGCTGCGGCTGCGCCGAGGTTGTCGTTTTGCCAGCGAGCTCCGGTCCAGTGCGCGACGTGCAGGTTGGCGTCGGTCCCGACGTAGTAGACGAAGTGGGTGCCGTTGGCGCCGAGTTAGGCGCTTGGGCTGGTTCCGGGGGCGAGGCCGACGCCGAGGTTGTCGTTCTGCCAGCCGGCTCCGGTCCAGTGCGCGATGTGCAGCAGGTTGTCGCTGCGTCGTTCGGTTCTCGGGGCTCAAGCCGACTGAACTCGAGATCCAGTCCCTCACTACCCGAACCGCAGCTCGCTTGACGCTCCTCAACGGCGCGGCGGTGCTAATCGTCTTGTTCGGCCTTGGGTGGGCCGAGTACGCCGCGCTTGGAGCGCTAGTCGATGGCAACGCTTCAAGCGGCAATGTTCGCCGGTGTATCGCGGTCTGGGAATCGGATTTGCCGCGATCGTGCTGCTCGCTTTCCGCGGGAGCGACACGTCGCCGGCATCAAGCGGAAGCAAGTCTCATGACGCCTGAGAACGCGGACTACGGCAGCCGCCAGTGAATCTGCTGACCAAACGCTGAGTCGCGGCGGGCGGCGCCCCGCCGGGGCGCCGCAACCGCGGGCATGGTCCTGCCCTCGACGCTACCCACTCGCATCGGCTCGGTCAGGAAACCTTCGCCGATCGGGTGAGCGCCGGCCGAGCGGGATCCGGTGCGGGCGCGCCGGGTCAGTCGGCCGGCCCGAACGCGACGATCCGGCTACGGCCCTTCCCTCAACCGGCGATCTCGGCCAGTCGCCCGGCTCGGCGCTTGCGCATGTTCAGCCCAAGTGCCCGCGCACACACGCCGAGCCGTCGCACGGTCCGGTCGAGCGCAGGTAGACGCGCAACCCTTCTTGGTGGTCGCGTTGCGCTCGATTATGACGCTGGCGGGCTGGCCGTCGACCTTGATGCCGAGCGGGCCGCAGACGCGGGTCTTGGCGGAGTCGGCGTCCGAGGAGCCGGCGACGCCGGCGGCCGGGGCGAGGAGCAGGACGACGGTACGGGTGATGCGGCGGTGCATCGAACCTCCTGACGGATGGGGTTGTCAGGGGGCATAGGTGCGACGTGCAGAAGTTCTCCCCCGCGGTGCATTGTTGCTCGCGGACCGGAACGCGGAACTCAGCCGCTGTCTACGACCCGGCGGCGTTACGGGCCAAGCTCAACTCGATGGCGGCCCGTGTGCGCTCCAACTCGGAGGCAGGTAGGGCTGCAGGTCGGCTGGTGTCGGCTCCGAGAGCTGGGGTGCGGCGGGTGGTCGGCTGAGCGGATCGATACGTGTCGCGTACTCCCGTGCCCACGCCAACCACTCGCGAGTCGAGCGATCGTCGCCGTGTGCGATCTCGGCCGCGTCGCAGTAGCGCCGCACTTCCCGGGCGTGGGCATCCGCGTCGAGCTGTCGTCGAAGCTCGGTGGCGAACATCGCGTCTCGCCAGGCGCACTCAGCGCTGGTCATGAGGTCACGCCATGTGGCGGCTCGTTCTTCCAGGCGTTTTCGCTCCAGCTGAGCGGAGCGGTCGGCGGCGCGCCGGCAGATCTCGGCATGCTGCTCGGCTTCGGCGACGCGCTCGTCGATCTCTCGAAAGAACAGTCCGACGCAGCTCTCTAGACGCTGGCGCTGGCCGTCGCTCCATTGGGATCGGCGGCCAGCAAACAGCAGGCTGTCGTGCTCACAGTGGAGCTCGAGCGTCAGGACGCCTGACGCGTCGGCGTCGTAGGAAGCGCCTGCAAGTCGCCGGTCTCTCGGCATCCCGATCAGATCGCGGAGCGGTCGCGCAGCGTGCTTTTGCTCTTCCCACCAGCCGCGGGTATGGACGCCCCGCTCGCGCAGCCTGATCCAGAAAACCATGTCGTGGACTTCAAGGACGAGTTGGTCGCGTCGGTGGATCGGCGCGATCGGGCTCCCGCTCTCGTGCGTACCCTCGGGCGCGCTCGGAGACCAGCCGCGGCGCGCGGCCTCGGTGGCGACCACGTGCAGGACACGCACGGCCCGCGCGAGTTGATCGCGGGACACACGATGACAAGCAGCGTCGTCGCGGAACACTCGTGCCGCTGGGTGCAGTCTCTGTATCCGTTCGGGCACGCGAATCGTCGGCGCTGCACCCGGAGGCGGTACGACTGGGGCCTCAACCAGCTTGATCTCGACGTGCTGTTGTGTTCGTCGGATCTCAAGTCGCGTCCCGGGCGGGACTTTGCGGTGGTGATTGGCGAGGAGCGCACGGCGTTCGTAGGCGCTCGTTCGCGCGTGGCTGAGAGGGCCTCGCGGCAGGACCACGGACCCGCCGGCGGCCACCACCTCGTCCACCAACTGAGCCGCAACCGAGATATTCGCCTGCCGAGGAACCGGAGGAGACGGGCCATGAACGCGGCGAAGGTACTCACGCCCGGCTCTAGTGAGCCGTGCAGACCACGTCGTGCCACGGCCGGACGTCGCAACAAGTCCGCGACGTCTCAGCGCAGCAGCAGAAACTCGCGGGCCTCTGCCGCTCATTGCGTGCTCTGGACAGCCCTCGGCGATCCATTGCAGCACAGCGACCTGCGACTCGTTGAGCGTCCGCGCATGCGCCACAGCTCGGTAATACCGCGAAGTCCCTCAATGCGCCAGGCGCGATCCGCGCATTTGTGATGGCGGCGCTCGCGTCGCAAGAACGCATCGACCCGCCGATTCGGGCATCGAGAGGCCACGTCCAGTGCCGCTGCCTTGCATGGGAGGCACCAGGTCGCAGGATGTCTCCTTCGCCCATCCGCGACTATTGCAACGGACGAATCGGAGACGCGTTGCGAGATAACGGCTATGCGACTACGAGCCGAGCAGGGGGCCGACTGCCGTAGCGCGCGCAGGAGTTCATCACGACCGAGCAGAGCCGCCTCGACGCGGCGGCCGCGGCCAACGGTGGGAAGGCGGAGGTCCTGCTGCGGTTGACGCAGCAAGCGGCAGGCATCCTTGCGAAGGTCGTCGAGGTTGACGCGTTCAGGCGCGAGGCGCCAGCGACCGGTGAACCCGACCGGGCGAGCTGACCCGCCGGGCAGCCGCTTCTCTGGCGCGCACGACCGGGGTGGAGCAATTGCGCACGATCCGGCGGCCGCTCGTATGTGGGTCCTTGGCGGCCCTGTCGCCCGGGATCCTGCGGTTTAGGGAGGAACTGAGCTCGCAGGGGAGGCTGCCACCCGGGGTGCAATCCGCCGCGCCACCTGCGCGCAGAGGTAAGTGCGGCTCGCAGGTTCGCGCGCGCAAGTGGCGCGTGCGTTCGCACCCCGGCCGGCTCGGGCGCCTGCATGCACAGTCCCGATCCCGCCAAACGCTCGAGCCCCGTAGCAGCGGCGGCCAACCAACTGAGTCTGGAAGACGATCGACCAGTCTCTGCGATACGCGCCGTCGAGAACCTGGCGTCGACCTCCGCAGCCGTCAGCGCGTTGACGCGTATCGAGCGGCTGGGAGATCGTCGAGCCATTGCGGAGGCAGAGGCGATCGGATACGCGCGCGAGCCCACGATCGGCGGTCCGCAGGCGTACGACCTCTATCTAGCGCATGACGGCGCGGAAGCACGGCGCTACCTGCGATTGCGTGCGACTGGAGCGGACCACGCGAGCGCAGAGACGCATCTCTGGTACGGCATCGTCCGCTGCACCAACCCGGCGTGCCAGCTGTTTCAGCGCGCGCGCTATGTGAATCACGCGCGGGCCGACGGCCCGTGCGCCCGCTGCGATGCGCGTGTCGGGTCCTACAGCAACAACGACCTACTACTGGTCCACCAGCCGCAGCCGGGGTCGGAGCAAGTCGTCGTGCACGTCGACCGGGAGCGCTACCGGATCGAATCCGCCGATCGCTGCACCGGCGTCTTCGGCCTCGTCCTCGACGACGGGCCCCGGCACGGCGACTGCGTCGACGACGACCCTATGGTGCGCTACGTGCTATTCATCGGCGACCCTCGGGGGCAATGAGCGCGGCGTCGCGACGTAGGCGCTCGCCGCTCGGCAGCCCTAAGAGTTCCTCGAGCGAGCTGAGCTGAAGAGCGTACTGGAGCAGGAGCAACTTGCGCAGACCCGGCTCGCGGGTCCTGCCGCTCTCAATCTTGCGCCATTCGGTGGGATCCATCCCAGCGCGTGCGGCAGCCTGAGGCACGGTCAAATTTGCCCGCTCGCGCTCACGTTTCACACGTCTACGGAAGTCCACAAGGATGTGTTCCACGGTAGCCGGATCAGGCGGCAGGATAGGGTCGTCCGGCATCTCTGCTGAGATGCTCTCGTGCCCGTGCGCCGTTTCCAAGTCCCCACGCGTGGCTGCAAGTCCCCGCCCGGCATCGAGCACGGTGCTCGGGACGGCAGATTTGACCGATCGGTGGATATCGGGATCGTGGTTTCGGGCGGCCTCGGGCTCGTGCCGCGAAGCGCGTCTTCGGTCACAGGATGCGCCGGCCATCAGGGTTCGGAGAACCCGACGACTACGCGACGTCGGCCCGTGCGACGGCGCCGCTCAAAGTGCCACTTGTCGCTCTTAGCGTGTAAACCGCGATTTTCTTCGCTAGTTGCTCGGTCGGTCGCTGCGGCGGCACTGGTAGCTGCGCGGCCGGACTCATACCGTTCCGGGCCCTACGCGGGCAGCACAGCTCCCGACCGCATCTGTCGTGCTCATGCCTAATCTGCCCGCGATCTCGTTATTCAGTGGAGCTGGCGGCCTGGATCTCGGTTGCGAGCAGGCCGGCTTCCAGACAGTCGCCGCCGTCGAGATCGATGAGCGCGCGAGAGCGACGATGTCGCAAAACGCAGCAGCGTTCTTCCCCGAGCTCGATTGCGATCCCGTCGTGGGCGCGTTGTTCGAGGACATCACCGAGACGCCACCTGGGCTGCTTCTCGAGCGCGCCGGGCTGCGTCGCGGCGAGGCCGCCCTTCTTCACGGCGGGCCGCCGTGCGTAGCATTCAGCAAGACCGGATACTGGCTGCCGTTCAAGCGCGAGGATCGCGATCCTAAGGCTACGCTCGTGGACTGGTTCGCGGGGATGGCCGCCGAGACCAAGCCCAAGGCCGTGCTCATGGAGAACGTCTATGGGCTCGTCTATAAGCGCTCGCGTCACCACCTCGACCGATTCCTCGCGATGATGGACGAGGCGGACTACGAGATGCGCTTCGAGGTGCTCCTCGCCGCAGACTACGGCGTTCCGCAGATCCGCCAACGGCTCTTCTGCGTTGGTCTGCGCCGCGACCTAATCGCCGGGGATCCTTCCGCGTGGCGGTTTGATTGGCCACAGCAGTCCCACGCCGGCCCGCACGAGACGCGCAAGCTCTGGCGGCAGGATCTACCCGCGCATGTCAGCGCCGGACAGGCGCTCGCGAATCTGGACGAGCGGCTGAACCCTGAGGAGCCAGAGGAGGTCGTGCGCGGCACCTACGCGGACGAGTTCAAGGCCGTCCCGCCCGGCGACAACTACTTGTTCTGGACCGCGAAGCGCGGTCATCCTGAGCCTCGTTGGGAGTGGCGATCGCGATACTGGAGCTTCCTGCTGAAAGCTCACCCCCACGAGCCATCGCCGACGATCCAGGGACAGCCCGGGCCGTGGGTCGGCCCTTTTCACTGGGAGAATCGCCGCTTTCGCACGGCCGAGCTGAAGCGCCTGATGACGTTCCCAGATGACTTCGAGATCCTCGGCAGCCGGCGCGAGCGCCAGCTGCAGCTGGGCAACGCCGTACCGCCACTGCTGGGTCGGCAAGTGGCCGAAGCGCTGCTGGATGCACTGCGAACCGCTGGTGCGGTCGATATCGAGGTCCTGGCCGAAGCCGCGTGATTAGCCGGGGACCTCGGTAGGGTCCTCGACGCTGTGGGGATCAAGCTCGACCGACAAGCTCGTTTCGACACGTACGAGCGCGCCATCCGCGACGCCCGGGACCCGCGCACCACTATTGACGCGACATGGGCGGGGCGAGTTCGCTGGCTCTCCGAGCAAGCCGCAGCCGGCGACGCCAAAGGCCGAACCTACATTCCGGCGCTGGGCGGGGCCTTGTTGGCGAAGGCAGTCGATGGTCGGGTTGATCTGCTCACGCAACGTCAGGAGGGTGGCCCGCGAGGCTATTACCTGCGTGGTGTCGCCGAGCAGATGCAGAAGCAGGGGCGGAACATCGTTCACCTTGGAACGCCGTCGGCTAACCCGATGAACAACGCGCCATTCCTGCGCGGCAACGCACGGGTCGATCGGCTCACGGTCGCCGGCTACCTGAGGCACGTCTATGACACCTACGTGGACTGGCTCCGCGAAGCCGACGGCTACACGCTCGACCAGGCGTACTCGGCGTTGGTGGCGTTCGTCTACGTCCGCATGAGAGTTCAGCAAGACGAGGACAGCAAGCGCGCGACCGGCACGCGCATGGCGGCTGCTGCCTCGCTTTCGAGCCTTATTGAGGCGGTCCAGCTCTGGATCACCGAGGACCCCGAGGAGGGTGCCCGTGGCCAGGCGCTCGTCGCCGCGGCGCTCTCGCTCGCGTGGAAAGACATCGAAGTCATCCCTAAGCACCATCCCGCACCGTTCGACGTGCGCGCGGCCAGCGTGCTCGCTTGCGAGGTCAAGCAGAAGGCCGTCGGCGAGACGGACGCACTCGAGCTCGCGCGCCGGGCCGCGGCCGCCGACTGTGATCTCGCCTTGTACGCAGCCCTCGCGGCAGATCAGCAGCCGCTGGCAACCGACCGCCTACGACGTGACGCGCTCGACCGGCACGGAGTTCTGCTTGACGCCGTCCATGATGCACACGAGCTGATCGGCCATGTGGCTGTCCATGGCGGCGTTCCTGCGTCCGACGTCGCGCGACGGCTTCCGCAGGCACTCGCCGCGTACTCGCCGGACGCCGGCGTGAGCGAGCCCGGGCTTCGGCGGGTGGTCGGCCTCCTCGAGAGCGGGACGAGCGCGTGACGCCGCTCCTAGCCCCACCGCCCTCAAGCCCTGCCGCGCGCAACGTCATGCGCGGCAACCGGGGACGCGACACGCGGCCTGAGCTGGCCATACGTCGCGAGCTGCACCGCCGCGGGATGCGCTACCGCGTGCACCAGCTCGTGGTCGAGGGTCTTCGGTTTCGCCCGGACGTGGTGTTTCCACGGGCGCGCGTCGCCGTCGAGATCATGGGTTGCCTGTGGCACCGCTGCCCGCAATGCTCAATCGCCGACCCAAGAACAAACCGGGAATACTGGCGGGCCAAGCTCGACCGCAACGTGGAACGCGATCGCCGCAACGCCGCCGCGCTCGAGGACGCCGGCTGGGCGCTTATCGTGGTATGGGAGCATGAGGACCCGGCCGACGCGGCCGATCGAGTCCAAGCAACCGTCCGCGCTCTTTCCCTCAGCTGAGAAACGGCTGCTCGCCGATCTCACCGTCATCGCGCTGCAGGTACGCGACGTCCCGCGCGTGGCAGAGCGCACGGATCTCGCGTTGCGTCTTGCCCACGAGATCGCCCTCGCTCAGCATCCACTCGTCGGAATAGAACCTCGCCGCTTCGCCCACGCTCCCGTCCGACCACCGGACCACCAGCGAGCGCGAGCCAGGACTACCCGCCTCCAGCTCACGTACCTCCACGAGCGCGTCGACGATCGGTTCATTCACGTACGAGACCGTAGAGACTCGCGGAACGGATCGCTTCCGCAGCCCAGGCGACGGCCGTTGCCTTCCGATGCTCCTGATCACGCTACTGCCGTGTCAGCCAGTCGTAGGTGCTGGCGTAGAAGGCGTAAGGCCCCTCGAACATTTCTTCCCGAGGGCGGACGGAGTGGGACGTCGTCACCGGCCAACTCGGCGACTCTCCCGACGACGTCAGCTCGTCCCGCCAACTCTCGATCTCCGTCTGACCGCCTGGTTGCAGTACCGGCAGAGCGCGTGCCTTGGCGTTCAACCGCGCTCCCATCCGCAAAAGCAGCGCTTTCCAGGGATCATGCAGCGCCGACGAAGTCCACAGATCCGCGTCGATCTCGTCAAGCCGCGCGGTAACGATCGCCAGGCCTGAGTCGACCAGCCTGGCGTGCATGTCTTGGGCCCGGTGCCCAAGCAGTACGACTCGTATCTAGTCCTCACCGGCGAGTTCGCGGTGGTAGGCGGCATGGGCGGACGACACGCCCTCGATCGGATGCCGCGTGACACGTTGGCCACTGAGCGCGTCACAGCCGTAGCCGGCGTTATCGATGAAGAGGGCTCCGGCGTCGAACCGCACGTGACACGTGGGACAGAGACAAAGCAAGTTGTCGGCGGAGTCCGGGCCATCGTGGGGACGTCCGAGAGGACGAATGTGTGCCGCTTCGGCGTATCGCAAGCCTCCAGGCAACACGACCACCGTCCCGCACATCTGGCAGACGTGGTCCCGCCGCTCCTTCAGCGCCTTTGCGAGAGCGGTACTGCGAATGATGCGCTGGACGGTCGTTTCCACGCGTGCAGCGGCGCCCGGTTCCACCGGAGGTTCGGCTGTAATTGCCACGAGCCGGTAGCGGTATATGCGGAAGCCGTGCGGCGGGACTTCTTTCCAGAAGGACTCAACGCGAAAGAGGCCGTCGTAGCGGTATCCCGCGTCGGGAGTCCAAGCGGACGGATGGCGGGTGCGCCGCGTGCGACCACGAATCACTCGAACGGGAAGTCCGTCGGTGAAGCTCTTGACCAGGGCGAGATTCCCGCTCGTGAGCTGCTGGTCGGCGATATTCTGGCCGGTGTCGCGATCGATGCCCCCTTCCCCGACGTACACGATCAGATCCCCGTAATCCTCCTCGTTCGCATATCCGCCGCTTAGAACGACGGCATCTGCGCCGTTGACTGGATCGCCAGAGATTCCCTGCTGGTTGTGGCGGTGCAAACCCGCTGCTTGCACCTCCAGCCGCGTCCGAAATGCGGCGCCGACGCTCGCGCCGACATGGCCGAAAGTGCTCATTTGTCAAGGTCTACCGCGGCGGCCGCGAAAAGTCCTCGCCGAAAGGCCAGCGAGCACATATGAATCCGGAACCAGCGATGCTCGCGATCCGTGCATCGAGGGATAGCTGCACTGCAGAGTCGCGTGCCGAGCGCGTTCGTGGGCTTCCTGGCGGAACCGGTGGACTGGCATCAGGATGCGGAAACTAACTTCGCCGAGCCCGGCTGGACCCTGCGAGGTTCGGTGCAACTCTCTCCCTGGACGGTCAGGCAGCCGACGTAAGCGCTAGACACCTGGTTCGGGTACCTGTTCGCCTTCCCTCCGTCGCCCACGCTGCTCGGAGACCCGGCGCCAGCGACGAGTCTGACCGAACGTTCAGTGCCTAGCGGCTGCGCCGTCTAGGCTAGTTTGCTAGTTGAAGTACTAAGTACTAGCTTACCGCCGGTCCTTGAACGTATCGCGAGCAATAAAGGTCTTACGTGCCACATCGGCGGAGCCCCATGAACGTCGAAGGGCCACGAGCAGTGACGCGACCGTAAGGCCTGGTCGCTCGGACAAGCCGGAGAGGCGAAACTGGCAGCACGAGGACTGGGTTCGAGCGCTAGGCGAGCACTTCTTCCCCGAAGACGCCAAGGGCCATCCGGTGATCTTTCTCGTAGACGACGAGACGCTCGCGTCGATCCATCCGAGCGGCGTCGCCAAGACTGCCGTCGACAGTCTGACGGAGGTCGTGAGGCGCCGCCTCACGCCGGGTCGTCCCAACGGTGTATTTGACGGGATCTATCGAGAGGCAAGCAAATGGCGTTACGGGACTGATACGGCGGACTTCCCGCCGTCGCTTCCGTTGCTCGCGGTCTGTGTCCTTGCTGCCTCCAGGATGGGGACCGGTGGCTTTACAGCGGCGAACTACCGGGGTCCCTTCGGCACGTCACTGGGTCTTTCAACTGAGCGCATTCCGCCTGGCTATGAATCATGCGTTCCGCCTCTATGGCGGCAGCTCGAATGGTGGCTGGAGGAGCGTCAGCGCGGCGCACGAGGGCGCAGCACGATCGCAGTTACCGATCACCGGAGCAACATTGGGTATGCCGTCTCGCAGACGTTGTTCAGCGGCTCAGATGAAGGTCGATTGGCGGACTTCTTCCGTTCGATCGAGCTGCAGCCCGGAGAGCAGATCAGCGGCGCCGAGCTCCTCGCGTACTTTCGAGTCTGGGCTCCCAAACGCGGGTTGAGTGCGGGCGCGCACCGCATGCTGGAAGAGCCGGAGTTCGCGGGTGTACTCGACCGGATCCTCAGCGCCCACGCCGAGCGCTGGGATGAAACGCGCATACCGGGCACAAATCAGCGCCAGGGGCGCGTCCTCGTCCGCGTCAGGGCCTTCCCCCGCCCGACCATCAACTTGATGGCGCCTCAGCCTGACGGCTTCCCGGCTCGCTTTCCGGTGCGGTCGCCTCGCGGCGCCGTGGAGATGGTCGCAACGCAGAAAGGCTGGTACGACGCGGTTCCCATCGAGGCCTCCGACCACGTTCTTATGGACGGCGCCACGCTTGAGGGCGTTGAGTTCTCGCTGCGGCTCCACGGGGGTCGCCTGCACGTCCTTCGCATCAACGCCGAGGCGGGAGGCTGGACCTCGGTCGATACGCTGCGCCCGGGCGAGCGCCACTGGATTCTCGTGCATGAGTCGCTCTGGAAGGATGTGCAGCAGTTCCTCGAACGCAAGGCTGGCGCGGACTGCCAGGAGGACGAGCGCATTCGAGCGACGTTTCCGCAATGGCACTTGCTGCGAGATGTCGTCATCGACTCGAGCTACGAAGGCGACTTGCCAAGCGAGTTGCGAGTCCTGCTCCCGACCATCCGTAATCGCTTGAGCCTGGAAGGTGGGCTTCCGATCCGTGGATCAGACAGCTATCTCGTCGGCGGAGAGCCGGATCTTTGGCGACCGATCGACCTTGTGGGGCAAGGGATGGCCGCTTGCGTCGAGAGCCCGAATGGCACTCGGGAGCTGCCGGGCAGCGAGGCGCTCGTTCGACTGTCCGAACTCGAGCCCCGCCTGCCAGCGGGCGAGCACCGGATCATAGTTCCGGGAGCTTTCGCGAGGACGTTCCGAACTGTGCCATCAGCTCTCGAGCATCCGCGCGAGGTGCCGGAGGTCGGACACCGCCTCGACCTGGATGACCGCGGACGGGTTGTGGCTTATTGGCCGCCAGAGACTGTCAATGCCGGCGAAGACCTCCCTGACGCGGTCATCCGTGGAGCAGCCATCCAGGGTGGTCGCGTCCCGGAGGTGGGACCTCGTCCTGTCCTGGTTCACCGGGCCGCCACGTACGGCGTCATGCTCGGCGCGCGCCCAGGCCACCGACAAGGCACCCACGCCCCGCCGCCAGCGCCCCGCTGGATGCAGGATCGAGGCATGAGCGACCTGCTCTACGACGTCGTGCCCGCCTTCGAGGCAGTGTGGCTCATAACGACCTGGGGGGCCGAACGCACACGGCGTGCTCACCTCGTGAATGACGTTCCTCCTGCGGAGCCCCTCGAAGACGAAGAGGCTGTCGCGGCGTGGGCCGAGGAGTTCCTGGCGGAAGCCGTCGTGCGCTCCGAGGACCGCCTGCGTTGGGACCAGTACGTCGCCCGAGCGCGTGAGGTCACCGATGAAGGCTGAGCTGCTGCTCCAGTGGGCAAGCGAGCGCGGAAGCGGAAGCTGGCACGAATGGGTTAGCGCCACGCGGTGGGGCAGCGATCACGACGCAGGATTCGCGCCGCAGCAGCTCATGCGGACGCTAAGCACCCTAGGCCACCTTGAGATCGACTGGGCGACGCACACGTGGGCCGTCGCGCCCACGATCATCACACTCCTTCCGAATGCGGGCGGCCACGGGTTTCTAACCGGGGCTCGCACGGGCGCCCTTACGAGGAGACTGCAAGGTGAGATCGCCGAAGACCTGGAAGTCTTCATCTGGCTTCAGCCCCAGTCTGATGGACCCGACGCCTGCCTGATCGCCGCCGACGGTGACGGCGAGCTGCAGAAGCTGGCCGAGTGGCTAGGCGTGGACTTCGAGTTCAGTGTCTCCGAGCGGCTGTTGACAACCCTGCCAGACATCGACGCGATGTTGGCCAAGCGCCGCTCAACGCCAGGCGTCCCGGACTTCGGTGTGCGTCGCTGGGACCCATACAGGAGCTGGCGTCTCGCCGATCGCGACGACGCACCTGGCCTATACGAGTACGAGCATGCAGGGCGGCGGGAGCTTCGATGGATCAGCGACGCGATGGAGATCTTTCGCGTCGACCTGCCGCTTGGTGTCTACGCAGAGCTCCGTCGGGCCGGCCGGTGTGAGGATGTCCTCAAGTGGTGGGGCAAGTCCATCAACGGTGACCTCGGGGTTCCGCTCTGGGCACCGGCTCCGAACCTTCACGCTCGAGCGGCCGCCCTTTGCAGCGGCGTTGCACCTCTACGCCGAGGAAAGGTGACGCTCTATAAGAACGTGCCCCTCCCGTTCGCTCAAGATCTCGCCGCGAGCTTGGGACAGAACCTCGTCGCGTACGAAGGCTAAAGGAAGTCATGAGAGACCTTCATTCACTTTTCGAAGGCCTTCGCGAAGGGCTCTTCCGCTACTACAACACCCCGTTCGCGCTCGCCAGCAAGGAGCTGCAGGACGAACGTCAACGCCTGCTTGATCGCGACGAGGCGAGCTGGCGTTACCCATACGTCGAGCCGATCCGGGAGTTCCGCTCGGCTCCTGGCACCGTCGAAGACGCCTGCGCCGCAGCGGGCGCACCCGCAGAGCTGGCGACGTTCGCGCGGATCGGTCTCTTGCCGCAAGGCGTCGACTCGCTCTACACGCATCAGGCCGCCATGCTCAAGTCGGCGCTCGCAGGCCGAAACGCCGTGGTGACCGCCGGAACCGGCTCGGGAAAGACCGAGGCGTTTCTTCTTCCGATCCTTGGTGGACTCCTCTCTGAATCGGCCGACTGGCAGCGACCAAACGCGGACGCTCCACCGCTGTGGTGGCGCAGCGGAGCCAACTGGGTGCCCCAGCGCCAGCACGAGCGTCGCACGGCCGCCGTGAGAGCCATGGTCCTCTACCCGATGAACGCTCTGGTCGAGGACCAGCTCGTCCGCCTGAGGCGCGCGCTCGACGGCCCGGGCATTCGTGACTGGATGGCCGAGAACCGGCCCGATCAGCGCTTCTACTTCGGGCGATACACCGGACAGACACCAATCTCCGGCGGCCCTGAGAAGCGGTCTACGCGCGACCGGCTGAAGACGATCCTCCGTAAGGCCGAGGAACGCGCCCTCCGTGCGGCGGAGGACGATCCCGACGGAACTGACGGGCGACGGTTCTACGTGCCACAGCTTGGCGGCGCAGAGATGCGGTCTCGCTGGGACATGCAGGCGCATCCGCCGGACGTGCTCATCACGAACTACTCGATGCTCAACATCATGCTGCGGCGTCGGCGCGATGACCCGATCTTCGAGATGACCCGAGCATGGCTCGAAGACCCCGCGAACGTCTTCACGCTCGTCGTCGACGAGCTGCACATGTACCGGGGCACTCAGGGCAGCGAGGTTGCCTATTTGATTCGCAACCTTCTTCTCCGACTCGGGCTGCTGGAGCGCCCCGAGCAGGTCCGGTTCCTGGCCGCATCAGCATCCCTGGAGGCAGGGCGCGATGAGGAGTTCCTGGAGGGGTTCTTCGCTCAACCGCATACCAGTTTCGACGTACACCGGGGCGAGTTCCGCCAGCTCGACGGGCCTGCGCCCAATCTCGAAGGCCAGCTTGACCGGCTCGTCTCGCTCGACGAAGACGAGGATCTGAGTCAGCTGGTTAGCGACCTTGGTGCGGTACGTGCGCTCAATGACGCGTGCGTGGATGCCGAGGGCAGGTCCTTGACCCGAGCGCTACCGGAGCTTGCCAAGTCTCTCTTCCCTGACGCCAACGGCAGTGGCGAGGCCGCAACGGCCAACTTGCTCCGCGCGGTAGGCGAGACAGAGGCCCTTCGCACGCGCGCGCATCTGTTCCTCCGCACGGTGCAAGGGGTGTGGGCGTGCTCGAACCGGAGTTGCTCCTTCGGCGGCGATCCGGACACGCGTCGCAACATCGGACGACTGTACGACCAGCCCCGTTACCGATGCGAGTGCGGAGGTCGCGTCCTCGAGCTGCTGTATTGCGAGACGTGCGGTGACGTTTTTCTTGGCGGCTACGCGTTCAAGGAGCGGCACAGCAACGCTTGGCACCTCTTCCCTGACTCGCCAGATCTCGAGGGTGTCCCCGAGAGAGCCCGTCTTGGCAAGAACCCTGAGACCTATCTCATGTACTGGCCGCAACCGGATCGACCTGCGGTCCCAAACGTCGATCCGGCATGGGATCGAGGCCCTTACCACTTCGAGTTCAGACGGAGCCAGTACGACCCGCGGCTCGGCCGGCTGGAGAACATCGTTCCAAACGCGACGGGATGGAGCTTCCACGTCTCTGTCCTCCCGGGCAAGGACGGCGACTTGAGCCGGCTCTCGCCTCTCCCGATCTTCTGTCCCCATTGCGGCGATGACGCCGAACGCAAGTACGCGCGCGGCGGTCGCAGACGTGCCGTCGAGGATCGTGCGCGTACGCGGTCCTCCATCCGGACCCAAGGCATGGGCTTCGAGAAGGCCAATCAGGTCCTCGCCGACGGACTCATGCGCGAGCTCGAAGACAACCGCAAGCTCGTGCTGTTCTCCGATAACCGGATGGACGCCGCGAAGTTGTCAGCCGGCTTGGAGCTGAGTCACTTCCGCGACCTCGTACGACAGCTTCTGTACGGCGCGCTCCAGGCGCGAGCGCGCCTTGTCGAGGACGCTGCGCTTTTCGAGGCCTACGAACTCGGTGAGGATCGGTCGCCTGAGGCGCGAGCGGCACGTCGCCGTATCCGGGAGTACTCGCTCGAGGACGCGACCAAGGTCTCCGACCTTCTGAACGGCGAGTTCGACGACGAGCATGAGGAGAAGGCCAAGGCAGAGCTCGCGCGCGCGCGACTTCGATCGCCGGCCAGCCAACTGACAACCCTAGGCACGAGAGTTCGGACCGAGCTTCTGAGCCTCGGCGTCAACCCTGGAGGCCCGGACTACAGCCTTCAGCGGTATTCGCTTGTCGGCGACGACACGCGGCGAGCTTATTACCCCTGGCATACGCTCTACCTCTGGCCCCCGGAGGCCCACCCGCCGAAGGCGAAGGACGATGTTCCGGATCGGGGCGAGCGGCTACGCGATCGCATCGAGTCCTCACTGCTAACGGAATGCATCAACTCGGTGTACTCCGGCAGCGGCCGCGACCTCGAATCGATTGGACTTGCATATACGACGTTGAATCCGCTGAAGGAGCTTGCCGCTCCCGAGAACATGGACACGGGCCGCTTCCGGGATGCCGTAGCGGGGACGATCCGCAAACTGGGGGAGCTTCGACGGTTCCAAAGCCTCCGATACGGCATGGCCGATCCGCCACCGAAGGTTCGCGACTACTGGGAACGTGTCGCTACCGAGAACGGCATCGCATACGAGGCACTGAAGCGGGCGATCACACGCGCATTTAGTGGCGCCGTGCTCGAGTTCCTAATCGATCCTGCGCAGCTCTATCTGGTGCCAGCCGGCGAACACGCGTGGGTCTGTACGCGCTGCCGACGTCAGCACCTTCACACTGCCGGCGGCGTCTGCACCTACTGCCTGCGAAAGCTCCCGGAGGAGCCGGTCAAGGTCGATCACTCCACCGATTACTACGCCTTCTTGGCGGCCCAGAGCGGGGACCCGTTCCGCCTCCATTGCGAGGAGCTGTCCGGCCAAACCGGGCGAGCCGCGTCAGGCGAGCGCCAGGCCGCGTTTCAAGACATCTTCCTCGAGGAGCAGAACGAGGTCGTCGAAACGATCGACCTGCTCAGCGTCACGACCACCATGGAGGCGGGTGTCGACATCGGTGGTCTGCGCGCCGTGATGATGGCGAACATGCCGCCGATGCGCTTCAACTACCAGCAGCGCGTTGGCCGCGCCGGCCGCCGCCGAGATCCGCTGGCCGTCGCGCTGAGGCGGGCTGGGTTTCACGGACACCGTGATTGCTGGTTGTGGGTGATCCTAGATGTGGACTTCGCTGAGAAGGCGTGGTGCGTGTAGGGCTTCGAACTCGGCGGG
>Ga0065721_10050497_pt1 | contig 19692 bp, 18 predicted proteins | sample Mesricmetagenome_FD_59108 | JGI IMG/M metagenome (GOLD analysis project Ga0065721, IMG submission 59108) | Mesophilic microbial community from rice straw/compost enrichment Sample: eDNA_1 v2 (version 2) | ecosystem: Engineered > Solid waste > Grass > Composting > Bioreactor | place: USA: Davis... | reverse complement strand
CTCGCCGCCGGCATCGATTACGTGGATCGGCGAGCCCGGCGGCATGGAAATAACAGTTTTCAATGCGACCATATAAAGTTATCAGACAACCTTACAAGCAGGATCTTAGTCGCACCTGAGGCCTCTCAGGCAGCGACACTTCGCCAGGAGGGAAAGCACCCCATGCACATTCTCATCATCGGGGCCGCCGGTATGGTTGGCCGCAAGCTCGCGCAGCGACTCGTCGCGGACGAGACGCTCGGCGGCAAGACGGTCGACAAGTTGACACTCGTCGATGTGGTGAAGCCGGAACCCCCGGCTGGCTATTCGGGCATCGTGGATGCGCGCGAAAGCGACCTTTCGGCGGCCGGGGAAGCCGAAAAACTCGTTGCCGGTCGCCCCGACGTCATCTTCCACCTCGCCGCCATCGTTTCCGGTGAAGCAGAGCTCGACTTCGATAAGGGCTATCGCATCAACCTGGACGGCACCCGTTACCTCTTCGATGCGATCCGCCTAGCCCATAACGCGGACGGCTATAAGCCTCGCGTCGTCTTCACCTCCTCGATCGCCGTCGTCGGAGCACCGCTGCCCTTCCCGATCCCGGACGATTTCCACCTCACCCCGCTAACGAGCTACGGCACCCAGAAGGCGATCTGCGAACTGCTGCTGTCCGATTACACCCGCCGCGGCTTCTTCGATGGCATCGGCATTCGCCTGCCGACGATCTGCATCCGGCCGGGCAAGCCGAACAAGGCGGCCTCCGGCTTCTTCTCCAATATCCTGCGTGAGCCATTGGTCGGACAGGAAGCGGTGCTTCCTGTCTCCGAAGACGTTCGCCATTGGCACACGTCGCCGCGCTCCGCGGTCGGCTTCCTGATCCATGGCGCAACCATGGATCTCGACAAGGTCGGTCCGCGCCGCAATCTTTCCATGCCCGGCCTCAGCGCGACCGTCGGCGAGCAGATCGAAGCATTGCGCCGCGTTGCCGGCGACAAGGCAGTCGCGCTGATCCGCCGCGAGCCCGACGAGATGATCATGAAGATGGTCGCCGGCTGGGCACCTGGCTTCGAGGCGAAACGGGCGAGGGAACTGGGCTTTACCGCCGAGACCTCCTTCGACGAGATCATTCGGGTCCACATCGAGGATGAACTGGGAGGCAAGCTGCCATGACGGCCAAGAAGAAGATTGCCTTTCTGGGTACCGGCTTGATGGGCGCACCCATGGTGCGCTGCCTCCTGAAGGCAGGTTTTCCCGTCACCGTATGGAACCGGGACGGCGCGAAGGCCGCTCCCCTTGTCGCGGACGGCGCGCGGCAGGTGCATTCACCTTCCGAAGCCGCGGCGGGGGCGGACGTTGTCTTCACGATGTTGACGAACGGCACGGCGGTCAGCGAGATCCTGTTCGACAAGGGCGTGGCCGACGCCATGTCGAAGGATGCGATCTTCGTGGATTGCAGTTCCATCGCCCCGCCGATCGCGAAGGAAAACGCCGGCCGGCTGGCCGACCGGGGGATCCGCAGCCTCGACGCACCGGTTTCCGGCGGCACCGCCGGCGCTACCGCTGGCACCCTTGCCATCATGGCCGGCGGTGATGCCGCCGATGTCGCGGCATTGAGCGACGTCTTCGCCGCACTCGGCCGCGTCACGCATGTCGGCCCGAGCGGCGCAGGCCAGATCTGCAAGCTCGCCAACCAGCAGATCGTCGCCGTCACCATCGGTGCGGTCGCGGAGGCGATGATTCTGGCCGAAGCCGGCGGCGCTTCGCGTGCGGCATTCCGAGACGCGATTCGCGGTGGCTTTGCCGAAAGCCGTATTCTCGAGTTGCACGGCCAGCGAATGGTCGAGCGGAACTTCGTTCCCGGCGGTGCATCCGCCAACCAGCTCAAAGATCTCGACGCGGTCATGGCCATGGCCGAAAGCCTGTCGCTGACCCTGCCGCTGACCCATCAGGTCCGCCAGGAGTTCGCCGATTTCGTGGCCGAAGGCGGCGCCGAGAAGGACCACAGCGGCCTCCTCCTTCATCTCGAAGAGCTCAACCGGAAAGATCAGGCATAGCCATGAGCGACAACACGACCCCAAAGCGCCGCCTCCGCTCGCAGGACTGGTTCGACAATCCCGACCATATCGACCTGACAGCACTCTACCTTGAGCGCTTCATGAACTACGGCGTCACGCCGGAGGAGCTGCGTTCCGGTAAGCCGGTAATCGGCATTGCCCAGAGCGGCAGCGATCTTACTCCCTGCAACCGCGTCCATGTGGAATTGGTCAAGCGCGTGCGCGACGGCATCCGTGATGCGGGTGGCATCCCGATCGAGTTCCCCACGCATCCGATCTTCGAGAACTGCAAGCGACCGACCGCGGCGCTTGACCGCAACCTCGCCTATCTGAGCCTCGTCGAAGTGCTATACGGCTACCCGCTCGACGGCGTCGTCTTGACCACCGGCTGCGACAAGACCACGCCCTCAGCGATCATGGCCGCCTCGACCGTCGACATTCCGGCCATCGTACTCTCCGGCGGACCAATGCTCGACGGCTGGCACGAAGGGGATCTCGTCGGCTCCGGTACCGTCATCTGGCGCATGCGCAGGAAGTTCGCAGCCGGTGAGATAGACCGTGACGAGTTCCTTCAGGCAGCGCTGGATTCCGCCCCATCCGTCGGCCACTGCAATACCATGGGGACTGCCTCGACGATGAACGCCTTGGCCGAGGCGCTCGGCATGTCGCTCACGGGATGCGGCGCCATTCCCGCGGCCTATCGCGAGCGTGGGCAGATGGCTTATCGCACCGGTCGTCGGGCGGTGGAACTGGTCTGGGAGGACGTCAAGCCATCCGACATCCTGACCCGCGAAGCCTTTCTCAATGCGGTCCGAGTCAATTCCGCGATCGGCGGTTCGACCAACGCACAACCGCATCTTGCCGCGATGGCCAAGCATGCAGGTGTCGAATTTTTCCCGGACGACTGGCAGGTGCACGGGTTCGACATCCCGCTGCTCGCCAATGTCCAGCCAGCGGGCAAGTATCTCGGAGAACGCTATCACCGCGCTGGCGGCACACCGGCCATCATGTGGGAACTGCTGCAGGCCGGAAAGCTTGACGGCAGCTGTCGCACCGTAACCGGCAAGACGGTTGCGGAAAATCTGGAAGGCAGGGAAGCCACGGATCGCGAGGTCATCTACCCGTTCGATCAGCCCCTGAGGGACAAAGCGGGCTTCCTGGTGCTGAAAGGCAATCTCTTCGACTTCGCCATCATGAAGACCAGCGTCATCTCCGAAGGCTTCCGCGAGCGCTACCTGCAGGAGCCCGGCCGTGAGGGCGTGTTCGAGGGCAAGGCGGTCGTCTTCGACGGTTCGGAAGACTATCATCATCGCATCAATGACCCGTCGCTCGACATCGATGTGAACACGATCCTGGTGATCCGCGGTGCCGGCCCTCTGGGTTGGCCGGGCTCGGCCGAAGTCGTCAACATGCAGCCGCCGGATCAGATCCTCAAGCAGGGCATCATGAGCCTTCCGACGATCGGTGATGGTCGCCAGTCGGGCACGGCAGACAGTCCCTCCATCCTCAATGCCTCGCCGGAAAGCGCGGCAGGTGGCGGGCTTGCCTGGCTGCGCACCGGCGACATCATCCGCATCGACCTCAATCAGGGACGCTGCGACATGCTGGTGGCGCCCGAGGAGATCGAGCGGCGAAAGGCCGAAGGCGTCCCGGCGGTGCCCGCAGACGCCACTCCCTGGCAACGCATCTACCGCCGATCGGTCACCCAGCTTTCGGACGGCGCCGTCCTGGAGGGCGCGGCCGACTTCCGGCAGATCGCGAAAACGCCGCCGAGGCACAATCACTAGGATCAGTGACGGCAGGTTTAGCGGCTGAACAGGATCTTGATGAAGGTCCTGTAGGACAGAACCTGCCTCTCGAGCTGGCCTGGGTCCTTCAACGCCTTCGACATGATGATGGCGCCATCGAAGATGCAGGTCAGCGTTTCGGCAAGGTCTTCAAGAGACACATCCTCCCGCGGCGGATAGACAGCCGCAATCTGCGCCAGGTAACCGTGAAACCGAGCGTTCCACTTGCGGACGGAAGATGCGTTGAGGGCGTGAACCTGATGGTCGAACAGTCGTTCCTGGTAGCATATGGAAGCGACAAGGCATCCAGGATGGCCTCCCGGCAGATCCCGTGTCATTTCCGCGAGCAGCTTCAGGCCAAGCAGGTATGACTGCAGGGGATCGTCCGTGAGTTCCTGCGCGCGCCCGAAGATCTCGTCGAATATTTCGTCGTTCTCTTCCACGTAGCGCTGCAGCATTGCGCGCGCCAGCTCGTTCTTGTCCCGGAAGTGATAGAAGAAGCCGCTCTTGGTTATGCCGGCCTCTGCAATCACTTCGTCAATCGATGTCGCCGCAAACCCCTTGGCAAGGACTGAAGCCTGCGCGATCTCGAGCAGGCGCTGGCGGGTCGCCTCGCCCTTGGCACGCCGGGACGCAGGAGCTCGCTGTACCGCAGGTGCAGTTTCGGGCTCACCCGACGGCTCACCTACTCCGACGATTGCGGAAGTCAGCATCTTAACCTCCTGATACTTAAAGAATTTATGTCACGGCAAGTCGAGCTTGACCGCGAGCTTACTATTTCCTGGTCCGTTATGCGGCGAAAACCCGTGGGTCAAAACAAAGGCCGGCCCCAAGCCGAGAAATACTAACACGGGAGTAACTCATGACAAAATACAGATCACGACTGCCACAACTGGAGGGTGGAACCTTCCTGACGGATGGAGGACTCGAGACAACCCTGCTGTTCCAGCGCGGCATCGACCTGCCGCTCTTTGCATCCTTTCCACTCGTCGATGACGAGCAGGGGCGGCAGGAGCTGACGGAATACTATGAAGCCTACCTTGCAATTGCGAGCGAGAGGGGTCTCGGGTTCATTCTGGACACGCCGACATGGCGAGCGAACCCGGATTGGGCAGCACAACTCGGCTACGACGTCGAGAGGCTTGCCGCCATCAACCGCCATTCCGTCGCCTATGTCGCATCCTTGCGGGAACTATGGGAACGGCCAGGGCGGCCGATCGTCCTCAACGGGGTGCTCGGTCCGCGCGGTGACGGCTACAAGGCGGGTTCAATGACCGTCGACGAGGCGCAGTCCTACCACGCCTTCCAGATCGGCGCCTTCGCCGAATCGGAAATCGACATGGTAAGCGCCATCACCATGAACAACGCCGAGGAAGCGATCGGCATCGCACGTGCGGCAAGCGGCGCTGCTCTGCCCTGCGTGATCTCTTTCACAGTCGAGACCGACGGCCGGCTGGCGAGCGGGATGGCGCTTCGCGAGGCGGTCGAGGAAACCGATCGCCAAACCGGCGGCACACCGGTCTACTACATGGTCAACTGCGCCCACCCCACGCATTTCGAGGATGCACTCAATCGCGGTGAACGCTGGATAGAACGGATCGGCGGCGTCCGCGCCAATGCTTCAACCAAAAGCCATGCGGAACTGGACGACGCGACCGAAATCGACATCGGGGATCCCGCAGACCTTGCTCGCCGCTACAGCGACTTGCGCCGGAGTTACCCCACGATGCGGGTCCTCGGTGGCTGCTGCGGCACCGACCACAGGCACGTCAACGCTATCTGCGAAGCGTGTCTGCCGGTCGCGGCGGAGTAGTGGATCCAAGGATAACATCCTCCGCGGTATTGCCGCGGAGGATCATTTGCCAAGAGAATGAAGCCTAGATAACGGCGCTCATGCCGCCGTCCACATAGATGATCTGGCCATTGACATAGTTCGACGCGTCCGATGCCAGGAAGACGGCAGCACCAACCAGTTCCTCCGGCTTTCCCCAGCGCTTCGAGGGCGTGCGGCCCTTGACCCAGTTGTCAAACTCCGGGTTGTCGATCAGCGCCTGGTTCATGTCCGTCAGCATATATCCGGGGCCGATGGCATTGGCCTGCACGCCATGCTCCGCCCATTCTGCGGCCATCGATTGGGTAAGGGTCTTAATACCGCCCTTGGCCGCGGTATAGGGTGCCACCGTCGCCCGTCCCAGCCCGCTCATCAATGAGCCGATGTTGACGACCTTGCCGCGCTTGCGCGGCAGCATTCGCTTAGCGGCCTCGCGGGAGACAAGGAAGGCGCTAGTCAGGTTGGTGTCGATGACGCGTTGCCAATTGGCGCTGTCGAGTTCGATGATCGGCTTGCGGTACTGGATGCCGGCATTGTTGACGAGAATGTCGATTTGCAGCTTCTCGGCATCGAAGCGCTCAAACGCAGCAACGACCGATGCTTCATCGGTAACGTCGAAGGCAGCCGTGGTAACGGCAAAGCCGCGGTCGCGCAGTCTTGCCGCGCTCTCCTCGAGACGGTCTGCATTGATCCCGTTGAGAACGATGGCGGCGCCAGCTTCCGCAAGTCCGGTCGCGATGGCCAGCCCAAGACCGCGCGACGAGCCTGTTACGAGTGCAGTGCGTTTCTCCAGGCTGAAGAGCGGATTGTTCATGAGCATTGTCTCCCGTGATGCGCAGTAATGGCAGACAGCCATATGCGTCGGTCGAGGACCTTGTCCAGCAAGGCTTGGGAGATCACCGGGGATCGCGCAGCTGATCCCAAGGTTGCGGCGCCGGAGCATGTCCGACGCCGCAGGAGGGTCACGCGGCGTTGCGGGCGAAGTCAGCCGTCGGCACTTCCGCAATCGTCTTCAGGACCTGCGAGGCGATCTGGTAGGGGCAGCCCTGGGAGTTCGGGCGGCGGTCTTCGAGATAGCCACGATAGCCATTGTTGACGAAGGAGTGCGGGACGCGGATGGAGGCGCCACGGTCGGCAACGCCATAGGAGAACTTGTTCCACGGCGCGGTCTCATGCTTGCCCGTGAGACGCATGTGGTTGTCCGGGCCGTAGACGTCGATGTGCTCCTTCCAGTTCCGGCCGAAGGCTGCCATCAGGGCCTCGAAATACTCCTTGCCGCCGACTTCACGCATGTACTTGGTGGAGAAGTTGCAGTGCATGCCCGAGCCGTTCCAGTCGGTATCGCCGAGTGGCTTGCAGTGCCATTCAATGTCGATGCCATATTTTTCGCACAGGCGAAGCAGCAGGTAGCGCGCCATCCAGATCTGGTCGGCGGCTTTCTTGGACCCCTTACCGAAGACCTGGAACTCCCACTGGCCCTTGGCCACCTCGGCATTGATGCCTTCGTGGTTGATGCCCGCCGCAAGGCAAAGGTCGAGGTGCTCCTCGACGATCTGGCGAGCGATAGAGCCGACATTCTTGTAGCCCACGCCGGTATAGTAAGGACCCTGGGGAGCCGGGAACCCATATTCGGGGAAGCCGAGCGGACGCCCGTCCTGGTAGAAGAAGTATTCCTGCTCGAAGCCGAACCACGCATCTTCGTCGTCGACGATCGTCGCGCGGGCGTTGGACGGATGCGGCGTGACGCCGTCCGGCATCATGACTTCGCACATGACCAGTGCACCATTGGTGCGGGCGGGGTCCGGATAGATGGCGACCGGCTTCAGAACGCAATCCGAGCTATGACCCTCGGCCTGCATGGTCGAGGAGCCGTCGAAGCCCCAGAGCGGCAACTGCTCCAGCGCCGGGAACGAATCGAACTCCTTGATCTGCGTCTTGCCGCGCAGGTTCGGAACCGGGGTGTAGCCATCAAGCCAAATGTACTCGAGCTTGTATTTCGTCATCGGAACTCTCTCTTCGTGGATACCGCGATCAAATCGCCGTCCAGCCCGGCGCCGTACGCCTGCCGGTTCGGATACTTCCCTCAAGCAACTCGCATGCCAGATTGCACGAACGTACCTTCCGCATGTCCTTCATCCGGCCTCTCCACCCCTTTCGCCGCGTCGATACCCCAGTTTTCGCGCCATTGTTTGCAGCTAGCTTGCAACCGGCATGAAGCGGAACGCCAAGACCCCATCGGCGTTGTCTCATGAGGTGCCTGCCAAGGAAGGTTGGCCAACAACAGAGGCAATACGTGACCACTGAGAGTGCATTTGCGCAAAATATGTGCGATAGTGCACGCGAAGCCCGTGGTGAGGAAACGACATGACCCCAGGTATTGAGTTCGGATCTGCCGAGATAATTCCTTTTCCGGTCCGGTCGGGCCGGCGGAAAGCTGAAACCGGCAAAGTCGCCGGGGACACGGTAGCTCAGCTTGCGGCCGCTGCCCTTGATACGTGCTGGTACCACGATGAGGCGGTTCGAGACACCAGCCCACCGCCCGTCCGCGACTGAGCAAATCTTGCATCGGATGAAGGCTGACACTCAGACGCCCTCAGACCGCAAGTCTGGCGTCGCCTTCTTTACCTTTTAGCGATCCAAGTTCCGTGACTTGCCGTATCATTCGTCAGAAATGATACCGCGAGAGGATATCGCTCATGTCCGAGGCCTCCAGAACTGCCTGGGTGACCGGCGCCAGCTCGGGCATTGGACGCGCCGTCGCCCTTGGTCTCGCAAGTGAGGGCTGGACGGTTGCTGTAAGTGCGCGCAGCCGGGACAAGCTTGCCGAGCTTGAGGCTGAACACCCCGGCAACATCGTCGCCTACCCGCTGGACGTCACGGATCGCGATGCCACGCTCTCGGTCGCCTCCCGCGTCGAAGCGGCTCATGGTCCGATCGAACTGGCGATATTCTCGGCCGGAAGCTACCGGCGCGACAGCGCCAGGCGCTTCAATTCCCAGGCGCTGGCCGATGTCATGACGCTGAATGTCATCGGCACCGGTCACTGCCTGGAAGCGGTCGTGCCGGGTATGATGGCGAACAGGTTGGGCAGGATCGCCGTGATCGCCTCAGTCGCGGGATATGTCGGGCTTCCGGGCGGCGCATTCTACGGCGCCACAAAGTCGGCGCTGATCACGCTTTGCGAGGGCCTGTACCCGGAGTTGAAACGCGCCGGCGTGCAGCTGAGCGTCATCAACCCCGGCTTCGTCAAAACACCCTTGACCGCAAGGAACGACTTTCCGATGCCGTTCCTGATCGGCACCGATGAGGCCGCGAAAACAATCCTGAGAGGCCTCGCTACGGACCGCTTCGAGATCATCTTTCCATGGAAGATGGCACTGGCGATCAGACTGCTGCGTGCGCTCCCGAGGCCTCTGCTGTTCATGATCACGAAGCGGATGGTGCGGTAGCAGCCAAGATCCGCTACCCGACCTTTAGGTGGAACTGCACGACATCCAACCGCTCGGTCCTGAAGCCGACAGCGCAATATTGCAGGTAGTAGTGCCACATGCGTCTGAAGCGTTCATCGAACCCCAGCGGTGCGATCCGGGACCAGTTCTTGTGAAACGCCTTGTCCCACTGCAGCAGTGTCCGCTCGTAATCTCGGCCGAACCGGAAGCTCCCCGCAACTCGCATCTCTGCTTTTTGGACGGCATCCCCGAAGGCGGAAACGGATGGAAGCATCCCGCCCGGGAAGATGTAGGTCTGGATGAAATCGGCATTCCGTCGATAGTGCTCGAAGCGGTCGTCCGCGATCGTAATGGTCTGAATGACCGCTTCGCCTCCCGGCTGCAGCAGCCGGCGGACGCGATCAAAAAAGATCGGCCAGTTCTCTTCGCCGACGGCCTCGAACATCTCGATCGAGACGATCTTGGTGAATTGCCCCCGGCAGTCGCGATAGTCCTCCAGACGGATTTCCACTCGATCCGCCAGGCCCATGCGTTGCAGCCTATGTTGCGCGTAGGCAGCCTGCTCAGTCGACAGTGTGAGCCCGGTAACGCGGCATCCGGTTTCCCTCGCCGCATATTCGGCAAAACCTCCCCAGCCACAGCCAATCTCCAGCACATGATCCTCAGGACCGATGCCGAGACTCCTGACGATACGATGGTATTTGGCGCGCTGGGCCGTCTCGAGCGACTGGTCCGTACTGTCAAAGCAGGCCGAGGAGTAGGTCATCGTCTCATCGAGCCAGGCACTGTAGAAATCGTTGCCGAGGTCATAGTGATACGAGATGTTCCGCCGACTGCCTGAGCGCGAGTTCGCGCGAAGCCGGTGGCGCACATATGCCACGAGCTTTCGCAGACCGCTGCCGACAAGAAGCCCCCCCCAAGCGGCGTCATTGGCGACGGCGAGTTCCAGGACAGCTCCCAGGTCGGGAGAACTCCAGTCTCCGTCCAAGTAGGAACGGGCAAAGCCAAGGCTCCCTCCCGCCAGGAGGCGGCGGACTGGACGTGCGTTGGCGAGCTCGATGATCGCACTGGGCCCGGCGGCAGAACCCTCGAAATGTCGTTCTGCTCCACCCGGAAAGCGAAGCGTCAGACGTCCCGCCACGATCATTTCCGCCCAGCGGCAAAGGGCTGCCTGCCAGATCGGCGACCGCGAATATCCGCGGTGGTGGTCGACATGCTGGAGATCCGTCATCACCGCTCCTCCAACTGTACGATCGTCCGAGCATGTGGGTTCAGGCTCTTGATGTGCCGGTGAATGGGCACGCCTTTCAGCCACAGCCGCAGCGCCTCCCAATGAATAGCCGCAGTCACCTTCAACGTCATCAGCGGAAAGCCGATCAATGTGCGCAACAGGCTTGCATCGGACAGAACCCTTCGTTCGCCGGAAAAAGACGCCGATAGCAGAGAGCCCTCGCCGTCCGTTTCCCGTATCGCGATGGCAACCCGAGAGTCTGGCCGTCGCGTGGTAAACTGATACGAACAGTCCATCGGGATGAATGGCGAGACATACATTTGCTTGCGACAGGAGTGCCGCACGACGCTCTGCGAACCGCCTTCGATCGGGATCACATAGGTGTGCCGCTCGTGGAACGTGTTGCAGACCTCGTAAAGGATCGCCCCCAGATCCCCATCCCGCGTTTCACAGAAATAGACCGTCAGCGGATTGAAGACATAGCCAAACAGGCGCGGGTAGCAGAGAAGACGAATTCGAAGGTCCGCTCGATCCAACCCGGCATCGGTGAGCTGGGCTTCCACCCACTCCCGAAGCTTCCCCGGCTGCCCGGAGCCATGATCCTTGTCCCAGAAGCTGATCAATGCTCTGCGGTTATATCCGAACACCCGAAGATGGCGATCGAGATCCGGCAACTCATCCAGGTCGATGAGGAGAGAGAACACCTTATAGCGAAGCCGGTGTTCCTTCGGTCGATATCGACGGTGCACGACGTCGCCGACATAGATGGCCGATCCTCTGTTCATTCCGCAGCCTCGAGCATCTCGGGCACAAAAATCCGTCCCGACGGTTCAGCAAGTTTCCAGGGTCTTTGGTTGCCGGTCAATCGTTCCGCCACGGCAAGGCCGGCCTGCAGCCCGTCTTCGTGAAACCCGCTCCCGAAATGGGCGCCGCAGAACCACACGCCCCGCCGTCCCTGCAGGGCCCAGATCTGCCGCTGTGCCTGCAGTGCCGCCGCGTCGAACAACGGGTGCTTGTAGTCGAACGTCCGGATGACGTGCTCCTCGGCGATGGTACGGCATGGGTTCAGGGTCACGAACAACGGCCTGCTCGTTTCGAGGTTCTGCAGACGGTTCATCCAGTAGGTTACGCAAAGTTGCCGATCCTCACCGGAAGCTTTCGCGCCGATGTAATTCCAGCTCGACCAGACCTGCTTGCGCTTCGGCATGAGCGACCGGTCGCAATGAAGGACGGCCTGATTGCGCGTGTAGTTAAACCGACCGAGCACATCACGCTCCCGCCGGTCTGCATCGGCGAGAACGGCGAGCGCATCGTCGGCATGGGTTGCCAGGATCACCTGATCGAAGCGGTCGCCATTTCCGGAGGAATCCCTTACGATGACCCGGCCTCCTTCGGATCGAACCTCCGTGACCCGGCTCTTCAAGCGTATCTCGCCTTGGAAATCTCCCATGAGACGCCGGACATATTCCACACTGCCACCCGTTACCGTCCGCCATTGAGGGCGATCCTTGAGCTGCACCAGTCCGTGATTGATGAAGAAGCGCAGGAAAGCGGTGAGCGGGTAGTCCCGCATGTCCTTCGCTGTGGCAGACCAGATGGCGGCGCCCATAGGCAGCAGATGATCGTCGATGAATGCTTGAGAGTACGCCTCGCGCACCAGGAACTCTCCCAGCGAAAGACCATCGAGATCACGTCTCTGCAGCAACTGAGGCGCGTCCCGATAGAATCGCACCACATCGGACACCATGCGCCAGAATCGCGGGCGGGCCGCATTGCGCCGCTGGCCGAGCAGCCCGCCGATGCCGGTCCCCGAGTATTCGAAGGCGCCGTCATCCAGAGAGGCCGCGAAGGACATATTCGTCGCCTCACTCGCAACGCCGAGGTGATCGAACAGCGCAACCAGGTTCGGATAGTTGCGCTCGTTGTAGACGATGAACCCGGTATCGACGGGAACTCTTCCTTCATCGACATCGACAGTCACCGTATTCGAGTGCCCACCAATACGATCCTCGGCCTCGTAGATCGTCACCTCACAGCTCTTGCTGGCGAGCCAAGCCGCCGACATGCCACTGATGCCCGAGCCAATGACGGCAATGCGCATTGGTCCCACACCGCCCGAAAACTCCAGTCCCATACGTAAAAGCCCTACATGATTGATTGATCGCTTCTACGCGCTTGATCGGGCGATGGATCGCCCGGCCGTGGGAAAGGGCAGCGATTTTTTTTATGATCCATCCTGATGCGGCGGGCGTAGAGGGCCGCATGAGCTTGAGCATTCCATTTGCACCCCAGACGTGCCAGAACCATGCATCCGCACCGCTTCGGCGGCGGCGCGCAAGGCAAGGCATAGGTATGACAAAGCCGAAGATACCGGCGAGCAAGGCAGCCGAACCCACACCGGCGCAGCTCGCAACTCTGCTGGTGACCGTGGGACGGGACCGCGATGTGGAGGCGTTCGAAGCGCTTTTCCGGTTTTACGCACCCAAGATCCGCGCCTTCATGGCGCTGAAGACGAAGGATAGACAGGCCGCGGAAGAACTGATGCAGGAAACGATGATGGCGGTGTGGTCGAAGTCGGCCCAGTTCGATCCGGCAAGAGGCACTGTATCCGCATGGGTCTTTACCGTAGCGCGGAATATCCGCATCGACGCCTACCGGCGCAAGCAACCCATGTTCGACCCTCAGGATCCGGCCTTCGTCGCAGACGATATCCCTCCTGCAGACAGCGAGTTCGAACAAGCGCAGGAGGCAGATCTGCTGCGACGGGCACTCTCGACACTCCCGAGCGAACAGCAGGATGTGCTCAAGAAGGCGTTTTTTGAAGACATCCCGCACTCTGCCATCGCGCAGCAGATGAACCTGCCGCTTGGGACCGTGAAATCGCGTATCCGGCTGGCCTTCGCAAAGCTCCGCACGGCGCTGGAGGATCGGCGATGAAGGTACGTCACCACATCAGCGAGGAAATGCTTCTTGATTATGCCGCCGGCACATTGTCGGAAGGATGGAGCATTGCAATTGCCTCTCACCTTGCCCTTTGCCCGGCCTGCCGCAATCACCTCTCTGCCATGGAAGGCGCAGCCGGCGCGCTCCTGGACAAGATTTCGGTGTCAGATGACCTGGGCGATTCATGGAACCGTTTCCAGACGCGCTTGAAGGAGAAGGCAACTGACCCGGAAGCTGCTGCTCCCGGCAACAGCGTGCGGGCAGTTCCCCCTGGCACGCCGAGTGCTGTCCTGCCGGAGCCCTTGCGCTCCTATGTGGGCAGCGATGTGGACGGCCTGAAATGGCGCGCCTTGGGACGCGGCGCCTATCAGATCCGCATTCCAACCAGCGACCCCTCCACGCAGGTTCGCTTGCTCCGTATCCCGGCTGGCAAGCCGGTCCCCGAACACACCCACAGGGGGCGGGAGCTTACGCTCGTGCTGTCGGGAAGCTTCCGCGACGGAGACGAGCTGTTCGAGCGTGGCGATATGGAGGAGGCGGATGATGATCTCCTTCACACGCCGGTGGCGACGGAAGGGGAAGACTGCATCTGCCTCGCCGTCACCGAAGCGCCGCTGAAATTCACGAGCTGGATCGTTCGGATGATCCAGCCGATCCTCAAGATCTGATCCAAGAGCCGGAGAGGTATGCCCCGATGCCAGTACCTGTCGTCGCCTATCTTGTCACCGCCGTCGCATTCTTCGCCATTGACGCAATCTGGCTCGGCCGAGTTGCAACCGGTCTCTATCGCGGTTGGCTCGGCGACATGATGCTTGAGCAGCCGAACTTCGCGGCCGCGGGAGCCTTCTACCTCGTCTACGTGGCGGGCATCGTCTACTTCGCCGTCATGCCTGCGCTGGCCGCCAACAGCTGGACACAGGCCGCCATCGCAGGCGCGATCTTGGGCCTTGTAGCCTATGGAACCTACGACATGACGAACCTGGCGACTTTGAAGAATTGGCCGCTGGCCATGACCATCACCGATATGGCATGGGGCACCGCCCTGACTTCCTTCGCTGCCACTGCCGGGTTCTTCATCACGCAGAAGATCGCCTGAAGCGACACGAAATGCCTAACTTCAGGGCAGAAGGTTTACATCGAGATGGTCCGCTCTATTCTGCCAGACACTAACGTCCGGAAGTACGGCGGAGGCGGTTCAGTGAGAGAACCCTATCGCCGGAGGTGAAGCAGGAGGATTGTTCACGTGGTGCAGCCCGAATCGGATCTCGAAGGCTGCGCGCGGGAGCCAATCCACATCCCCGGAGCTATCCAGCCACACGGAGCATTGTTCGTGCTCCGCCCCTCGGACATGACCGTCATTCAGGCCAGTGCGAATACAGGAAATCTGCTCGGATCGAGCCTCATCCTGAGCGAGAAGCCACTAAACCTTGGCCCTAGTGTTGAACGCATCCGGGAATGGTATGAAAGCGGCGAGCCGGCTTTACAGGTAGCCATACCGGACCGGGGCCTGATCCTGATCGCCCATCGCTCCAACGGCCTCATCATTGTCGAAGTGGAAGAGGCCGAAGAGGCGACGGCCTCCGGTATCTTTTCCGGGCTGCGGAGTTTCATCGAACGCCTGGCTGCCCAAGCAGATACGCCCGGCTCCCTCAATGAAACGGTGCGGTTCGTGCAGGAACTCACAGGCTTCGACCGCGTCCTCGCCTACCGTTTCGATGACGCCTGGAATGGCCAGGTCGTCGCCGAGGCCGGGAACGGAAGACTTCCGTCTTATCTGGACCTGCGCTTTCCGGCTTCCGACATACCCGCGCAGGCACGGGCGCTATACGCGACCAATCGGGTTCGCCTTATCCCGGATACACGCTACGAACCCGTTCCACTTGAGCCCGCTCTCAACCCCGAGACGAACGAGCCGCTTGACCTGAGCTCCGCACAGCTTCGCAGCGTCTCTCCCGTCCATCTTGAGTATATGAGGAACATGGGCACCGCTGCTTCCATGTCGATCTCGATCATGATTGACGGGAATCTATGGGGCCTGATCTCCTGCCACAGCGCGCGGCCGCACAAGGTGAGTTCGACGCTTCGGGATCTCTGCGACTTTGTCGTTCAGTCGCTGGCCATGCGTATTGCCGCCCAGAAACGCGCCGCCGAAGCGTCCCAACGAGTTGACCTCAGCCAGGTTACGGGACGGCTGCTTGCCTCCATGAGCGCCCGGTCAGATTGGGTCGAAGCATTGGCAGAATCCAGTGACGACCTGCTGAGACAGGTGGGCGCAACAGGTGCGGCAATCATGACCGATGCCCGCTGCATCTGCCTGGGAAGCACCCCGGCCGAGCCGCACCTTCAGGCCATCGTCCATTGGCTGGAACAAAGTGGGGATGCAGAAGAAGTCTTCGCCACGGCCTCGCTGTCTGCCCAATTGCCCTCCGCCACCGACTTCGCCGATACGGCGAGTGGGATTCTGGCAGTCCGACTCTCCAAGCTTTACCCCAGTTGGCTGATCTGGGTCCGCCCGGAGGTTCATCGGACCGTCACGTGGGGAGGCGATCCCCATAAGCACGTCGCCGAGAACGGGCGTATCCATCCCCGCAAATCTTTCGATGCCTGGCAGGAGCAGGTGCGCCTGCAGGCACTACCCTGGACGGCAGCGGAGATCGCGGCAGCACGCGACCTCCGTGCTGCAATTGTGGGGATCGTCCTTCGACGCGCGGAAGAACTCGCGGAGCTGACCAGTGAGCTGCAGCGCTCCAATAAGGAACTGGAGGCCTTCTCCTATTCCGTCTCGCACGATCTGCGGGCGCCATTTCGACACATCGTGGGTTTCGCGCAGCTACTGCGGGAACGCGAGGGGGAACTTGACGAAAAGTCCCGGCACTATCTTAGCAACATATCGGAATCAGCGATCGCTGCGGGCCGGCTGGTCGACGACCTCCTGAACTTCTCGCACCTCGGACGCACTGCGATCGTGCCCAAGAAGGTGGATATGAACAAGCTCGTCTCGGAAGTGGTCAAGAGCGTGATGTTGACCCAGAGTGAGCGGAAGATCGAATGGCGGATCGCCCCCTTGCCTGTCGCCTGGGGTGACTCTACTCTGCTGCGGCAGGTCTGGTATAACCTGGTCGACAACGCGGTGAAATATACGAGAGATCAGGATCCGGCCGTCATTGCCATTGACGGTTCCGCAGATGCAGAACAAGTCGTTTACCGGATATCTGACAACGGCGTAGGGTTCGACATGGCTTACGTCGGGAAACTGTTCGGGGTATTTCAGCGGCTCCAGCGCGCAGAAGATTTTGAAGGCACCGGCATCGGCCTAGCGCTCGCACGACGCATCATTGAGCGCCACGGCGGATCGATCACGGCAACAGGTGAAGTTGGCAAGGGAGCCGAGTTCGTATTCGCCCTGCCGACACCGGATAGAAAGGGAAGAGCGATTGCCTGAACTGAGACCGATACTTCTCGTGGAAGACAGCCCGCGGGATCTTGAACTGACGCTCGCGGCCTTGGAGAAATGCCAGCTCGCCAATGAGATCGTGATCGCGCGCGATGGCGCGGAGGCGATCGACTATCTGTTTGGCACGGGCACTTATGAAGGCCGTCCGGATGGCGACCCCACCGTCGTGCTGCTCGACCTGAAGTTGCCCAAGGTCGATGGGCTGGAAGTGCTTGAACGGGTCAAGCGCAACGAAAGGCTTCGTCACATCCCCATCGTCATGCTGACATCATCGCGAGAAGAGCAGGACCTCGTTAAGAGCTATGAGCTCGGCGTCAATGCTTTCGTGGTCAAGCCTGTCGAGTTCAACGAGTTCTTCAAGGCCATCCAGGACCTCGGCGTATTCTGGGCGCTGCTGAACGAACCCCCACCCGGATCGCTGCGCAATGGACGTGCATAATCAGCTTCGCCAACCCCGTGTCCTGGTTCTCGAGGATAGCCACCTGGATGCGGAACTGATCCGGGAGCACCTGGAGACGCTGAAGCCCGTCCCGGAAATCCGGTACGCGCAGAACCGGAAGACCTACGAAGAGGCTCTCGACGGGGGCGACTATGACGTCATCCTCGCAGACTTTTCCCTGCCCGACTTCGACGGCATGAGTGCCCTGGAACTGGCCCGCGACGTGGCACCGGAGGTGCCCTTCATCTTTGTCTCCGGCATCCTGGGGGAGGAAGTTGCAATCGAATCCTTCCGACAAGGCGCCACCGACTATGTCCTCAAGCAACGCCTGATAAGACTACCGGCGGCAGTCGAGCGGGCGCTCGCGGAGGCACGCGAACGGACGGAGCGTCGAGACGCCGAGCGTCAGAAGGAACTGCTGGTCCGCGAGCTCAGCCATCGCGTGAAGAACACCATGGCAATGGTGATGTCGCTGGTACGCCGCACGGTGAAGACGAGCTCCTCGCTTGATGATTACGTTGAGAACCTCCTCGGCCGCCTGCGTGCATTGGCCGATGCGCATGCCCTCCTGTTCGAGACGAACTGGAACGAGGCGGAACTGCTGGAAGTCGTCAGGCGGACGCTTGCGCCGCAGGATCGTGGCACCGGACGCGTCCGGATCGATGCCGGGCCGCTAACCTTGCTGACCCCGAAGGCCGCCCTTGCGCTGAGCATGGTGCTGAACGAACTTGCCACCAACGCCGTGAAGCACGGCGCGCTCTCGAGCGAGCACGGGACTGTCCATGTCAATTGGCAAACAGATAGCAAGGGTGTGTTGACGCTCCGCTGGGAGGAAAGCGACGGGCCTGCGGTCCAGCTTCCTGAAGAAGCCGGGTTCGGCATGACGCTGATCGAACGTAGCGTTCGTTACGAACTGAATGGCGAGGTGCGCCTGGAATATCTCAAGACCGGGCTGGTCTGCGAAATAGGCATCCCCCTCGCAGATCTTTCCGGATAGGCGCGCAAGCCGTCAGTTGCTGGCAGCACGCCGCTCGGGCAAGGACGGGAAATGCTCGTTCATGAGCATTGACATCTTCTGAGGATTCCAGGGCTTTGCGATCAGCGGCAACCCTGCGAGCTTGGCCTTGAGTTCCGGGAGCTCTGCATAGCCGCTGCACACGATCAACGGTATGCCTCGCTCCTGAAGGGCTTCGATTACGGGAAAGGAGAGTTCTCCATTGAGGTTCAGGTCAAGGATCGCGCCATCGATCCTGCCCTCCCGGATGGCAGCAAGCGCCTGCGGGATGCGCGCGAATGGTCCGACAACCTGGTGGCCTTGTTCGATAAGGTAATCCTCCACATCCATCGCCAGGAGAACGTCGTCTTCCAGAACCAGAACATTCATTGCTGCTTACCCATACTCCACTCGCCCGCTTCCGGTGTCGGGACATGGCGAGCTATCTGTCCGCTCAAGACAGCATTTCAAGGCTACCTTAGATCAATCTGCCGCTTTTCCTGCATTGGGTCGCCTTGCTCCTGTACAGTCAGCCACTCGTCCAGGGCCGCAATCACCCGCAACCGAAGACTCCGTCCCTTCGCGAGCGCGCGGACAAGATCTTTTCCCTCGCCCGGAAAGCCTAGTTCTTCCATCAATGCATCCGGCGAGAGGCGCCGTCGGACCATGATGGTCTCGATCCGCTTGATCGTATTCGGCAGCAGGTATCGTCCATTCGCAATCAGGCGCCGCTCGCCGCTAACGCTGGAATGCGGAAACTGCAGTCCAACTTCCGCTAGGAAGGTCTGTCGTTCGCTCTGGGAGGCCCTCTTCCATGCCTTCCGAAGCTTGTGGAGTGCCGACCGCGCCTGTTCGCGGTCCCGCACCTCGCCCTGCATCGGAAGCTTTCTATGTTTCTGCTTCTTCTTCGTCATGCTCTCCGAGCCGAAACTGGCGACAAGCGCCAGATATTGATCTGCTTCAATCCCTCGTAAAGGAGGATGGGCTATGGAGATAGTCGGCGAAGAGGCAGCGTCGGCATGGCGACAGAGCAATTGACCATCCGGGATCTGGACGAGGATGACCAGGATCATCATCTTTCCTTTTCCGAGCAAGTCGGCTTCATGGCGTCGGCCTTCTGGCGAACGCGCGCCCGAGACCGCATCCTGGCCCTCGCGGTCACCCTGCTGGTGATCATCCTCACCACTGTCTACGCGCAGTACCGCCTCAATCAGTGGAATGTGCCTTTCTACAACGCCATTGAGAGGAGGGATTTGGACGAGTTCATCGTTCAGCTCGGCGTCTTTGCGCTGATCGGAGGCTCTCTTCTCCTGCTGAACGTCGTCCAGACTTATCTGAACCAAATCACCGCCCTTCACATGCGCGAGGGGTTGGCACGAGACCTGGTAGACGAGTGGCTGAAGCCTCAGCGGGCGTTGAAGCTTCTTCACATGCGGACAATGGGGGTCAACCCTGACCAACGGCTGCACGAGGATGCCCGAAATCTTTCCGAACTGACCACCTCGCTCGCTATTGGGCTCGTAAACGCAAC
>Ga0065721_10050496_pt1 | contig 19693 bp, 15 predicted proteins | sample Mesricmetagenome_FD_59108 | JGI IMG/M metagenome (GOLD analysis project Ga0065721, IMG submission 59108) | Mesophilic microbial community from rice straw/compost enrichment Sample: eDNA_1 v2 (version 2) | ecosystem: Engineered > Solid waste > Grass > Composting > Bioreactor | place: USA: Davis... | reverse complement strand
CGCTCGGCCCGGGCCGCCGCCAGCGCGGCCACGCCTTCGGCGCGGAGCCGGGCGATCTCGGCCTGGGCCTCGGCGAGCTCTTCCTCGGCCTTGGCCACCTTGGCCGCGGACGTGAGCCGCGTCACGTCGAGGAGGTCCTCCAGTTCCGCGACGCGGGCCTCGTTCCGCTGGTTGGCGGATTCGAGCAAGTCCCAGCGCTCGCGGATGCGGCCCATGGAATCGGCCAGCTTCAGCATGCCTTCGTTGCGGGCGGCCTGCCCGCTGAGGGCGTGGGCGGCGACGCGGTGTACGGTGGCCAGGATGTCACGATCCTCGTTGAGGGTGTTCCCGGCCGCGTTGATGTCGAGCTTGAGATGCATGTTCATGCTCACCCCCGGCGCGCGGAGACGCGGGCGAGCTGGCCGAAGCCGGAGCGCAACGCATCCATGACGCCGCGTTCCTCCTCGTGCTCGGCGGGATCGGCGGACGGGACCGTCGCCACGTCATCCGCGGTTTCCTCCGGCGCCGTCTGGACCGTGCGGAGGAAGGCCGGCATGGGTTCCGGGGCGGGCGCGGGTTCCAGTTCCTCGAAGTCGCGCCGGATGGGGGCGGAGCGCGGGGGCACCGGGGCGGACGGGGCCGCCTCGGACGCGTCGTCGCCGAACCGCCCGAGGGCCTCGGTCATGGCCACGGCGGCCTCGATCACGCGGTCGTCCTCCAGGGTCTGCCGCGTGCGGCGGGCCACGTCTTCCATGAACGCCTCGAACTCGCCCACCACCTTGGCGTGCTGCTCGGACAGGACGCCGTAGCGCCGGTTCGATTCGTCGAGCTGGCCGCGCAGCGCCACCTTCGCGGACCGTTCAGCCTCGAGCTCGCGCCGGACCTCGTCGAGGGTCGCCTCGAGGTCCTTGTAGCGGGCGCCGATGGTCTCCACGGCGTTCACCAGCGTCTCGAACCCGGCGCGACGGCGGCTGTCGCTCGCGTCGAGGTCACGCGCCATCTGCTGGGAGCGGTGGAGCAGTTCCTCGAGATCGCCCTGGGGAGGCGTGTTGTCGTTTGTCGTCATTTCGGGTCCAGACCAGAATCGTTCGAAAGTCGTGGGATCGACAAGATTGCACCGGGACCCAAAGGTCAAGGAGCGATGAGGCCGTTCTTCACCCAAATCGGGTCCTTGAGCGCGCCCAGCAAAGCTGCATGCGCCGTCGATTCGGCTTCGCTCGGTTCGACCGGCGGACGGGCCGGGAACCACGCCTGGCGTGCCGAATCGGGCATGAAGGGGCTGTCGGAACCGGCACGCGCGGACGACTCGACATGGCCGTGCAGGAAGGTGTCCCTGCCGGTGAGCGGGATCAGGACCTGGGCGAGCAGGAGGCAGTCCTTGAGGGCGCCGTGCACCTCGCGCCCCGTCCGGTCGATGCCGAACCTGTCGCAGAGCGCGTCCAGCGTCGCCCTGGCGGAGGGGAACCGGTTGCGCGCCAGGGCGACCGTGTCGAGGATCTCGTTGCGCAGCGGCGGCTTGCCGCACGCCTCCAGCTCCGCGTTGAGGAAGCCGAAGTCGAACGGGGCGTTGTGGGCGGTGAAGGTGGCGTCCCCGAGGAACTCGAGGAAGCTGTCCGCGACTTCCGAGAACACCGGCTTGTCGGCCAGGAACTCGGCGGAGAGGCCGTGGACCTTGAAGGCCTCCTCGGGAACGTCCCGCATCGGGTTGACGTAGCAGTGGAAGGTCCGCCCCGTCTCCACGAAGTCTACCATCTCCACCGCCCCGATCTCGACGATGCGGTCCGGGAGCTCGCCGTCCTTGGCGCGGGGGGAGAGCCCGGTGGTCTCGGTGTCGACGATCACGTGGCGTTCTGGCATGGGCGGGGTTCCAGGGGGAATCGGTTGATGGTTGACGTTTACACCGCCGGACGCGAGGATCAACGGATTACCGGACTATCCACAACCCGCCGGAGATCCATGCAACGCCGCGCCGCCAGACCCCTGCATTGGGTGGCCTTCCTCGCATACTGCGTCGCCGCCGGCGTGCTGTGGTACGAATCGAGCCTCTCCGGATACGCCGGGTCGCGCCACCTCCAGCGCCAGTTCCTCGACGACCTCCCGGTGGCCGCATGGTCGTCCGGCCCCTGCACCGAAGCCCTGTCTCTGTGGGCGGTGGAACAGGTGCGGGCCGGCGTGGCCCACGGCCTGCCCACCGGGCTCGGCTACCTCCGCGCCTCGGAACGGCACCTGGCCCGGTACTCGGCACTCGGTTGCCCCTCCGGGCCGCTGCTGGTGGCGGGGCGGATGGCCCTGCGCGAGGCGAACCGGCTGCGACGCGCCGCGAACATGATGCAGCTCGCCAACATCCCCGGGGGGCTGCGGTGACCCGGATCTCGGAAAGGGACGCCATCCGCCTGGGGATCATGCCGGCACCGGTTCCCGCGCCGTCCGGGAAGGCGAAGGCCAAGGCAGCCGCCGTGCCGCGTCGGAAGCGCGTCCTGCGCAAGGCCGGACGGGCGCGGCTGGACGCCGACCACGGCGCCTTCGAGGTGGCGCTGGTGGTCCCGTTCGAACCCAAGACCAAGCAGCGCGCCCGCACGTCCCTGTCCAAGGGCGACATCCTGAAGGCCTTCCACAGCGCCCGCGGCGATGCCGGCGCCTTCGCCCGGATGCTCGAGGGCATCCGCCACAACACCTATACCCCGGACGACACGGCGGCTTTCGAGCGCGCGGTGGCGGTCATCGGCGGCGGCGCCATGCGCGGGCGCGAGCCCTATGCGGGACCACTCCACGTGGAGATCGTCTTCACCCTCGCCGGCGACGAGGTGACATGGCCGACCGACGTCACCGACCCGGACCTCGACAACCTGGAGAAGGCCTTCTTCGACGCCCTGAACGGCGTGGTCTGGAAGGACGACCGCGTCATCGTGTCGAAGCAGACACGCAAGGTCTGCGGCCCGGTGGCTTCCATCTCCATGCGGGCCCGCCCGGCCTCGGCGGCGGGCTAGAAGGGGCGGGCGAAGCCCTTGCGCCCCTTGGCGGGGGCCGCACGCGACGCCCGGGCACGCCGCACCGGTGCCGCCGGCACGCCCGCCAGGTCGGCGCCCATCATCGGGTCGAGGCCGGATTCGGGCACGAACGGCGACGGCGACTGGTTCCTGCCGCCGCGGTTGAGGCTGCAGGAGACGAACAGCTGCTTCCGGGCCCGCGTGAAGGCGACGTGCACGAGACGGCGCTCCTCCTCCAGGCCGCCCCCGGAAGGCCCGTTCCACGGGTCGCCGGGGGTCCCCGACCGCACCTCCTCCACCGCGCGCCGGTTGGGGACCACGTCCATCTCGAAGGCCGGGCAGTAGACCACGTCCCATTCCAGCCCCTTGGATGAGTGCATGGTCGAGATCCGCACCTTGTCCGGGTCGGGCGGCGCGTCGTCGTCGCGCGAGAGCGCCAGGTCCTGCAGGAACGCGACCGGGTCGGGCTCCTCGGCGGCGAGGCGCTCGAACGCCTTGACGTTGTCCTCGCGCTGGCGGTCCGACTTCTTGCCGGTCCGCACCAGCTTTCCGTATCCCATCCCGTCCGGGGACATGATGATCTTGAGCAGGTCCGAGGTGGTCACGTCCGGCAGCTCGCACATGTGCTCGAGCACGTAGGCGAAGTGCGCCAGCCCCTCGCGGGTGTTCCCCTGCACGCGCAGCCCGTCCACGCTCTCGGTGCGCCGGATGGCCTCGTAGGCGGGCAGCCCGTCGTCCACGTGGCGGCACACGGCATGCTCGGTGGCCGGGCCGATCCCGCGGGCGGGCTTGTTGATGACGCGGCTGAGGGCGAAACGGTCGTAGGGATTGACCACGAGGCGGATGAAGGCCGACAGGTCCAGGATCTCCTCGCGCCGCGTCAGGGCGAGGCCTCCGACAACCTCGTAGGGGATGGCGGCCTTGAGCAGCGCCTCCTCGACCGGCTTCATGGCCCAGGACGAGCGCACGAGCACGGCGATCTCTGAGGGGCGCGTGCCGGCGGACACCTGCTCCTTGATGGAGCTGGCGATCGCCGTGGCCTCCTCGCGTTCCATGCCGGCCACCCGCAGCTTGACCGGCTCGCCGGAGACACCCGAAGACAGTTCCTTCGGCGCGGCCCGGCGGTTCCACCCGACCAGCTCCACCGCAGGCGCCAGGATCTCGTCGGTGCAGCGCCGGTTTCTCACCAGGGTGAACCTTGCCGCGTCCGGCCCCACGAGGTCGGTGAGGGCGCCCGGATAGCCGCCCTGGAACGAGAAGATCGACTGGTCCTCGTCGCCCACAGCGAAGATGTTCCCGTAGGCGGAGGATACGAGGCGCGCCCAGCGCACCTGCGCCGGGTTGGCGTCCTGCGCCTCGTCCACCAGCAGGTGGCGCACCCGGACGGCCTCCTCGTGGCGGATGTCGTCGTCGCGCGACAGCAGGTCCACCGTGCCCAACACCAGGTCCCCGAAGTCCACGAGCTTCCGGCGGGCCATCTCGTGCTGGTAGGAGACATAGAGCCGCGCCGCCAGTTCGTCGGCGTCGTCGCGGCGGGGCCGCTCGCGGTCCTCCGCCATGGCCGCGGTCAGCCCCCAGGACTTCCACGAGGCGATCTTGGAGGCCGTGGCCCGGGCGAGGTCGGACACGGTCCGCGTCCTTTCTTCCTCGTCCCCCTCCGCCTTGGCCTTGGCCGCCTTGGCGATCCCGGTGTGCTCCATGGCCAGCATCAGCACCTGCAGGGAGTCGTCCTCGGAGGCCACCGTGAACTTGGGGTCCAGCCCCGCCGCCCCGGCGTGGCGACGCAGGATACGGGCCGACAGCGAGTGGAAGGTGCCGACGCGCAACCGGTCGGAGATGTCCTTGCCCAGCAGCCCGGCGACCCGCCCCCGGATCTCCTTGGCCGCCTTGTTCGTGAACGTCACGGCGACGATCGAGGATGGATCTATGCCACGGTCGCGGACAAGGTGGAGGATGCGGGCGACCAGCGTCCTCGTCTTCCCCGTCCCGGCGCCGGCACGGACAACCACCGGCCCGTCCGGGGCGGTCGCGGCGGCCAGCTGGTGCCCGTCAAGGGAGGCGAGGAGGTCCGAAAGGTTTTCCTCGTTATCCACAGGCGGTAGGGTCGAGAACAGGTCCATCGCTGGGTCTCCCTTGGGCCGGGGCGGGAATCGTTGCCCTGGTCGTTGACGCAACTTGCCAACCTGTCCAAGGATTGCAACCCGTTACCTGGAGATTCGCCTTGCCATCCACATTCGTGCACCTGCGTGTCCATTCCGACTATACGCTTGGCCTGGGCGCGAGCAAGGTCGGGGACCTGTTCGGCAAGGCGGCCAGGCTCGGGCACCCGGCGCTGGCGATCACGGACCGGCGCAACCTGCATGGCGGATTCGAGCTCTCCAAGTACGCCGACAAGACCGGCGTCCAGCCGATCGTGGCCACCGAGGTGTTCATCCAGGCCTCGCGCACCGAGGCGGGATCGGTGCTGCTGCTGGCCCAGGACGAGACCGGCTATGCCAATGTCTGCCGCATCCTCAACATGTCCGTGCGCAACGGCGGCAAGATAAAGGGCGCCCTCGATTCGGACGGCGTGCGCGAGTTGACCAGCCTCCGCCGGTCGGGCGAGGACGTCACCGCCGGCATCATCGCCATCGCCGGCACCGCCGAGCTCGGCTACTACACCAAGGCCGCCAAGGCCGACGTCAAGGCCGCCGACGAGGGCACGGCCTGGCTCGCCCGGCTGTTCCCCGGGCGGTTCTACATCGAGATCTGCCGCAACGGGTTCCCCACGCCGGAGGAGGTGCAGACCGAGCGCGCGGCGCTGGAGCTGGCCGTCCGCACCGGCCTGCCGATCGTCGCCACCACCGAGGTCTGGTACACCGACGAGAGCCGCCACGACGCCTACGAGATCCTCAAGGCCACCGGCGGCGACTCCAAGAAGATCCTGAACTACGACGACCACACCGGTCTCGAGAGCACCACCGAGCGGCGCTACCACATGCGCGGCACCGAGGAGATGCGGGAACTGTTCGCCGACCTCCCGGAGGCCCTGGAGAACGCCGGCAACATCGCCCGCCGGTGCGCCTTCAAGGTCGCCGGGCGCAAGCCGATCCTGCCGCCGTTCCCCAGCGAGGGCGGGCGGTCCGAGGCCGAGGAGATGCGGCACCAGGCGCGCGAGGGCCTGGAAGCCCGCCTCGACGCCATGGGCCTCGCCGAGGCCGACCGCGCCGCCTATCGGGAACGCCTCGAGTTCGAGCTCGGCGTGATCGAGCGCATGCAGTTCCCCGGCTACTTCCTGATCGTGGCCGACTTCATCAAGTGGGCCAAGGCCAACGGTATCCCGGTCGGCCCGGGCCGCGGTTCGGGCGCCGGCTCCGTGGTCGCCTGGGCCCTCACCATCACCGACCTCGACCCCCTGCGCTTCGGCCTGCTGTTCGAGCGTTTCCTCAACCCCGACCGCGTGTCCATGCCGGACTTCGACGTGGACTTCTGCCAGGACCGGCGCGACGAGGTGATCCGCTACGTCAAGGACAAGTACGGCTCCGACAAGGTGGCCCAGATCCAGACCTTCATGGTCATCAAGTCCAAGACCGCCATCCGCGACGTGGCGCGCGTGCTCTCCACCCCGACCGGCCTGCTCCACCAGATGGCCGTCAACGAGCTCGCCTCGATGCTTCCGGCGGACCCCGAGAAGCCCGTGGAGGCGGCCAACCTCAAGCTCGCCTACGAGATGTCGGCGGACTTCCGCGCCAAGGTCGACGGCAACGCCACCAACCGGGCGGTCTACGACAAGGCGCTCGACATCGAGGGCCTGTACCGCAGCAGCTCCATGCACGCCGCGGGCATCGTGATCGGCGGCCAGACGCTGACCTCGCTGGTGCCGGTGGGCACCGATCCCGAGACCGGCATGCCGGTGGTGCAGTTCAACATGAAGGACACCGAGGCCGCAGGCCTCGTCAAGTTCGACTTCCTCGGCCTCAAGACGCTCTCGGTGATCCGGGAGGCGCTCCAGCACATCCGCGAGACCACCGGCGAGGAGATCAACCTCTCGACCCTCCCCTACGAGGACGAGGCGACCTATGCCATGCTGGCCGAGGGTCGCTCGAACGGCGTGTTCCAGCTGGAATCGGACGGCATGAAGCGGGTGCTCCGCGACATCCGCCCCACCTGCATCGAGGACCTCATCGCCGTGGTGTCGCTCTACCGGCCCGGCCCGATGGAGATGATCCCCACCTACGCGCGGCGCAAGAACGGCATCGAGGAGACGGTCTACCCGGAGCCCGCGGACCGCACCAGCCGCTTCCTGGGCGAGACCTTCGGCATCATGGTGTACCAGGAACAGGTGATGCAGGTGGCCCAGGTGGTCGCCGGCTACAGCCTCGGCGAGGCCGACCTGCTCCGCCGCGCCATGGGCAAGAAGATCGCCTCCGAGATGATCGCCCACAAGGCCAAGTTCTGCGAGGGCGCCGAGAAGAACGGCACCCCGCCGGCCAAGGCCGCAGAGCTGTTCGACCTCATCCTGAAGTTCGCAAGCTACGGCTTCAACAAGAGCCACGCCGCGGCCTACGCCGCGATCGCCTTCCACACCGCCTACCTCAAGTGCCACTACCCGGCCCAGTTCTTCGCCGCGCTGATGACGTACGAAACGTCCGAGCCGGCCAAGATGGGCCTGATCAAGCACGACATGGACCATTTCGGCATCGAGCTGCTGCCGCCGGACGTCAACCGCTCGATGATGCGGTTCGCCCCCGAGCAGACGGCGGACGGCCAGTGGGCGGTGCGATTCGGCCTCACCGCGATCAAGGGCGTGACCGAGAGCGCCAACACCATGCTGACCGAGCGGTCCGCCAACGGCCTGTTCCGCGACGTCGAGGACTTCCACGCCCGCGCCGGCGGCACCTTCACCTCAGGCCAGCTCCAGAAGCTCGCCGAGGCAGGCGCCTTCGACTGCATCTCCAGCGGCAACCGCGCCCGCACCCTGTCCAACCTGGTGTTCCTGGCCAAGAACGAGCGCGCCAAGAAGGACAAGCACACCCTGTCCATGTTCGACGACCACGAGGTGGCCGTGTCCTGGCCGGCGGAGGAGCTGGAGAAGCCGGAATGGCCCAACGCGGCCGACCGCGAGTACGAGGCGGTCGGGTTCTTCTTCCGCGAGCACCCGCTCGACAAGCGCGAGCACAAGCTGTTCGTCTACGGCGGCGTCCGCCACAACGCCAAGATCGTCCAGCACATGCTGGACAAGCAGCTGGCCGACATGCGCGACAAGAAGCTCCTGGGCATGGTCCTCGAGGTCGAGCGCCGCGCCGGCTATGACGGCAAGCCCAAGATCGACGTCAAGCTGGCCGAGCGCGAGGACACCTACTGGATCTCCGTCTACGGGCGCGAGCAGGACCCGGACGAGGCCCTCGGCATCCTGGAGAACGCCAAGCGCAACCGCCTGCCCGTGGTGATCAAGGCCAACTACGGCACCAACAAGAACGGGCCCAAGGCCTACGGACGCCGGGTGTTCACCGCCGACGAATACATGTCGCTGTGCAACATCGAGGAAAGCTACCTGATCACCCTCGATTCGAGCCTGCTGTGGACGCGGATCGACAAGGCCGGCCAGGAACGCTACCGCGACATCGAGCGCCGCCTCGCCGCGGCGGGCGAGGGCGTCGACCCCAAGCCCTACCTGGTCGAATCGGTGGCCGTGTTCCAGGACGCCTTCATGACCGCGCTGAACGCCGTGACCGACCTGCTGGAGCACTGGAAGTCCGACGAGCCGAACGCCAGCAGGATCGGCATCCGGCTGGTCCGGCATGCCGGGCGCCATTCCGACATCCTCGACCTCGCCATCCCGGGACGCTACACCATGACCGCGGCCAACCGGAAGGTCCTCGGGGGCCTCGAGGCGGTCAAGTCCATCGTCGAGCAGGAGCTGCCCCCGATCGAGGAGCAGAAGCGGAGCGCCTGACGGGGGTCAGGCGGACTGCGTGGAGTGCTGCTTCTGCAGGCTGCGCACCGCGTCCTTGCGGCGCTCCGGCGGCAGCGTCGGGATCTTGTCGAGGTTCCACAGCAGGCGGTGCGACTTGGTCATCGTCAGGTGGGCGATGGCGGCCGACTTGGGGTCGCCCTCCCACGGCACGCGCTGGTTGGGCAGGAACAGGTTGTCCGGGATGTCCAGCAGCTGCGGCACCAGGCCGAGCGTCAGGCCGTCCTTCATGAAAGCCGGGATATCCTCCTCCGGCACGGCGCACCGCACCCAGCCCAGCCCGTATGACTGCACCGCGTAGCCGAGCTCGCCCAGACGCAGCGACACCATGAACATGCTGGACTTGTCCGCCGCGCGGATCCACAGCCCCGGCCAGGATGTCTGGGCGCGTTCCTCGTCCCCGCGCATCGGTCCGGCCTTCCCCTTGTCCTCGCCCAGCACCACCGAGCGCCACAGCGTCTCGGCGATCACGCCGGCGGTCCAGGAGTACTCCGTGTAGCGGTCGAGCAGGAAGTCCTTCACCACCTCCGGCAGGTCCGGCACCATCGCCCAGTACTCCTTGCCGCGCCACAGGCTCTTGACCTCGACGTCGGCATAGCGGGACAGGATGATGAACTCCGGGTGGGCCACGAACGAGCGGGGGACCTTCTTCTCCTTGTCGATGGCGTTGCCGAACCCGTAGATGGGCGCCACCTGGGGCTGCATGGAGTGGATGCTGACCTCGACCATGCAGGGCTGCTCGAGGTCGCGGACGGCCCGCACGCGCGCGCCCGGGTCCTTGGCGATCTCCCGCATCTGCATGCGGCTGATGTTCTCGAACGGCGCCTTGGGGACCGGGGTCTGGAGCATCTCCATGGCGTAGGACAGCCGCGGGCGGCGCAGCATGATCCAGCGCGACCCCTTCGGCCCCTTGGCGCCGGTGGCGGTGAACTCCTCCCACGCCTGGCCGGACTTCATCACCGTCGCCGCCTCACCCTTCGGGTAGTCCAGCTCGGGCAGGAGCGGGCGCAGGTCCTCGCGCAGGGTCTTGCCCTGGAAAGCCTCGGCGATGCGCAGCTTCGGGTTGACCTCCTTGAGCAGCATCCACGACATGCGCATGATGCGGTCGAAGGCGATGGCGCTGAGGTCGGCGAAATCCTCGGCCTGGACGGTCGTGGGGTCGTATCCCCACTCCCGCAGCACGTCGGAAGGGCTGATGACGAGGTACTTGTCATGCCTGAGGCCCGGGTTCCGCCACACCTCCGTGCGGCGGAAGAACATGTCGTAGGGCACGTTCGACCACCAGACCGTGTCGGTCGGCAGTTCGTGCGAGCCGGAGATGCGGCGGGCCTTTCCGCGCCCGTCCGTGATCACCGTGGCCCAGCCGGCCCCGGGATCCTCCTTGTCGTCGAACAGCACCACCCCGAAGCGGCGATCGGCGGATTCGTCGTGCATGGACACCCCCTCACCGGCCCGAGGGCTGCAACAGCCTGGCCCAGCCGGACGGATCGAGCCCCGAGAACGGCCCGGAGGTGATCCAGCCGTCGACGATCTCCTGCATGGCATCGGTCTGTGACGCCTGGCGTCCGCCGGGGTAATGGTGGCCGAGCAGCAGCAGGCGGAAGGGCGCGAACGCCTTGTGGCGCTTGCGGTACTCCTCCTCGGGCAGGTGCAGCAGGGCGGTGCCCAGGTCGCTGGCGTCGGAGGTCCCGAGCCGCATCTGCGCCTCCGCCTCGCGGGCCCGGATGCGGTCGAAGATCGCCTGGGTGGCCTCGGCCATGTTGCGGGCAGAGATCAGGCGCTGGGTAATGTGCTGGTCCGGCGGGCCGCCGCGGGCCCGCTCCTGCTGCGTCCGCAGGTCCGACTCGGCCTTGGCCTGGAACCGCTTGGCCACGAGGACGACGCGGCAGAAATGGTTCAGCAGCATCTGCGACATTTCCGGCAGGTAGACGATGACCGCCTCGTTCGCCGATCCCCACAGCCCGATGTGCTGGACGGCATGGCAGTGCATGCAGGCGCAGACCAGGTTCTGGGGCGTGTTGTTGTGGTGGTCGTCATCCAGGTGGTGGATCTGCATGTAGTAATGCGAATCCCGCCCGCCGATGCGGTCCGGCTTGGGATGCCGGAAGCCGCAGAACTGGCAGGTGAAGTCGTCGCGCTCGCGCGCCTTACGCCTCACCGCGGCGAACTCGTTGTCGGCCTCTTCCGACGACGAGTCGTTCATCCGCCATTCCTCGCGTTTCGCGGAAAGAACCAGGGGCAGTAGCTTCATTGGATATCCGGACCACTTCCCGTTGTCAGTTCTGCATGATGACGCCGGCGGTCGTCACGACCAGCCAGTCGTTCTCGTACGTGGTGACCTCGGTGACCTTGCCGACGCCCGGGACATCGGAGCCGACCCTGACCTCGAGGAAGCCGGTCGGGCCCTCGATCCAGGCGACGCCGCCCTGCACGCCCTTGAGGGCCCAGTCCTCGATGACCTGCGGCTTGGACGGCGGCTCGACCACCGGGCGCGGGGTCTCCGCCACCGGACGGCTCTCCAGCGCGGCGAGGCGACGCTCCAGGTCGGCGACCTTCGTCACGAGATCCTCGCGCGTCAGGCTCTCCAACTCCGCCTCGATCCGGTCGATCCGCCCGCCGTCCACGGCATCCCCGTTGCCGGGGAGGTCGAGGGACAACCCGGTGGGGCCGGGCGCGTCAGGAGCCTCTGGCCCAGGCAACGGGCCCAGGCCGGTCTCCGGCGCCGAAGGCGCGGAGGGTTCGGAAGGCGGGCCCGGGAGGACCGGCGCGCCCGGAAGCGACGGGGCATCCGCATGCTGCTGCGGCAGGGTGGGCATGCCGGGCAACGACGGCGCCGGCGCCGCGGGTCCGGGCGCCGGCTGGTCGATGGCCACGGTCGGCAACGCGGGCTGGGAAGGGGCGGAAGGCATGAACATCGGCAACAGGGTGGAATAGCCCAGCCATGCCATCACCAGGGCGGCGGCGGCCATGCCGCCGTAGATGCCGTACTTGGCGATCGGCGACTGGCCGGAGGCGGCTTCCTGGTACTGCTCCCCGTCCACATGGTCGGCGTCGTCCGCGATGTCTTCCTCGAAGCCGGCGTCCGGACGGTCCTCGTCCACGGCGAAATCGTCGCCGGCGCTAGCGTCGGAACCGCCGAACCCATCGCCGAAATCGTCCTCGGCCACGGCGCGGGAAACAGGGCGGACCGGCTCGTCCGAGGCGTCGCCGAAGTCGTCGCCCCCGAAGTCGTCACCGCCGAAGCCGCCCTGGTCGACGACGTCGTCGTCGAACTCGTCCACGACGGGCTTGGCGAGGACGGTCCGTCCGCGGCCCTGGTCGGGTGCGGAGCGACCGATCACCGGCATTTCCTCGAGCTGGAACTCGTCGCCGCCGTCGGCACCGGGCGTGAGGTCGTCCTCGAACTGGAAATCCTCGAAGCCGATGTCGTCGTGACCGTCGTTCTTGTTGCCTGCCATGATCAGTTTCTCCCGCTCGGAAGGAATAGTACGCCGATTCCCGTGCCCGACTTAACCTTTACGGTGATGGGACGATTACCGAACAATTGGTTGAGGGTCTGGCCGGTCGCGCCGGCCGCCGTGCCCGCCGCCACCATCAGCTGCTGCTGGGTCGACAAGGTCGGGTTGACGATGGTGGTGCCGCTGTCCGTCGACACGATCTGCTGCCCGGACTGGGCGATGGCCTGGCCGAAGCCCTGCGCGAACGAGGAGGCGAAGGTGATGCCGATGTTCTGCAGCAGGTGGTAGTCCACCTCCGAAGCCAGCCCGGAGCCGATGTTGGAGGCGTCGACGGCATAGGCGGAGATGCCCACGGTCTCGTTGATCTCCTCGCCGTTCCGGTCGGTCCCCATGGTCAGCGTGTTGAAGGTGATCACCAGCGATTCGCGCTGCACGGCGAACTGGCCGATCAGCTTCGCGCCGGCGAGCTCGCCCTCGACGATCTGGGCAAGCACGGGACCCGGGGAGTCCGAGTTGGCTTCCGAGATCAGCTCGGCGTAGAGGATGGTGCCGGGCATCGGCAGGCGGATGGCGCTCGCCGGTGCCGCCGTCGCGCCGCCGCCGGCGGACTGGGTCGGGGCCGGGGCCGCGGGCGGCGGCAACCCCTCGGAGTAATAGGCGACGCTGGCGGCGGGGAACGACTGCTGGGCCAACGTGCCGATGGTCGCGCCCAGGTTGAGCACGGGCTCGTCGTCGAGCCGGGGCGGCGCCACGGGCGCCGGGGCCGGCGGCAACGGCGTCGGGGTCACGGTCGGACGCTGGATCACCGGCGCCGGCGGGCGCTGGATCACTTCCGGCGCCGCGGGAGCCGGTGCGGGGGCGAGGTCGATCGTCTCGGTGTCGTTGATGCGGATGGTCGGCAGCGCGCTGGTGCCGCGGGTCTCGGCCTGCGAGATGCGCGTCTGGTCGGCGGTGGACAGCTCGCGGTCCATCTGCGGGCTGACGGGAACCGCGCCCTGCACGGTCGGGGTGCCCGTGGCCGGGGTGCGGATGGAGGACGGCGTCACCGGCGGGGCCGGGCGCAGGAAGAAGAAGTAGACCAGCGCGCCGGCGATCACGATGCCGCACACCACCAGCAGGCGGCGTGACGACGACCCCTGGAGGCTGCCGGCGATCCTGTTGCGAATGTTTCCAGCCATCGGCTTGACCTCAGCGGTTGATCATGACGCTCGTCATCATCCCGTCGCGGGAGACGAGCAGGACGGGGGCGTCGTTCAGGACGAAGACGTTGACACCGGACACGTTCGAGGCCTTCCGGATATAGGCCGGGGACAGCAGGTCGCCCGGCGTGCGGATGTAGAGCATGTCGCCGTATTCCCAGGCCTCCACGTCCGAGGAGGTGGTCCGGAACTTCCTGGCGGCCTCGGGCGGGACGCCGTCGAGGAAGGCCATCATGTTCGAATCGTCGGTCGGGGCGAGGCTCGCCACGCCCACCATGTCCATCTGTGCGTTGGGGCCGCGGGTGGTGATCTGCGCGTCGAGGCGGTAGTCGACCTCGGGGTAGCCCTGGTCCAGCGTGATCGTGACCGGCACCGGGTATCCCACCAGGGTGACCACCAGGTTGGAGGGGACATGCGGCTGGATGGCAGAGACGACGATGATGTTGGTCTGGCCCGGCTCGCCGGCGGACTGGGCCACATAGGCGCTCGGGTTGCCGGTGACGACGCTGAGCACCGGCCAGGGCTGCCCGGTGACGTCGGAGAAGGTGAGGGTGGACACCGTGCCAGGCTGGGTCCGCAGGGTCGGCGACACCTCGCCCGGCTTCAACGACAGCCGGATCGAGCGCGACACCGGCTTGCCCGGCGACAACGGGGCGACGGTGGCGCGCTGCGCCTCCTCCACCTGGGTGCGGTAGACGGTGATCTGGTCGGGCGTGATCGGCACGGCCTGCTCGAGGGCGCGCTGGAACTGCTCGTCGCGCAGCTGCTGCGCCGTCTGGGCGGGCGCCTGGACCGGCTGCGCCGCCACCGGTTGCGGGGCCACGGGCGCCGGGAGGGCCGGTTGCGCGGGTTGCGCCGAGTTCGCCGGCGGGGAGGGCAGCAACAGCGACTCCACGCCCTGCGCGAAGACCGGGGCGGAGGCGAGCGTGAGGAGCGCGGCGAGGACGATGCGTGGGGACTTCATTGGTGTCATCTCGCTATGATCTGGCCGATGCCCAACCCGCGGGGGCTCTCGGATTCCGGGCGACGGACGATGATCGTCTCGACGTTGAGGGACTGTGAGTTCTTGCCGGAGGCGCTCTCGTAGGTGATGACCAGCGGCACCTGCAGTTTCCAGCCGTAGCGTCCGCCCTCGACGATGCCCTGCGACACCATCACCGGGGCGCCGCTCGGGACCACCGTGGTCACCAGCTGCTGCTTGATGATCGCGTCGAGGATGCGGTTGCGCTGCAGCGCCTCCTCGAAGCCGTTCCAGCCCGGTTCGGTGAACAGGTTGCGGTTGTCGGCCAGTTGCTGCTGGTAGTTGGCGAAGGAGAGCGTGAAGGACCGCACCACGGCGTCGGTGGCCCAGTTCAAGACCTCGGTGGTCGACTGGATCGGGCGCTCGAGCGGGACGACCTCGGTGATCTTGCCCTCGGGGTCGGTGGCGAAATAGCGGTACTGCGTGGTCTGCAGGCCGAAGTAGATGTTGGCCGAGACCGACAGGAAGAGGATGATGAACAGCGCGAACAGGGTGCGCAGCAGGAACTCGAACCGCTCGCGCTGGAGCGCGTTCCTCGACAGCGCGGTGGCCACCCGCTCGTCGTGGTGCGAGGAAACAGGCTCGGCCTTGACTCTCGTCTTGCTGACCGGACCCTTGGCGACCGCGGCCCTGGGCATTTTGGCTGTCCTGTCGGTCATCCGTTCCTACGTGCTGTCGAATCGCGCCACGATTGTAATTGAGGCCACCAAGGAATATTCGATTATCCTTGACCTGCTACAAGCTTTCCTCGACATTCGTTCAAAAGTCAAACGGAGAAGCACGCGAAATGTCGACCCCAGACTTGGCACGTCGCGCCTGGACGGAGGACGACAAGCGCCAGCTCATCGAGTACTGGGAGACGCTCGGGAGCATCATCCTGATAGCGCTCCTCCTGGACCGTCCGGAAGGCTCCGTGCAGACCGAGGCGAGCCGGCTGAACCTGCCACGCCGCCTCGAGGACAAGGGACACCACCGCAAGAAGTGGACCGAGGACCAGCTGCGCGCCCTCCGCACCGCGGTGAACGCCTTCCGCACCCCGGACGGCAAGATCAAGATCATCGAGGTGGCCAACGTCACCGGACGCACCGTCGACGCCGTGGCCAGCAAGCTCGCCGCCGACTACGGGAGCCGCGAGGAACTCCGCAACGCGCTCTATATCCCCGCCGACCTGGCCGAGGTCCGCCGCAAGGCCCACCGCAACGCCGCCAGCGTCCGCGCCCCGGTGACCGATTCGCGCAAGCTGACCAAGATGCGCGGTTGCCTGAGCTGCACCAAGCCGTTCTGGTCCGAGGGGGCGCACAACCGCATCTGCCCGCGCTGCAAGTCGGACCACGATTCGGATTGGGGCGATTAGGAATAAATTCCTATACCGGGTAATGCGACCAAAAAATGTTGAGTCGATTTGACCCCGGAAAACCGGGCATCGACCAAAAGTCGTGAGTCGATTGAACTGCAATACGAGAGTCGGATCGTCACGGTCCGGCTCTCAGCTTTTTCTTGGCGGCATTTCGTTGGTCGACAGCCAGGTGCTGCGCTTATCGAATTCGGTTCCGGCATGGGCCGCAAGCGTGGCATCCGAACATTCGAAGCCGTCGCGGGCAATGAGGTCGAATTCTGCAGGCGATAGCCTATTCAGTGCCGTGGGATGAGCGACGGCAGCCTTCGTCAGTTCATCGCTGAGATATGCGGCATGCTCCGACTCTGGTCGAATGAAGCCCGCCTTAAGGTCGATATCGCGGATCGAGTTACCCATGCGTACTATGACGCCGCGCAGGGGCCCGTAGTCGAACTCGCGCATGAGCATCCTCGACCGCAGGCTTCTGACCTGGTCCCCCATCAGGTCGAATAGGCGAGGCGTGGCCAAATTCCCTTTGAGAAGATTGGCCACCACTCCCCCGGAAGGCGGAGCCAGGACCCCGGATGCATCGCTGCAGATGAGGAAATCGAAATCGGTCGAGGGTTGGCCCGGCTTCACCAGGGCTTCCAGACCAAGATTATCATAGGCTCCTCCGTCCCAGATGAGGAGGACCCGAACGTTGGGATCGATGGCCTGCTGCGGTTTCCTCGTAGCCGGATCGGTTCGATACCAGCCGCCCTGCGGTATTTCGAGCCGAAGGGCACCGATTGCGTAGGGCACCGCTGCCGAGGCCGCGGCGGCTTCGGCGATCTTGACGGCAGGCGAGTAGTGCCGACCGAATTTCCAGTCACCCATCTCGCCGTTACTGAAGCGCCAGTTCTTGCCGGAATGGATGGAGGCGGCGTTGATCCACCATTTAGGACTGGTGGGCAAATCCGCAAGGTTGCCGGTGACGCCCCATTCCGTGCCAAGTCGATCGGCCAATACGTGAGCACGCCGGTTCACGAGCCGGAAATTGTGCTTGAGCAGGCTGCCAGGATTTAACAAGGCCGGGATGCTGAAGAGATCCCTCTCGGTCAAGAGACTTCTTACGGTCGGATATACCTCTTCCCTGAACGCCGCCGATGTTGGCCACTTATTGCCGTTGTTGCCGAACACCGCTGCGATCACCAGGCTGCCGCCCGATACCGTCGATATTGCCGAAACGCTTTCGAGCTGGTCCTGAATGGCAAGCCTGAGCAGCAACCCCAGATGAAAGACTGCAGCCCTGGTCCCACCGCCCGACAGTGCCAGCCCGAGGCGGAGGGGTTGTTCGGCTCCGGCAACCCCCAATGTCGTATCGGTCATCGCATCGTCCCGACCAGATGCCGGGCCTCGTTCTCCCCGACGATGAACATCACGCCGGGCATGCCATCACCGGCCATGGTCGTGCTCAACCAGGCAAGTTGTTCGATATCGATGGTGCTGGGCCGGCTTGAACTGCCCTTGGGGTGAGAATGCCATTCGCCCACATACCTGATCTGCCCCGCGGAACGGGCAATGGCTGCCTCCACGGTTTCGCGCAGTCCCATCGTGCCGCGGATGAATTCGGTCGGCGCTTCCGTGCTGTCGCTCGGAGCAGGAACCGCGGCCACCAGTTCGATACGCTTCGATTGCGGATCGACTATGCCAAGCAATGCGCCACCCGTTTCGTTCGGCAGCCGCTTCAGGCGCTGGGCGGCGAGCTCAGCCGAAAGGGTATCGGGCATCCTGATCGTCCAGTCCCCCGCATGATCTATGGCCAAACCGACTTCCGGTGAGACCAAGGAGACTTCCCCCTCTTCGCCGAGGGACCAGATCTTGACGCAGGCTTCGCTGCTGCCGAGCGCTTGGCTAAGCCCGCTTGCCACCAGACCCGACAATACCTGCACCCGCGACGCGGGTATGCGGCTGGTCAGCATTCGGCACGCACCGGTGTACCGGATCATCTCGTTGTCAACGAGGTGGTTCTCGAGGACGGGATCGGTTTGGATGGCGCGATGATAGATCGCCTCCAGAGCGCGCAGGTCGATGCGGCGATCCTCGTCCTCGGCGAGCAGCACGACCGCGGTACCGGTCGGGTTGAAGAAGATCGACACGCGCCGCGCATGGCCGGCAAGGTCGCTTAGCCTGCGGCCAACGGCTACCGAAGCCGAGGCGTCGACGATGGTGTCAGCAGCCTGCAGCAACGCTTCCGCCTCGGGGGATGGTTCGGCCAGGAAGTTCCCGTCGATCGCCGACACGTCGAGGTCAGGCCTAATGGACTGCAGGCGCTGACCACCAGGCCATGACGCAGCACGTTGACTCCCTTCCGCAGCGACGGTCGGGCCATTTCAGCCCATCACCCTTAGCCTTTGGTTAAATTGGGCTAGTGTGCAACGCCTGTCGATCGTCTCAAGGAGGTTTGATACGGCACGGCGAGATACCGGCATTTGTACCGGCAAAAAGTCTGGCAGATTATCTTCCGTTGTTACTCTCAAATGCCCATGCAAAAAGGGTATATAGCATTCGTGACAGCGGCAAAGGGACCGGCAAAATGAGCGGCGATCTAGCCAATGTGGCATTGATGGAGCCCATGTATCCGGACGCTCGTCCAGAGTTCGAGGACGCCGTACTTGAGCTGTCTTCCGAGGCGAGCGGCTTTGCGCAGCAGCTCAATCCAACGCTGCGAAAGACCGTCGGCGACCTCGTGCGCACGATGAACTGCTACTATTCGAACCTGATCGAAGGCCACAATACCGAACTGGTCGCGATCGAGCGGGCCATGCGCAATGACTACTCGACCGATCTCAAGAAGCGCAACCTTCAGATCGAAGCCAAAGCGCACATCGAGGTTCAGGCTTTCATCGATCACGGCCAGATGCCCTTCGCTCCGACAAGCGAAGCAGGCATCCGCTGGATTCATCGCGAGTTCTGCAGCCGACTGCCGCCTGAACTGCTGGAGATAACCGGCGATGGCATGACCGTCACCATGACTCCGGGGGACCTGCGCCATGCATATGTGAAGATCGGCGATCACGTGCCGCCTGCTCCAGAACATCTCGAAGCGTATTTGAAGCGCTTCGAGGAAGCCTATACGAGCCGAATGATAGGCAAGGTGCAGAAGGTCATCGGAGTGGGGGCAGCGCATCACCGATTGGCCTACATCCATCCCTTCTTCGATGGCAACGGAAGGGTGACGCGTCTGGTGTCCCACGCCATGTACCGTGATCTGGGGACGAGGTCGGAACTCTGGTCCATATCGCGGGGACTTGCGCGCGACGTCGACCAGTACAAGGCACTGCTCGCGATCGCCGACCGCGATCGGCAGGGCAGCCGAGACGGGCGGGGCAACTTGACCGAAGACGGCCTCTTTCGGTTCTCCAAGTTCTTCTTGGACACCGCTCTGGATCAGGTGCGTTTCATGCGGGACCTGCTTCAGATCAGAGGCCTTCTGGACAGGGTGGAGATCTGGACTGAGGAGGAGATCAAGGCCAAGCGACTTCCCAAAGGTAGTTTCTCTCTTCTTCGCGAGGCCATCCTCGTTGGAGAGTTCCCGCGAGGCGCGGCGCCGACGCTGACCAACTATCAGGAACGCCAGGCGAGAAGCGTACTAACCGCACTCGTCGATCGGAACCTGCTTGTTTCCGACCATCCCAGAGGGGACGTGAGACTAGGCATTCCGGCATATGTCGTCGAGCGCTGGTTCCCCAGCCTCTACCAGCCGCGGCATGCGTCGGCG
>Ga0065721_10006216_pt1 | contig 19693 bp, 13 predicted proteins | sample Mesricmetagenome_FD_59108 | JGI IMG/M metagenome (GOLD analysis project Ga0065721, IMG submission 59108) | Mesophilic microbial community from rice straw/compost enrichment Sample: eDNA_1 v2 (version 2) | ecosystem: Engineered > Solid waste > Grass > Composting > Bioreactor | place: USA: Davis... | reverse complement strand
CCAGCACCGTCGCAATCGCCGCCGTCAGCGTCGTCTTGCCGTGGTCAACGTGACCAATCGTACCAACGTTCACGTGCGGCTTGGTCCGCTCGAACTTTTCCTTTGCCATTTTCTTCAGCTCCTAATGGAATGCAGTCTTGTGGATTCATCACGCCGCCACGCCCTGGCGGGCGCAGCGGCATACAGCCTGTTTACTTGCCCTTGGCCGCCATCACTGCTTCGGCGATGTTCTTCGGTGCCTCGGCGTAGTGCTTGAATTCCATGGTGTAGGTGGCGCGGCCTTGCGTGGCCGAGCGCAGCGCGGTCGAATAACCGAACATTTCCGACAGCGGGACTTCGGCCTTGATGATCTTGCCGCCGCCAACCATGTCGTCCATGCCCTGCACGATGCCGCGGCGGGACGACAGGTCGCCCATCACGGTACCGGTGTAGTCTTCCGGCGTTTCCACTTCCACGGCCATCATCGGCTCGAGCAGAACCGGGCTGGCCTTGCGCATGGCTTCCTTGAAAGCCATCGAGCCGGCCATGCGGAACGCGTTTTCGTTCGAGTCCACGTCGTGGTACGAACCGAACGTCAGCGTGACCTTCACGTCCACCACCGGGAAGCCCGCCAGGACACCGGCCTGCAGCGTGTCGCTGATACCCTTCTCGACCGCCGGGATGTATTCGCGAGGAATCACACCGCCCTTGATGGCGTCGACGAACTCGAAGCCCTTGCCCGGCTCCTGCGGTTCCAGCGTGATCACGGCGTGGCCGTACTGGCCGCGGCCGCCCGACTGCTTGACGAACTTGCCTTCGACGTCCTCGGCCTTCTTGCGGATGGTTTCGCGGTAGGCCACCTGCGGCGCGCCGATGTTGGCTTCCACGCCGAATTCGCGCTTCATGCGGTCGACCAGAATTTCGAGGTGGAGCTCGCCCATGCCCGAAATGATGGTCTGGCCCGATTCTTCATCGGTACGCACGCGGAACGACGGGTCTTCGGCGGCCAGGCGGTTCAGGGCGATGCCCATCTTTTCCTGGTCGGCCTTGGTCTTCGGCTCGACCGCCTGCGAGATCACCGGCTCCGGGAACACCATGCGCTCGAGCACGATCGGTGCCGACGGATCGCACAGCGTGTCGCCCGTGGTGGCATCCTTCAGGCCCACCGCGGCGGCGATGTCGCCGGCCAGCACTTCCTTGATTTCTTCGCGCTGGTTGGCGTGCATCTGCAGAATACGGCCCAGACGCTCCTTCTTCTGCTTCACCGGGTTGTACACGGTGTCGCCCGAATTGATCTTGCCCGAGTAGACGCGGAAGAAGATCAGCTGGCCGACGAACGGGTCGGTCATGATCTTGAACGCCAGCGCCGAGAACTTCTCGTTGTCGTCGGCCTTGCGCTCGAGCTTCTTCTCGTCGTCGCTTTCGTCCACGCCCTTGACCGGCGGAATATCGACCGGCGACGGCAGGAAGTCGATCACGGCGTCGAGCATGCGCTGCACGCCCTTGTTCTTGAACGCGGTGCCGCACAGCATCGGCTGGATTTCGCAGGCGATGGTACGGTCACGCAGCGCCTTGACGATCTCGGCGCGGGTCAGCTCTTCGCCGCCCAGGTACTTTTCCATCAGCTCTTCGCTGGCTTCGGCGGCGGACTCGACCATCTTCTCGCGCCATTCGTCAGCGGTCGCCTGCAGCTCGGCCGGGATGTCCTTGTATTCGAACTTCACGCCCTGGCTGGCTTCGTCCCAGATGATCGCCTTCATTTCCAGCAGGTCGATCACGCCCTGGAAGCCGTCTTCAGCGCCGATCGGCACCACCACGGGCACCGGGTTGGCCTTCAGGCGGGTCTTCAGCTGCTCGTAGACCTTGAAGAAGTTGGCACCGGTACGGTCCATCTTGTTGACGAAGGCCAGACGCGGCACGCCGTACTTGTTGGCCTGACGCCAGACGGTTTCCGACTGCGGCTGCACGCCGCCCACGGCGCAGTACACCATGCAGGCGCCGTCCAGCACGCGCATGGAACGCTCCACCTCGATGGTGAAGTCGACGTGGCCCGGGGTGTCGATGATGTTGAAGCGGTGCTCGGGGTAGTTGCCGGCCATGCCCTTCCAGAAGGCAGTGGTGGCAGCGGAGGTGATGGTAATACCACGCTCCTGCTCCTGCTCCATCCAGTCCATCGTGGCGGCGCCATCGTGCACTTCACCGATCTTGTGGTTCACACCGGTGTAGAACAGGATGCGCTCGGTGGTGGTGGTTTTACCCGCGTCAATGTGAGCCGAGATACCGATATTGCGGTAACGCTCGATGGGAGTCTTACGAGCCACTTTAATCCTCTAATTCGTCAGTGAGGCGCCGGCATCTCTTGGCCTACGCCCCTAACACAAACGGGCGAGATGTGTAAAAACACAGCCCGCCCGGCAACCAACTGCGAATCCCGCGCGCTTTAGAAGCGGAAGTGCGAGAACGCCTTGTTGGCTTCGGCCATGCGGTGCACTTCGTCGCGCTTCTTCATCGCGCCGCCACGACCTTCCGCTGCTTCAAGCAGTTCGCCAGCCAGGCGCAGCGCCATCGACTTCTCGCTACGCTTCTTCGCGGCCTCACGCAGCCAACGCATCGCCAATGCCAAACGACGCGACGGACGGACTTCGACCGGAACCTGATAGTTGGCGCCACCGACGCGGCGGCTCTTCACTTCCACCACCGGCTTCACGTTGTTGATCGCAACGGAGAACACTTCGATGGGGGCCTTGCCTGCCTTCTTTTCGATCTGGTCGAACGCGCCATAAACGATGCGCTCGGCAACCGACTTCTTGCCGTCCAGCATCAGCACGTTCATGAACTTGGCAACTTCGACGTTACCGAACTTCGGATCAGGCAGGATTTCCCGCTTGGGGACTTCACGACGACGTGGCATCTTCTTTCCTTTGGATTCAGTTGAGTGCGGGTTCTTCCGCGCTCTGGCCACCAACTAGCTTGCCTTCCTGCGCCAGGGGCGCGGCAAATTCGCCGGGTGGACCACTTACTCGACGGCACGGCGCAGCAAACTGGCCGTTGTACCGCCGCTTGTTGACAGCAACATGACGCTGGGCGCCAGCCACCATCGCTTGTGTTGCAGGCTCAGGCAGCCTTCGGACGCTTCGCGCCGTACTTCGAACGCGCTTGCTTGCGGTCCTTGACGCCTTGCAGGTCGAGCGAGCCGCGCACGATGTGGTAACGCACACCCGGCAAGTCCTTGACACGACCACCGCGGATCAGCACGACCGAGTGTTCCTGCAGGTTGTGGCCTTCACCGCCGATATACGAGATGACCTCGAAACCGTTGGTCAGGCGCACCTTGGCGACCTTACGCAGTGCCGAGTTCGGCTTCTTCGGCGTGGTGGTGTACACGCGGGTGCACACGCCACGGCGTTGGGGGCAGTTCTCAAGCGCCGGGCTCTTGCTCTTGATGACTTCAGAGACGCGCGGCTTGCGAACCAGTTGGTTGATAGTTGGCATTGTTCAATCCAGCTTGGTTTTACAAAAAAACACCGCTTCGGCGACGAACCGGCGGCACGCCAGCAAGCGCGACGACGATCGACGAAACGGTAGGACGGGTTTTGGGCGGGAGCAGGTGAGCAGAACGCTCTGGGACGGGACTGTGTGAACAACCAGGCTTGCCAAAGAGCGCGAGCTCGCCTGGGATCCCGCTGGGCCGGCCAGGTCGGCGATGACCTGTCTGCCGGGGCGATCGCCGGACACTGGGTGCCACCAAACGACGCGCGAGCGAAATCCGCAGCCAAAAACTCGAATCCGGCATGCTAGCAGCGCACCGATCAGCGGTCAAGCGGTTTACCTCGAGCAAATCGCTTTATGAGACGGCCGCCCCCGCCGGTGTCGTGTAGGACCTCCGGGATCCGGCAACCCGCCTGCGGCCGGGCCGCAGTTCATGCCTTCTGCAGCACTTCCAGCAGCTCGTCGCCATAGCGTTCCAGCTTGGCCGCGCCGATACCCGGCACCTCCGCCAGTTCCGCCATGCTGTCGGGCGCGCTGCGCGCCAACTGGGCCAGCGTCGCATCGTGGAAGATCACATAGGCCGGCACGCCGTGCTCCCGCGCGGTTTCGGCGCGCCAGCGCCGCAGCGCCTCCCAGTTGGCCAGCGCCTGTTCGTCCATCTGCGCGGTATGGTCGACGCGGTTGCCGCGCCCGGTGCTGCCGCGCTCGCCCCGGGCCGGCTTGCTGACCTGGCGGCGCAGCGTGATGCTGGTCTCGCCCTTGAGCACCGCGCGCGCCGATTCGCCCAGCAGCAGGGCCCCGTGGCCGCCATGGTCGATCACCAGCAGGCCGTGCGCGATCAGCTGGCGGAAGATGGCATGCCACTCGGACACCGACCGGTCCGCGCCGATGCCGAAGGTCGACACCTTGTCGTGGCCCCACTGGCGGATCTTCTCGGTGGCGTTGCCGCGCAGCACGTCGATCAGATGCGTCGCGCCGAAGTGCACGCGGCTGGCCTGGGCGGTGCGGTAGACGCAGGACAGCGCCATCTGCGCCTCGCGCGTGCCGTCCCAGGTCGCCGGCGGCTCCAGGCAGGTATCGCAATTGCCGCAGGGCTCGCTCGCCTCGCCGAAATACGCAAGGATGCGTACGCGCCGGCAACCGGCGGTCTCGCACAGGCCCAGCAAGGCGTCGAGCTTGGCCGACGACACGCGCTTGTGCGCCTCGTCGGCCTCCGATTCGTCGATCATCCGCTTCTGCTGCACCACGTCGCCCAGGCCATAGGCCATCCAGGCATTGGCAGGCAGGCCGTCGCGGCCGGCCCGGCCGGTCTCCTGGTAATAGCCTTCCATGCTCTTGGGCAGGTCGAGGTGGGCAACGAAGCGGACGTCCGGCTTGTCGATGCCCATGCCGAAGGCGATCGTGGCCACCATCACCAGCCCTTCCTCGTCGCGGAAGCGCGCCTGGTGCTGCTGCCGCACGGCCGCGTCCATGCCGGCGTGGTACGGCAGCGCATTGATGCCGTGGCCGCGCAGCCAGTCGGCGGTCTCCTCGACCTTGCGGCGCGACAGGCAGTAGACGATGCCGCTGTCATGCGTGCCGTCCGCGGCCATGTGCTCGGCCTTGATGAAGGCCAGCAGCTGCTGGCGGGCGTTGTCCTTCTCGACGATGCGATAGCGGATATTGGGACGATCGAAGCTCGACAGGAAGACGCGCGCATCGTCCAGCGCCAGGCGCTCGACGATCTCCTGCCGCGTCACGTCATCCGCCGTCGCGGTCAGGGCGATGCGCGGCACCTGCGGGAAGCGCTCGTGCAGCACCGACAGCTGAATGTATTCCGGCCGGAAGTCGTGGCCCCACTGCGACACGCAGTGCGCCTCGTCGATCGCGAACAGGCCCACGCGGGTGCGGTCGAGCAGGTCCTGGAAGCGCGGCGTCATCAGCCGCTCCGGCGCGACGTACAGGATCTCGAGGCGCCCGGCCAGCAGGTCGCGCTCGACCGCCGACGCCTCCGCGCCGGTCAGCGTGGAGTTCAGCACCGCGGCCCGCACGCCGGCTTCGGTCAGCGCGGCGACCTGGTCCTGCATCAGCGCGATCAGCGGCGACACGACGATGCCGACGCCGTGGCCGGCGCGCTGGCGCAACAGGGCCGGAATCTGGTAGCACAGCGACTTGCCGCCGCCGGTCGGCATCAGCACCAGGCAATCGCCGCCCTCGGCCACGTGCTCGATGATTTCCGCCTGGCGGCCGCGGAAGGCGTGATAGCCGAAAACATCCTTCAGAATCGCCAGGGCAAGGGACATAGCAACTGCGGAAACGGGGCAAGGTGTCGGAAAGGCGTAACCATACCACCGCACCGGCTTCCGATCGCTTCGAATCGTGACGGCGGCCGCCATCGTCGGCCATCGCCGCGCCGGCGTGGCATCCCGCCTCGCCGCGCCCTGCTGCGCCACTGCTGCGCCCCTGCCGTGCTCCTGCCGTGCTCCTGCCGTGCTCCTGCCGTGCTCCTGCCGTACTCCTGCCGTGCCCCCGGCCGTGCTCTTGCCGCGCCCCCTGCCGCGCCCCTGTCGCGCGCGTCGGCGGCCACGCGGATACGGCCGCCGGAATCAGGTCTTCGCCGTATCACACCCCAACGTCGCCGATTTTCGAATTTCGTCCAGTCCTTGCGTGGCGGACGGCGATGTATTCGAGAATCCCAAGTCGGCTCCGGAAACCGTAAGACAGCGCCCCGTTGCGGCGACGAAGATCTGCCTCGTCCAATCGTTGTTCAAGCAACGATGACGACGATCAGAACCATCGCAGTGTTTTGGACGCGGTCTTTTGTACGCGGCCTTTTGGAGTTTCCTGGAGCTTTCCCATGCTTGTCTCGCCCATTTCCCATCCCCAACACCCGGTCCAGCCGCTCGCGACCGCGGCGCAGGAGTCGAACCTCGTCGGCGCCGCCGAGGCGGCTGCCGTCAGCGCCGGCGGCGACCTGGACCTGTTCGCCGCCGCGAAGTTCTACCGCGAAAAGGCCGATGAACTGGCGAAGCTGTCGCAGCAGAGCGGCAACTACGAAACCGCGACGCTGAGCGATTCGGAGATCAAGTCGCTGCGCAACGCGGGCGTGCCGATCGATGCCTTCCTGAAGCAATATGGCCAGAAGCTGGGCTCGCGCGAGTTCGGCGTGCTGTCCGACCTGATCATGAAGACGCTGGAGAAGCCGGTTGGCTTCGCCGCCGGCGATGCGGTCCCGGCGCAGTCGGCGGCGATCACCGTCGCGGCGCGCGCCTACGTGTAAGCGGCATCGCGCGTTTGGTCCTGGCGTTGACTCCAACGTCAGGCGGCCAAAAAAAAGCCCGGTGCGATTTCTCGCACCGGGCTTTTCACTACTGGCTTGCTGCTGCGGCCGTACTACAGCGACCGTACTACAGCGGCCTTGCTACAGCCTCTTTGCCGCAGCGTTACCGCATCGGCCTCAGACCGCCGGCGTATCGCCGCCGTTCTCGGTGGTGGCATGCACCTCCGACGGCTCCATGAAGAGCGACTGCTCTTCTTCGGAGATCGCCTGCGCGCGTTCGCGCTCGGCCGCCTCGCGCGCCTTGCGGGCGCGGTGGTAGGCCAGGCCCGTACCGGCCGGGATCAGGCGACCCACGATCACGTTTTCCTTCAGACCACGCAGGTCGTCGGTCTTGCCCATGATCGCGGCTTCGGTCAGCACGCGCGTCGTTTCCTGGAACGATGCCGCCGAGATGAAGCTGTCGGTCGACAGCGACGCCTTGGTGATACCGAGCAGCAGGTTCTCGTAGGTCGCCGGACGCTTGCCTTCCGCGATCACGCGGTCGTTTTCGTCCAGCAGCTCCGAGCGCTCCACCTGTTCACCCGGGATGAACTTGGTGTCGCCGACATCGACGATCTGCACACGGCGCAGCATCTGACGCACGATCACTTCGATGTGCTTGTCGTTGATCTTCACGCCCTGCAGACGATAGACGTCCTGCACCTCGTCGACGATGTAGTGCGCCAGCTCCTCGATGCCCTTCAGGCGCAGGATGTCGTGCGGATCCGCCGGACCCTCGACGATCATCTCGCCCTTGTTCACCACCTGACCGTCGTGGACCAGCACCTGCTTTTCCTTGGCGATCAGGAACTCGTGCGCATTGCCGTCGAGGTCGGTAATGACCAGACGCTGCTTGCCCTTGGTGTCCTTGCCGAACGACACGGTACCGGTGACTTCCGCCAGCACGGCGGCGTCCTTCGGCGAACGCGCTTCGAACAGCTCGGCCACGCGCGGCAGACCACCGGTAATGTCGCGGGTCTTCTGCGACTCGGTCGGGATACGCGCCAGCACTTCACCGACGTGCACCTGCTGGCCGTCCTTGACGGTGATCAGCGCGCCGACCTGGAAGCCGATGGTCACGGAGTGGTCCGTGCCCGGAATCTTGACTTCCTGGCCGTTGGCGTCGAGCAGCTTCACCTGCGGGCGCAGGCCCTTGGTGGCAGCCGTACGGCGCTTGGCGTCGATCACGACCAGCGTCGACAGACCGGTAACCTCGTCCATCTGCTTGGCGACGGTCACGCCTTCTTCGACGTTCTCGAACTTGATCGTGCCCGAGTACTCCGACACGATCGGGCGCGTCAGCGCGTCCCAGGTCGCCAGTTGCGTGCCCGCCTTGATCGCCTGACCGTCCTGCACCAGCAGCGTGGCGCCGTACGGGATCTTGTGGCGCTCGCGCTCGCGGCCGTGGTCGTCGGTGATCAGCGCCTCGCCCGAACGCGAGATCACGATCAGTTCGCCCTTGGCGTTGGTCACGTAGCGCATCGTCGCGGTGAAGCGCACCGTACCGGTGGCCTTCGCTTCGACGCTCGAGGCGACCGCCGCACGCGATGCCGCACCGCCGATGTGGAACGTCCGCATCGTCAGCTGCGTGCCCGGCTCGCCGATCGACTGCGCGGCGATCACGCCGACCGCTTCGCCGGTGTTGACCAGCGTGCCGCGGCCCAGATCGCGGCCATAGCACTTGGCGCACAGGCCATAGCGCGTGTCGCACGACAGCGGGGTGCGGACCTTGACCTCGTCCACGCCGATCTGGTCGATCAGGTCGACCAGGTCTTCGTCCAGCAGCGTGCCGGCCTCGATCGCGGTTTCCTGCGTCTCGGGGTTGACCACGTCCGACACCGTCACGCGGCCCAGGATACGGTCGCGCAACGCTTCGATGACTTCACCGCCTTCCACCAGCGCCTTCATCGCGACGCCGTTGGTGGTGCCGCAATCCTCCTCGACCACCACCAGATCCTGCGTCACGTCGACCAGACGACGGGTCAGGTAACCCGAGTTCGCGGTCTTCAGCGCGGTATCGGCCAGGCCCTTACGTGCACCGTGGGTCGAGATGAAGTACTGCAGAACGTTCAGGCCTTCGCGGAAGTTCGCGGTAATTGGCGTCTCGATGATCGAGCCGTCCGGCTTGGCCATCAGGCCACGCATGCCGGCCAGCTGACGGATCTGCGCCGCGGAACCCCGTGCGCCCGAGTCGGCCATCATGTAGATGGAGTTGAACGACTCCTGCTTGACGGTGTTGCCGTTGCGGTCGACCACGTCCTCGTGCTGCAGCTGCTCCATCATCGCCTTGCCGACCTGGTCGCCGGCGGCGCCCCAGATGTCCACGACGTTGTTGTAGCGCTCCTGGTCCGTCACCAGACCCGACATGTACTGCTTGTCGTATTCCTTCACCTTGGCCGCGGCGTCGGCGATGATCTTTTCCTTCTGCGGCGGCACCAGCATGTCGTCGATCGCGATCGAGATACCGGCGCGCGTGGCCAGGCGGAAGCCCGACTGCAGCAGCTTGTCGGCGAAGATCACCGTCTCGCGCAGACCGCACTTGCGGAACGCGGTGTTGATCAGGCGCGAGATTTCCTTCTTCTTCAGCGGCTTGTTCAGCACCGAGAAAGGCAGGCCCTTCGGCAGGATCTCGGACAGGATCGCGCGGCCGACCGTGGTGGCCTGCAGCGTGATCTTCGGCGCGAAGCGCGCGTCGCCCTCGGCGTCCTTGTCGACCAGCTCATACTCGGTGATGCGCACGTTCACGCGCGAAGCCAGTTCGACTTCCTTGTTCTCGTAGGCGCGGATCACTTCGCTGACGTCGGCGAAGGTCATGCCCTCGCCCTTGCCGTTGATCTTGTCGCGGGTGGTGTAGTACAGGCCCAGCACCACGTCCTGCGACGGCACGATCGACGGATCGCCGTTGGCCGGGAACAGCACGTTGTTGGAGGCCAGCATCAGCGTGCGGGCTTCCATCTGCGCTTCCAGCGACAGCGGCACGTGGACGGCCATCTGGTCACCGTCGAAGTCGGCGTTGAACGCCGCGCAGACGAGCGGATGCAGCTGGATCGCCTTGCCTTCGATCAGCACCGGTTCGAAGGCCTGGATGCCCAGGCGGTGCAGCGTCGGCGCGCGGTTCAGCATCACCGGGTGCTCGCGGATCACCTCTTCGAGGATGTCCCACACGACCGGGGTCTGGCTTTCGACTTCCTTCTTGGCCGCCTTGATGGTGGTGGCGATGCCCATCGTTTCCAGCTTGTGGAAGATGAAGGGCTTGAACAGCTCCAGCGCCATCAGCTTGGGCAGGCCGCACTGGTGCAGCTTCAGCGTCGGGCCGACCACGATGACCGAACGGCCCGAGTAGTCGACGCGCTTGCCCAGCAGGTTCTGACGGAAACGACCGCCCTTGCCCTTGATCATCTCGGCCAGCGACTTCAGCGGACGCTTGTTGGCGCCGGTCATCGCCTTGCCGCGACGGCCGTTGTCCAGCAGCGAGTCGACCGCTTCCTGCAGCATGCGCTTTTCGTTGCGCACGATGATTTCAGGGGCCTTCAGCTCGAGCAGGCGCTTCAACCGGTTGTTGCGGTTGATCACGCGGCGATACAGGTCGTTCAGGTCCGAGGTCGCGAAGCGGCCGCCGTCCAGCGGCACCAGCGGACGCAGCTCGGGCGGCAGCACCGGCAGCACTTCGAGGATCATCCACTCGGGCTTGATGCCCGAACGCTGGAAGGCCTCGAGCACCTTCAGGCGCTTGGCGTACTTCTTGATCTTGGCTTCGGAACCGGTGGCCTGCAGCTCGGCGCGGATCTGTTCGATCTGCTTCTCGATGTCGATGCCGCGCAGCAGTTCACGGATGCCCTCGGCACCCATCATCGCCACGAATTCGCCCTCGCCGTACTCCTCGCACTTCGCGATGTAGTCGTCCTCGGACATGATCTGGCTCTTCTTGAGCGGAGTCATGCCGGGCTCGAGCACCACGAACGCTTCGAAATACAGCACGCGCTCGATGTCGCGCAGCGTCATGTCGAGCACCATGCCCAGACGCGACGGCAGCGACTTCAGGAACCAGATGTGCGCGGTCGGCGCGGCCAGTTCGATATGGCCCATGCGCTCGCGGCGCACCTTCGCCAGCGTCACTTCGACGCCGCACTTCTCGCAGATCACGCCACGGTGCTTCAGGCGCTTGTACTTGCCGCACAGGCACTCGTAGTCCTTGATCGGACCGAAGATCTTGGCGCAGAACAGACCGTCGCGCTCGGGCTTGAACGTCCGGTAGTTGATGGTCTCCGGCTTCTTGACTTCGCCGTACGACCACGAACGGATCTTCTCGGGCGAGGCCAGCCCGATCTTGATCGCGTCGAACTGCTCTTCCTGCTGAACCTGCTTAAAGAGATCGAGCAATGCTTTCATTGCAACTCCTTGTTTCGCCGCCGGCCCGAGGTAACGGGCCGCCGGCATTCATCCTGTGGGAAATCCGCCGGAGACGGCGTGACTGCCGCCTCCATTCCGATCTGTCGATCAATAGCGATCCAGGTCGATATCGATACCCAGCGAGCGGATTTCCTTCACCAGCACGTTGAACGACTCCGGCATGCCGGCATCGATCGAGTGCTCGCCCTTGACGATGTTCTCGTACACCTTGGTACGGCCGTTCACGTCGTCGGACTTGACCGTCAGCATTTCCTGCAGCACGTAGGAGGCGCCGTACGCTTCCAGCGCCCACACTTCCATCTCGCCGAAACGCTGGCCGCCGAACTGCGCCTTGCCGCCCAGCGGCTGCTGGGTGACGAGCGAGTACGGACCGGTCGAACGGGCGTGCATCTTGTCGTCGACCAGGTGGTGCAGCTTCAGCATGTGCATCACACCCAGCGTGACCGGACGCTCGAACGCCTCGCCGGTGCGGCCGTCGTACAGCGTGACCTGCTGCTTCGACGCCGTCAGGCCCATCTCCTTGGCCACGTCGTCCGGGTAGGCCAGATCCAGCATGCGGCGGATCTCCTGCTCGTGCGCACCGTCGAACACCGGGGTCGCGAACGGCACGCCCTTCTTCAGGTTTTCCGCCAGCTCCAGGATCTCGGCGTCGCTCAGGCTGTCGAGGTCTTCCGGCTTGCCGCTCTCGTTGTAGATCTGAGCGAGCAGCGCACGGATTTCCTGCGCCTTGGCCTGCGCCTTCAGCATCGCGCCGATACGCTGGCCCAGGCCACGCGAGGCCCAGCCCAGGTGGGTCTCGAGAATCTGACCCACGTTCATCCGCGACGGCACGCCGAGCGGGTTCAGCACGATGTCGGCCGGGGTACCGTCCGCCATGTAGGGCATGTCCTCGATCGGCACGATCTTCGACACCACGCCCTTGTTGCCGTGACGGCCGGCCATCTTGTCGCCAGGCTGCAGGCGGCGCTTGACGGCCAGGTAGACCTTGACCATCTTGATCACGCCCGGGGGCAGCTCGTCGCCCTGGGTCAGCTTCTTGCGCTTTTCCTCGAAGGCCAGGTCGAACTCGTGGCGCTTCTGCTCGATGGCTTCCTTGACCGCCTCGAGCTGGGCCGCGACTTCCTCGTCGGCCGGACGGATGTCGAACCAGTGGTACTTGTCCAGATCGTCCAGGTACTCCTTGGTCAGCTTCGCGCCCTTGGCCAGCTTCTTCGGACCGCCGTTGACCGTCTTGTCGATCAGCAGGCGTTCCAGACGCTGGAAGGCATCGCCCTCGACGATACGCAGCTGGTCGTTCAGGTCCAGGCGGTAGCGCTTGAGCTCGTCGTCGATGATCGACTGCGCGCGCTTGTCGCGGGTCACGCCTTCACGGGTGAAGACCTGCACGTCGATCACGATGCCGCTCATGCCCGAGGGCACGCGCAGCGAGGTGTCCTTCACGTCGGACGCCTTCTCGCCGAAGATCGCGCGCAGCAGCTTCTCTTCCGGCGTCAGCTGGGTCTCGCCCTTGGGCGTGACCTTGCCGACCAGCACGTCGCCGGCCTCGACTTCGGCACCGATGTAGGTGATGCCGGACTCGTCCAGACGGGCCAGTTGCGCTTCGGCCAGGTTCGAGATGTCGCGCGTGATTTCCTCGGGTCCGAGCTTGGTGTCGCGGGCGACGACCGACAGCTCCTCGATGTGGATCGAGGTGTAGCGGTCTTCGGCAACGACGCGTTCCGAGATCAGGATCGAGTCTTCGAAGTTGTAGCCGTTCCAGGGCATGAACGCGACCAGCATGTTCTGGCCGAGCGCGAGCTCGCCCAGGTCGGTCGAGGCGCCATCGGCGATCACGTCGCCGCGGGCCACGTGGTCGCCCACCTTGACCATCGGACGCTGGTTGATGTTCGTGTTCTGGTTCGAACGCGTGTACTTGATCAGGTTGTAGATGTCCACGCCGACTTCGCCGGCCACGGCTTCGTCGTCGTTGACGCGGATCACGATTCGGTTCGCGTCGACATAGTCGACCACGCCGCCACGGGTCGCCTGCACGGCGGTGCCCGAGTCGACCGCAACGGTGCGCTCGATGCCGGTGCCGACCAGCGGCTTGTCCGGACGCAGACAAGGCACGGCCTGACGCTGCATGTTCGCGCCCATCAGTGCACGGTTCGCGTCATCGTGCTCGAGGAACGGCACCAGCGAGGCTGCCGCCGACACGATCTGCGACGGCGCCACGTCGATGTACTGCACGCGGTCCGGCGTGACCATGCGGGTCTCGCGCTCGCTGCCTTCGCGCGCCGACACCAGTTCGTCGATCAGGTTGCCTTCGGCGTCGACCGTCGCGTTGGCCTGCGCCACCACGTACTTGCCTTCCTCGATCGCCGACAGGTAGTCGACCTGGTCGGTCAGCTTGCCGTTCTCGACCTTGCGGTACGGCGTTTCCAGGAAGCCGTATTCGTTCAGGCGGGCGTACAGCGCCAGCGAGTTGATCAGACCGATGTTCGGACCTTCCGGCGTTTCGATCGGGCACACGCGGCCATAGTGGGTCGGGTGCACGTCGCGGACTTCGAAGCCCGCGCGCTCGCGCGTCAGACCGCCCGGGCCCAGAGCGGACACGCGGCGCTTGTGCGTGATCTCGGACAGCGGGTTGGTCTGGTCCATGAACTGCGACAGCTGCGACGAACCGAAGAACTCGCGGATCGCCGACGAGATCGGCTTCGAGTTGATCAGGTCGTGCGGCATCAGGTTCTCGGTCTCGGCCTGGCCCAGACGTTCCTTGACGGCGCGCTCCACGCGCGACAGGCCGGCGCGGAACTGGTTCTCGGCCAGTTCGCCGACGCAACGCACGCGGCGGTTGCCCAGGTGGTCGATGTCGTCGACTTCGCCCTTGCCGTTGCGCAGGTTGACCAGGATCTTGATGGTCTCGAGGATGTCCTCGTCCTGCAGCACCATGCTGCCCTCGCCGCTCGGGCGGCCCAGGCGGCTGTTGACCTTCATGCGGCCCACGCGCGACAGGTCGTACGACTCCTCGCTGTAGAACAGGCGCTGGAACAGCGCTTCGACGGCGTCCTCGGTGGGCGGCTCGCCCGGGCGCATCATCCGGTAGATCGCGATACGGGCCGCGGTCTGGTCGGCGGTGTCGTCGGTGCGCAGGGTCTGCGAGATGTACGGACCCTGGTCCAGATCGTTGGTGTACAGCGTCTGGATCTGCTTGACGCCGGCTTCGCGCAGCGACTCGAGCAGCGTTTCGGTCAGCTCGTCGTTGGCGTTGGCGATCACCTCGCCGGTATCCGGGTCGATGATGTTCTTGGCCAGCACGCGGCCCAGCAGATAGTCTTCCGGCACGCTGATCAGCTTGGTGCCGGCGGACTCCAGGTCACGGATGTGCTTGGCGTTGATCCGCTTGTCCTTCTCGACCACGACACGGCCGTTCTTGTCGGCGATGTCGAAGCGCGCGACTTCGCCGCGCAGGCGCTCGGGCACGAACTCCAGCTGCGCGCCTTCGGCCTGCAGCGTGAAGTTGTCGAACACGAAGAAGTGCGCGAGGATCTGTTCCGGCGTCAGGCCGATCGACTTCAGCAGGATCGTCACCGGCATCTTGCGGCGGCGGTCGACGCGGAAGTACAGGATGTCCTTCGGGTCGAACTCGAAGTCCAGCCACGAGCCGCGGTACGGAATGATCCGTGCCGAGAACAGCAGCTTGCCCGAGCTGTGCGTCTTGCCCTTGTCGTGCTCGAAGAACACGCCCGGCGAACGGTGCAGCTGCGAGACGATCACGCGCTCGGTGCCGTTGATCACGAACGAGCCGGTCGAGGTCATGAGCGGAATCTCGCCCATGTAGACTTCCTGCTCCTTGACCTCCTTGACCTTGCCCGGATTCTCGCGATCGTTGATGATCAGGCGAACCTTGGCGCGCAGGGCCGAATGGAAGGTCAGGCCACGCTGTTGACATTCCTTGACGTCGAACGGCGGGTTGGACAGGTGGTACGACACGAACTCCATACGGGCGAGCCCGTTATGGGAGACGATGGGGAAAATTGCGTTGAAGGCCGCTTGCAGGCCTTCGCTCTTGCGACGCGCGGGTGGCGTATCCGCTTGCAAGAACTGGGTGTACGATTCGATCTGGGTGGCTAGCAGGAATGGAACCTGGTGAACCGTCGCGCGCTTCGCAAAGCTTTTGCGAATGCGCTTCTTTTCGGTGAAGCTGTACGCCATGGGATCTCCGAATCATCGCAGGGCTGGCTGGACCTGACCGGCGCCTGAGGTGTTCAGCGACTGGGAGGGGATTTGGCGGTTGGCCGCTACCAACCTCTGGCTGACGGTGTCCGCACGCTGCGAACCGGCGCCATCATCCACGCGCGCCGGTCCGGGGAACACCCGACCAAACTTGTCTTCTGCAGTCGGTTCAGAAGACAAACATCAGCAGCAACCGCTTAGTGTGCCACTGATGTTTGGCCTCTGCTGCGGCCCGGAGGTTCACCCCCGACGCCGAGTAGGCAATGCATCACTTCTCGCGCGAATGAGTGTCCAATAAAACACACATCACAGAAGCGCAAAAAGGCTGGCGCCGGGATTTCCCCTTTGCCAGCCCCACTCGCGTGCCGGAGGGCACGCGAAAACTGCTTACTTGATTTCGACCTTCGCGCCGGCGTCTTCCAGCTTCTTCTTGGCCTCGTCGGCAGCAGCCTTGTCCACGCCTTCCTTGACGGGCTTCGGTGCGCCATCGACCAGGTCCTTGGCTTCCTTCAGGCCCAGGCCGGTGATTTCGCGAACGGCCTTGATCACGCCAACCTTGTTCGCGCCGACTTCAGCCAGCACGACGTTGAACTCGGTCTTCTCTTCGGCGGCAGCGCCAGCGCCAGCAGCGCCCGGAGCGGCAGCCACGGCCATCGCGGCGGCGGACACGCCAAACTTCTCTTCGAACGCCTTGACCAGGTCGTTCAGTTCCATCACGGACATCGCGCCAACGGCTTCGAGGATGTCGTCTTTGGTGATTGCCATTTGGAAATACTCCTAGATTTGATTCGGTATCGGTATTGCGATCGGGACGAGCCTGGCCTTAGGCCGCGGCGCCTTCCTCGGCGGGGGCACCTTCGCTCTTCTTCTCGGCCAGCGCGGCCAGCAGGCGGGCAAAGCCCGACACCGGCGCTTGCATGACGCCAAGCAGCTGAGCAATCAGTTGGTCGCGGCTCGGGATCGAGGCCAGCGCCTTGACGGCGTTGACGTCGAGCACCTTGCCGTCGAACGACCCGGCGCGCAGGACCAGCTTGTCGTTGGTCTTGGCGAAGTCGTTCAGAACCTTGGCCGAGGCCACTGCATCTTCGGAAATCCCGTAGATCAGCGGACCGGTCAATTGCTCCGCGAGCGCGGCAAACGGCGTACCTTCCACGGCGCGGCGAGCCAGCGTGTTCTTCAGAACGCGCAGGTAGACGCCTTGCTCGCGGGCGGTGGCACGCAGCTTGGTCAGATCGCCAACCGTGATGCCGCGATATTCGGCCACGACGATGGTCTGGGCTTTGGCGACTTGCGCCGACACCTCAGCAACGACGGCCTTCTTATCTTCAATATTGAGTGGCACGGTTAAGCTCCAAAACGATGCGCGGTGCTCCGGCGACGGAGGACCTTGCATCAGTCCAAACGAACGGCGTCCGATTGGCCCGAATCACCCGGGGATCTCGCCCCGGACCATTCCAACCTTCGGGTTCGCCATCTACGCTGGCGGGCGGGGTGCCGTCACCTTGTTGCCGTGTACGGTCCCACCAATTAAGGCCATGCCGCACCGAAGCGCGAACATGACCGCCAGCGGTCTTTGATAACCAGCGGGACCGGCGGCTGGCGCCGGCACCACTGCCCAAAGCCTTTCTCTGGCCCGCCCTGGCGGGCCGGTCCCGGCGCAGTGCCGAAACCTCGAATGCTTTGCCGACCGGTGTTATCGGGTCCGGTCGGCCAATTGACCGCGTATGGCCAGCCGCTTAGGCGGCCAGCGAAGCCTGATCGACGCGAACGCCCACGCCCATGGTCGAGGAGACCGCGATCTTGCGCAGGTAGACGCCCTTGCTGGTGGCCGGCTTGGCCTTGACCAGCGCGTCGATCAGCGCCGACAGGTTGGTCTTAAGCGCGGCGTCCTCGAACGAACGGCGGCCGATGGTCGCGTGGATGATACCGGCCTTGTCGACACGGAACTGGACCTGACCGGCCTTGGCGTTCTTCACGGCCTGGGCCACGTCGGGGGTCACGGTACCGACCTTCGGGTTCGGCATCAGGCCGCGCGGGCCGAGGATCTGGCCCAGCGTACCGACGATACGCATCGTGTCCGGCGAAGCGATCACGACGTCGAAGTTCAGGTTGCCGGCCTTGACCTGCTCGGCCAGGTCTTCCATGCCGACCACGTCGGCGCCGGCGGCCTTGGCCGCTTCAGCCTTCTCGCCCTGGGCGAACACCGCCACGCGGACCGACTTGCCGGTACCGGCGGGCAGCACCACCGAGCCACGGACCACCTGGTCCGACTTCTTGGCGTCGATGCCCAGCTGCACGGCGACGTCGATCGACTCGTCGAACTTGGCCGACGCGCATTCCTTGACCAGGCCCAGCGCCTCGTCGATCGGGTAGAACTTGGTGCGCTCGATCTTGGCCTTGTTGGCCGCTACGCGCTTCGAAACCTTAGCCATTTACAGACCCTCCACGGTGATACCCATCGAACGGGCCGAGCCCGCGATGGTGCGCACTGCCGCGTCCAGATCGGCGGCGGTCAGGTCGGCGTTCTTGGCCTTGGCGATGTCTTCAGCCTGGGCGCGGGTGATCTTGCCAACCTTGTCGGTGTGCGGCTTGGCCGAACCCTTGGTGATGCCGGCAGCCTTCTTGATCAGCACGGTGGCCGGCGGCGACTTCATCACGAAGGTGAAGCTCTTGTCGGCGTAGGCGGTAATCACCACCGGCACCGGCAGGCCGGGTTCCATACCCTGGGTCTGCGCGTTGAACGCCTTGCAGAACTCCATGATGTTCAGGCCGCGCTGACCCAGTGCCGGGCCCACGGGCGGGGAGGGGTTCGCTTTACCAGCCGGGATCTGCAGCTTGATAAAGCCAATAATCTTCTTGGCCATCTTTACTCCAATCCGGACCGCTGCACGTCAGGCAGTCGATCCTGTTGAGTCGTAACGCGCTGTCGCCGGCCGCCGGTGGCGGACCTGGCCTCACGCTCCTCTTGTGCCCCTTGCGGGGCGTCGCTGGTCGCACTGCCGAAGGCGGCGCGACCCTGCGAATCTTGTGACGATCAGACCTTCTCGACCTGGCCGAACTCGAGCTCGACCGGGGTGGCGCGACCGAAGATGGTCACCGAGACGCGCAGGCGCGACTTCTCGTAATTGACCTCTTCCACGTTGCCGTTGAAGTCGGTGAACGGGCCGTCCTTGACGCGCACCATTTCGCCGACCTCGAACAGCGTCTTGGGCCGCGGCTTTTCGACGCCTTCCTGCATCTGCGTCATGATCTTGTCGACTTCCTTCTGGGAAATCGGACTCGGGCGGTTACGCGCGCCGCCGACGAAGCCGGTCACCTTGCTGGTGTTCTTCACCAGGTGCCACGTCTCGTCGGTCATCTCCATTTCCACGAGCACATAGCCCGGGAAGAAGCGCCGCTCGGTCACCGAACGCTGACCGCCCTTCATTTCGATCACTTCCTCGGACGGCACCAGGATGCGTCCGAACTTGTCCTGCATCTCCGCGCGCTCGATGCGTTCCTGCAAGGCGCGCTGCACGCTCTTCTCCATGCCGGAGTAAGCGTGGACCACGTACCAGCGCTTCTTCGAAGGCGGCTGCGTAGGAGTGGATTCCTGCTTTGCGTCGTCCGTCATGTCCTTTCCCTTATTTCCAGCCCAGCACGAGGGAGAAGATCACCCACTCGATCAGTTTGTCGGCAGACCACAAGAACAGCGCCATCACGACGACGAAGACGAACACCAGGCCCGTCATCTGTCCGGCTTCCTTGCGGGTCGGCCACACCACCTTGCGGACTTCCCGGTACGATTCCCTGGCGAACCCCACGAATTCCTTGCCCGGCGCGGACACCAGCGCGACGATCACGCCGAGCACGAGGCCCGCGAACAGCGCGGCGCCGCGCACGTAGGCAGGCTGCTGCGCCAGCGCGTAGAAACCGATCACGCCGGCCACCACGAGCAGCACGGCCACGCCCAGCAGCCACTTGCCACTGGAGGTGTTGACGGTTTCGACGTTGGGATTGGCCATGTTTCGCAAACGAGACTAAGCCGCGTCACGATGGATCCTCTGTGGATCCGCCCGACGCGGCTGATTGAATTGGCAGGGGCAGAGGGAATCGAACCCCCAACCTTCGGTTTTGGAGACCGACGCTCTGCCAGTTGAGCTATACCCCTAAAACAACTTTGGGGTCGGCTGGAGCCAACCCCACTGGCGGCAAACGCGGCCGGTTGGTGCCGCGTTTGCTGTCGTGACTGCTTAGTCCAGGATCTTGGCGACGACGCCGGCGCCGACGGTGCGGCCGCCTTCACGGATGGCGAAGCGCAGG
>Ga0065721_10000737_pt1 | contig 19695 bp, 18 predicted proteins | sample Mesricmetagenome_FD_59108 | JGI IMG/M metagenome (GOLD analysis project Ga0065721, IMG submission 59108) | Mesophilic microbial community from rice straw/compost enrichment Sample: eDNA_1 v2 (version 2) | ecosystem: Engineered > Solid waste > Grass > Composting > Bioreactor | place: USA: Davis... | reverse complement strand
TGCGCGCCGGTGAAGCGCAGGTCGCACAGCGCCGAGAAGTAGGCGACCACGACCACCCCGCCGTAGCCGCTGGCCATGTTCTCGAACCCGATCGCGCCGGCCATGCCCCAATTACTGTGGCCTGCCGCCGCGAGCGCGGCGAAGCTCAGGTTCGAGACCGCCATCAGCACCAGCGAGATCAGCACCGAGCGCTTGAGCCCGAGCTTGGCGTAGGCGACGCCGCCGATGAACACGCCGATCAGGTACGCCCAGAAGCCGACCCCCACATCGTAGATGGCGATCTCGTCGTTGCTGAACCCGAGGTCGTCGAACAGCAGGCGGAAGGTCAGGTTAGCCAGCGTGTCGCCCATCTTGTGGACGAGAATGAACAGCAGCACGAGCCAGGCGCCGTGGCGGCGGAAGAACTCGGCGAAAGGTCCGGCGATCGAGGCCCAGACGTCCGCCACGCCCTGCTTGGCGATCACGACCTTGCGACGCACCGGCTCACCGAGGATCAGCGCCGTCAGCATCGCCGGCAGGGCCAGCGCGGCACAGGCAAGGTAGGCCGCGCTCCAGCCGTGGCGCGCGGCGACGAACAGCGCCAGCGCGCCGGCGCCGGCCGAGCCGATTCGCCAGCCGTACTGACTCATCCCCGAGCCGGTGCCGAGCTGGTACGGTTTGAGCGTCTCGATGCGGTAGGCATCGATGACGATGTCGAACGTCGCGCCGGCAATGCCGACGAGCACCGCGGCGACGACTGTCGCCCCGATGCTCTCGGCCGGATCGACGAGCGCGAGGTTGACCACCGCAGCGATGACCAGCGCTCCGGCGACCAGCATCCACGATACGCGCTGGCCGAGGCGACCGAGCAGCGGAAGCCGTACCCCGTCGACGATCCACGCCCAGAAGACCTTGAAGTTGTAGACCAGGAACGCGAGCGTGAACGCGGTGATGGTCGATTTCTCGATGTCATCCTGCGCCAGNCGCGTGGTCAGCGTGGCGCCGATCATCGCGTAGGGAAACCCCGACGAAATGCCGAGGAAGAACGCAGCGAGCGATTCCTTCTCGAGGTAGGGCCTGATCGATTGCCACAGGCTGCGGCGCTCGCCGGAAACTCCCTCTTCGACGGCTTCGACCATCCGTTGCTCCCGTGGCCCGCACCCCANACCCCTGTAGCGTCGTCGATCGTTATGGGAACCCCGAGCGCCGTGTGATACTGTTAACGGGAANAACGAGGGGCCTGAAGGCACAAGGCGTGGAGGTCGTATGCTTATGGGACTGATCTGCAGCATTGCCAGTCATCGGGTCAACCGCCACCGCGTGTGGCACGACAACCTGAATTTCCGAACCAATTGCGAGCGTTGCGGCACGCCGCTGCTTCGGGATCAGAGCGGTTGGCGGGAGTTCGACATGGCCATTGATGCCAACGCTTCCCGCATGCCTCATCCGCGCAATCCCGGGAGAGAGCGCGCCTGAGGCGGCGGTGGGCAAGCCAGCTGTTGCCGGCAAGCGCTCAGGGGTGGATTCGCCGGATGACACTGCCTAGCCTGCCGGCGTGGCGAGGATCGCATCACCACCTGCGTCGCCAGGCGACAACGTTCACGTCCAGTTTCTCGGACGGGAGCGCGAACCGCTGGTGGTCGTCGACGACTTCACCGGGCAGATCGAAGAGCTCGTCCGGATCGGCCGCACCCTGCCCTTCGAACCGGTGGCCGGCTATCCGGGCATCCGTAGCCGGATCAACACGTTCCTCGTCGGCAACGCCTGAAACCGGCACGGCCCATTGCGCACGCGCGCGGCGCAACCTAGCAGCGGCGCATGGCCGAAGCTGGACCGAAGGGCGAACGGATCGCCAAGCTGCTCGCGCGCGCCGGGGTTGCGAGCCGGCGCGAGGTCGAGCGGATGATCGCCGAGGGACGCGTTGCCCTTAACGGCGCTCCCGTCGAGACCCCGGCGACGATCCTGCGCAACCTCAGGGGCGTGACGGTCGACGGCAAGCCCGTCGCCGCGCCCGAGCGCACGCGGCTGTTCTGCTTCCACAAGCCGCCCGGGCTGATCACCGCCGAGCGCGATCCGCGCGGGCGGCCGACGATCTACGCGGCGCTGCGCAACGCGCTTCCGCCCGGGACGCCGCGGCTGATGCCGATCGGCCGGCTCGACTTCAACACCGAGGGCCTGCTCCTGCTGACCAACGACGGCGGCTTCAAGCGCGAGATGGAGCTGCCCGCCACGGGTGTTCCGCGGACCTATCGCGCGCGCACGTTCGGCCGCATCGGCCAGCCGCAGCTCGAGGCGCTGATCGAAGGGATCGAGATCGACGGCGTGCGCTACGGCCCGATCGACGCCAACCTCGAGCGCCGCACCGGCAACTACCAGTGGATCGAGTTGACCCTGACCGAAGGCAAGAACCGCGAAGTGCGGCGTGTGCTCGAGCACCTCGGCCTCAAGGTAACCCGGCTGATTCGCACCGCCTACGGCCCGTTCGCGCTCGGCGACCTCCCGCGCGGCGCGGCGGTCGAAATCCGCAAGGAACAGCTCGACCGCTTCAGGAGCGGGCTCAGGTCCTCAAGGAAACGGGCGGGAGCATGAGGGTTATCGCCGGCGAATGGCGCCGCCGCCTGCTGCAGGCACCGCCGGGCGACGCGACGCGCCCGACCGCCGACCGCACGCGCGAGACGCTGTTCGCAATGCTCGCCAGCCGGCTCGGCAGCTTCGAGGGGCTCGCGGTCGCCGACCTGTTCGCGGGCTCGGGCGCGCTCGGGCTCGAGGCGCTGTCGCGCGGNGCNGCGACGTGNCTGTTCGCCGAGCACGACCCGCCGGCGATTCGCGCGCTACGGACCAACATNGCCAATTTCAGGGCGCAGCAGCGCTGCGATGTGCGTGCGGGATCGGTGATGCAGCTCGGCCCGGCAGCGCGGCCCTACGACCTCATACTGCTCGATCCGCCCTACGGGACGGGCGCGGGCGCGGTCGCGCTCGACCGGCTGCAGCGGCTCGGCTGGATCGGAGAGGCCACCTGGATCGCGCTCGAAACCGCGCACGACGAGAAGGTGCAGGTCAGAGGCCTCGAGATCGAAGCCGACCGCAAGGTCGGCCGCGCGAAGATCACCCTCTTGCGACAGGCCGCCCCAGGATAACGCCGAGCAGCGTCAGCAGTCCGGCCACGCTGAGGAACAGGCCGACCAGCCAGACGCCGCCGCTCGCACTGAGCATCTGAGCAGCGATCGGCGCCACCGCACCGCCGACGATGCCGCCGCCGTTGAACGCGATCGACATGCCCGTGTAGCGCACGGTCACCGGGAACAGCGTCGGCATCCATCCGCCGAGCGGACCGTAGACGAAGCCCATCACCACGAGGCCCGCGGCCAGCGTCGCGAACACCAGCGCAAGCGAGCCGCCGGCGAGGNCCGGCCCGAACACGAGACCGAGCACGATCGTCGCCACCGACCCGCAGGCGAGCATCCACCGCGGGCTGATGCGGTCGGAGCCGACCGCCGCCCAGACGATCCCGAGCGCGAGGAACAGGTTGGCGGCCAGCTGCAAGGCAAGGATGGTCTCGCGCGAATAGCCGCGCTCGGCCGTCATGTGGCTCAGCGCGAAGGCGGTCGAGAGGTAGAAGATCGCGAACGCCGAGACCACGCCCGCGCTCGCCGCCAGCGTCGGCCCGGGGTGCTCGCGCAGCACCGTCCCGAGCGGAACCCGGGGCGGCGGCGCCTTTTCGAGCGCTTCGCGGAACGCCGGCGTCTCGCCGATCCGCAGCCGCACCCACAGCCCGAGCGCAACCAGCACCGCCGAGAGCAGGAACGGCACCCGCCAGCCCCAGCTTACGAAATCGTCTTCCGACAGCCACAGCCCGAGCAGCAGGAACAGGCCGTTGGCGGCGAGGAAGCCGACCGGGGCGCCGAGCTGCGGNGCGGAACCGAAGCGCGATTCCCAGCCCTTCGGCGCGTTCTCGACCGCGAGCAGCGTCGCCCCGCCCCATTCGCCGCCGAGNCCGAAGCCCTGCCCGAAACGCAGGATGCACAGCAGCAGCGGGGCGACCCAGCCGATCATGNCATAGGTCGGCAGGAAGGCGATCAGCAGCGTCGAGATGCCCATCAGCAACAGCGAAGCGACCAGCGTCGACTTGCGGCCGAGGCGGTCGCCGAAGTGGCCGAAGGCGATCGCACCGACCGGCCGCGCGACGAACGCGAGGCCGAAGCTCATGAAGCTCAGCAGCTGCTGCGCCGCGGCGCTCTCGGCGGGGAAGAACAGCGGCCCGAACACGAGCGCGGCTGCCGTCGCGTAGACGTAGAAGTCGTAGAACTCGACCGCCGTCCCGACGAGCGATGCCGCCAGCACGCGGCGATGTTCACGCAGCGGTGATGCCATTCCCGGCCCTCCCTCGGGAAGGGGGCTGCGGCGGAACGGTCAGCGTGTCAAGCGCGGCTCAGCGGCCGGACGGCGCCGACGGCTCGCCCTGCGCCGGTTCGGCGTCCTCGTCTGCCGCGCCCGGATTGCGGCAAGAGTCCTGGAGCGTTTCGCTGCACGGCGGATAGGTTCGGTTGAAGGCCGCCGGCGGTGGTGGCTCGAGATTGCCTGGATAGATCGTGACGATCGTGTCGGGTTCACCTGGCCGCGTGGCACGCTCGATGCGCTTGANCGGCGGGNCTGGAATTGCCCGCGCGTTGGCTTCGGCGGCTGTCTCNGGCAAGGGCACCGCCGCGCTCGGGGGCGGCGTGTCCGGGACGATCTGCGCAAGTACCAGAATCNCCGCCGCGACGGGAAGCAGGGCAANNCTAGACATGGGGCACCTCNTTCATCTCTGCCGGTACCGTTACCGCTGGCGAGCGAGGTGCCCCATTCGTATTGGTCCCGAGGAGNGTCAGCCGCCGTGGTCGGCCGTGTCGCGCTCACTGGCGGGTTCGCCCGGCCAGTAGCTGAGAGCGCGCGGGCGACCGGGAGCGCCGCCTTCACCGGGATTCTGGCAGTCGTCCTGCAGCTTCGCCGTGCAGACCGGGTAGGTCTTATTATACGCCTGCGGCGGCGGTGCCGACGCGTTGCCGGGATGGTCCGTCACCACCGTGGCGGGCTGGTCGGGGCTCGGCGAAGGAATGACGCGGGTCGTCGGCGGGGCTGGCTGGGCCTGAGCATTGGCCTCCTCCGCGCTCTGCGGGAGGGGTTCGTCCGCNGCCGTCGTCTGCGGTGCGGGATCGCTCGTGGCCTGCGCGCTCANAGCGGCGGGAAGTGCCGTCGTGGCCAGCGCGGCGGCGGCAAACATGAAGGTACGCATGATAAGGTCTCCGTAAGGATGGAACGCGGGCGGAACGATCCGCCGGTCGCGCTTGTTCCGCTGACCTGCCGGCCGCCGAGGCTTGCGCGGACCGGCGGTGTTCCCTAGCTGTTCACGGTGCCCGACGCGCCTTCGCCCGTTTCAGTAGACCCCGTANACGCCCCTGCCTGGCTCGATGGCCTGAACCCGCCTCAAAGGCAGGCGGTGCTGACGACGGAGGGGCCTGTCCTGATGCTCGCGGGCGCCGGAACGGGGAAAACCGCCGCGCTGACGGCGCGCCTCGCCTACCTGATCCGGACCCGCCGTGCCTGGCCCAGCGAAATCCTCTGCGTGACTTTCACCAACAAGGCGGCGCGCGAAATGCGCCACCGCGTGGGCCAGCTGATCGGCGACGCGGTCGAGGGCATGCCCTGGCTCGGCACCTTCCATTCGATTTGCGCCAGGATGCTCCGCCGTCACGCCGAACTGGTCGGGCTGCAGAGCAACTACACGATCATCGACACCGACGACCAGCTGCGCGTGCTCAAGGCCATGATCACCGAACAGGGCTTCGACGAGAAACGCTGGCCGGCGCGCCAGCTTGCCGGGCTGATCGACCGGTGGAAGAACCGCGGGCTCAACCCCGAAGATCTCGATGCGGCCGAAAACGAGGCCTACGCCAACGGCAAGGGCCAGCGCATGTACGCCCTCTACCAGGCCCGGCTCAAGGCGCTCAACGCCTGCGACTTCGGCGACCTGATGCTACACATGCTGAATATTTTCAGGCGCGAACGCGACGTTCTTGCGATGTACCAGCAGCGCTTCAAGTACGTCATGGTCGACGAGTACCAGGATACCAACGCGGTCCAGTACCTGTGGCTGCGGCTGCTTGCGCAGGAGCGCAAGAACATCTGCGTGGTCGGCGACGACGACCAGTCGATCTATTCCTGGCGTGGCGCAGAAATCGCCAATATCCTGCGATTTGAAAAGGATTTTCCCGGCGCCACCGTGATCCGGCTCGAGCAGAANTACCGCTCGACNCCGCAGATCCTCGCCGCCGCTTCGGGTCTCATCGCGGCCAACAGCGCGCGGCTCGGCAAGACGCTGTGGACCGAACTCCCGCCCGGCGAAAAGGTGCGGGTGATCGGTGTGTGGGACGCACCCGAGGAAGCACGTCGCGTGGGAGAGGAGATCGAGCGGCTCGAACGCGAGGGCCTGCCGCTCGAGCAGGTGGCGATCCTCGTGCGCGCGCAGTATCAGACCCGCGACGTTTGAGGATCGCTTCGATACAAATCGGCCTCAACTATCGGATCGTCGGCGGTTTTCGCTTTTATGAACGGGCCGAGATTCGCGATGCGCTGGCCTATCTCAGGGTCATCGCCCAACCCGCCGACGACCTCGCGTTCGAGCGGATCTACAATCAGCCCAAGCGCGGCCTCGGGGCGAAGACGCTGGAGGCGATGCACCGCCACGCGCGCGCCCGCGGCCTGCCGCTCGCCGCTGCCGCTCTCGAGCTCGCCGACAGCGACGAGCTGCCGCCCCGCGCGCGTTCGACGATCGCCGCGCTGATGGCCGCGTTCCTGCGCTGGCGCGAACTCGAGCCCACCGTCACCCCCGCCGAGCTGTTGCGCACGGTGCTCGACGAGAGCGGCTACACCGCGATGCTCGCGGCGGAAAAGACTGCCGAGAGCGCGGGCCGGCAGGACAACCTCGTCGAGCTCGCCCGGGCGATGGAGGAATACGAGACTCTCGGCGATTTCCTCGAGCACGTCAGCCTGGTGATGGACAACGACGCGGCCGACGAGACCGAGAAGGTCACGATCATGACGATCCACGCCGCCAAGGGTCTCGAGTTCGGGCACGTGTTCCTGCCCGGCTGGGAGGAAGGCGTGTTCCCCAGCCAGCGCGCCCTCGACGAAGGCGGGCTCGCCGCGCTCGAGGAAGAACGTCGGCTGGCCTACGTCGCGATCACCCGCGCCCGGCGCCGCTGCACGATCCTCCACGCCGCCAACCGGCGCATTTACGGTCAGTGGACCAGTTCGATTCCCTCGCGCTTCATCGCCGAGCTGCCCTCAGACCACGTGGAGGCGGAAATCACGATGACCGGTGGCGCCTCGCTGTGGCGGGCCAACTGGTCGGAACAGGACGACCCGTTCGCCCACGTCAGCGCCGCTCGGCCCGACCGCAGCGGAGCGCGCGGTCCCGGCTGGCAGCGCGCGCTTGCGACCGGCTACGACAAGGCTCCCAAGCGGTTGCAGGAGCCCGGCCGCAGCGCCGCGAGCTTCGCCGCCAAGCCGCGCAGCGACCTCGCGATCGGCATGCGCGTGTTCCACGACAAGTTCGGCTACGGCGAGATCGTCGATCAGGAAGGCAACAAGCTCGAGATCGAATTCGAGGCCAGTGGCCGCAAGCGGGTGATCGACAGTTTCGTCAGGCCCGTCTGACGCTGGGCAATGCGGAAAACCCGGCTCAGAGAGCCGACAGGCTGAGGAAGCTCGGGACCGGGCCGTTCCAGTCGCCCGGCTCATCGGCTTCCTCGATCTCGGGCTCGTGGCCCGGTTCCTTGCGAGGTTCGCTCCGGCGCGCGCGCTTGCGCGGTTCCTCGGCGCGCTCGCTGCTCTCGCGGCGCGGCTTGTCGGACTTGCGCTCGCGGCTTCCGCGCCTGGGCTTCTCGGACGGAAGGCTCGTCNGCTTCGGCGCCGCCCTCACCCAGCTCGAAAACCGGGATCTGCAGGCCCGTAAGCTTCTCGACGTTGGCGATCGCCTCGGCGTCCTCGGGCGTTACCAGCGTGAACGCGCGGCCCTTGGCACCGGCGCGGCCAGTGCGGCCGATGCGATGGACATAGTCGTCGGGATGCCACGGCGTGTCGAAGTTGAACACGTGGCTGACGCCCTTGATGTCGAGCCCGCGTGCGGCGACGTCCGAGGCGACGAGGATGTTGATCTCGCCGCTCTTGAACCGCTCGAGCTCGGCGATGCGGCTCGCCTGGTCCATGTCGCCGTGAATCTCGCCCGAGCGAAACCCGTGGCGGCGCAGGCTCTTGTTGAGCTCGCGCACCGTGGTCTTGCGGTTGGCGAAGATGATCGCGGTCTGCACCTGGTCGGTCTCGAGCAGGTGACGCAGGACCTCGCGCTTGTTGCGCGACGAGGTCATGACCTTGTGCTGGGCGATATTGGTGTTCGCCGTCGCCGGTCTCGCAACCTCGATGTACTTGGGGTTCGACAGGAACCGGTCGGCGAGCTTCTTGATCGGCGGCGGCATGGTCGCCGAGAACAGGAGGGTCTGGCGGTTGCCGGGCAGCTTCTCGCAGATGAACTCGATGTCGGGGATGAAGCCCATGTCGAGCATGCGATCCGCTTCGTCGATCACCAGCAGTTCGCACCCGGTGAGCAGGATCTTGCCGCGCTCGAACAGGTCCATCAGCCGGCCCGGTGTGGCAATCAGCACGTCGACGCCCTCGTCTAGCGCCTTGACCTGGTCGCCCATCTGCACGCCGCCGATCAGCAGCGCCATCTTGAGGTCGTGGTTCTTGCCGTACTTCTCGAAGTTCTCGGCCACCTGCATCGCCAGCTCGCGGGTCGGTTCGAGGATCAGCGAGCGCGGCATGCGCGCACGCCGGCGGCCGTGATGCAGGATGTCGATCATCGGCAGCACGAAGCTCGCGGTCTTGCCGGTGCCCGTCTGCGCGATCGCGATCAGGTCCTTCATCATCAGGACCTGCGGGATCGCCTGCGCCTGGATCGGCGTCGGCTCGCGATAGCCGGCAGCCTCGACCGCCTGCAACAATTCGTCTGAGAGGCCGAGATCGGCGAAATTCATAGGTTCTCAATGTCCGGATCGGGAGCGGCTTGCCCGCCCTTGCCCCGGGCGGGCCCGAGAGCCGCCGCGACGCGCGGCGCCTAAGACCCGCCGCCTGTGAAAGTCAAGGAAACGAGTGTATCGCTCAGTCGCGCACCGCGACAAGGCGATTGAACTGCGCGACGCGGCAACTGGCACCCGCGCGCGACTGCAGCCAGGTCGCGATTGGCACAGAGCTGCCCGTCATCGCTGCGTTCGACGTAGAAGCCGGCATAATAGGCGCGCGGGCTGCAGGCCCGCTCGAGCGCGGCGCTGAGGATCCGGCGGTCGCGCATGAACAGCAGCAGCCGGTTCTGCTCGGGCGCCGGCTGGACGCCGACGATGCCCGAGAGCGGCACGCATCCGCGAAGCCGCTCCTCGCGGAAACTGGCCGACGAGGCACGACCGGCGAGGTCGGCCATCATCTCCTGACGGGCTGCCGGAGAGCTCGGCGTGATGCGCACGATGACTCGCTGCTCGATCCGGACCTGGCCGGCCCGTGGTATCTGGCGAGCCCTCCTCAACACCTCGAACGGCTCCTTGGTCGCCGCGTCGAAGCCGTGCGACACGCCGGTGGGCTCAACCGCCATGGCGGCCTGCGAAGCCTCGCTGTCAGCCAAACTCTCGCTCGCTACTGCAGGTAGCAGCAGCGCCAACGGCGAGAGGAAGACGACAAAAGCGTTCATCGGAGAGAGATCACTCGTATCGGGCTCGCTGCGTTGGGCACCGCCCCGCGGCACCCCGCTTCCCTCTAAGGCGGCACATTGAATGTCGGCTTAACTCGGGATTTGCAAGCCGGATGCCCCGCTGGCAAAGGCGACGGCATGAGCGACACCGAGGCCTTCCTCGCGGCTGCTGCCGCACTGCTTGGCGAGCGCGGACTGACCCGTGACCCGGAGCTGATGCAGCCGTGGCTGACCGACTGGCGTGGCCGCTTCACCGGCCGGGCGCTGGCGCTTGCCTCACCGGCTTCCACGGCTGAAACGGCGGCGCTGGTCCGACTGTGCGCAGAGCACGGCGTGCCGATCGTCCCCCAGGGTGGAAACAGCGGCATGTCCGGGGGCGCAACGCCCGACCCCAGCGGCGAGGCGCTGTTGCTGTCGATGAGGCGCATGAACGCGATACGCCGCCTCGACCCCCAGGCTCGCGAGGCGACCTGCGAGGCCGGCGTGATCCTCCAGTCGCTGCACGAGGCGGCAGAGGCCGAAGGGCTGCGCTTCCCGCTGACGCTCGGCGGCAAGGGATCCGCGACGATCGGCGGCCTGATCTCGACCAATGCCGGGGGGACCCAGGTCCTGCGCCATGGCTCGATGCGCACCCAGGTGCTCGGGATCGAGGCGGTGCTCGCGGACGGCAGCGTGTTCGACGCGCTCACGCCGCTCAAGAAGGACAACCGCGGGTTCGATCTCAAGCAGCTGCTGATCGGTTCGGAAGGAACGCTGGGTATCGTCACGGCCGCCACGCTGCGGCTGCTCCCCGCGCTCGCCGACCGGGCGGTGCTGTGGGCCGGGCTCGGCTCGATCGGGGATGCGCGGACACTGCTGCTCCACGCGGAAACGATCGTCGGCGATGCGCTCGAAGGGTTCGAGGTCATGCCGCGGCACAGCCTCGAGGCGGTGCTCGCGCATGTGCCCGGGTCGCGCTCTCCGCTAGGCGGCGAGCACGAATGGCACGCGCTGATCGAGCTCGCCGCCGACGCCGCGCATGCCCAGGAGCTGCCCGATCTCGCGCGCAAGTTGCTCGAAAGCGCGTTCGAGGCGGGCCTCGTCGAGGACGCGACGATCGCCGCCAACGAAGCGCAGGCCGAGCGATTCTGGCTGCTGCGCGACGAGATCGCCCCGGCCGAGCGGGCGCTCGGCCCCGCGATGCAGCACGACATCTCGGTGCCTGTCGCGCGGATGGCCGAATTCGTCGATGCCGCGATCCCCGAGGTCGAGGCACGCTTCCCCGGCAACAAGGCCGTCGCCTTCGGGCATCTCGGCGACGGCAACGTTCATTTCCACGTGCTCGCCCCGAAGGGGGCCGTTCGCGGCGAATGGGAAGAGCGTGAAGGCAAGGCAATCAGTGCCTTCGTGCACGACCTGGTGACGCAATGGGGCGGTTCGATCAGCGCAGAGCATGGCATCGGCCAGCTCAAGCGCGACGAGCTCGCGCGGCTCGGCGATCCGGTGCACCTCGCGATCCTGCGCAGCGTCAAGCGCGCGCTCGATCCGCGCGGATTGCTCAATCCGGGCAAGCTCGTCCCGCCCGAAGGCTGACGGCTTGCGCAGGCGAAGTTCGCCCTCTAAACCGCGCCGATTTCAAACCGGGGCCATGGCTCCGGCAAATGCAATCTGCCTTACCGGAGAGAGATGATGGCCAGCGCGCCGCAAGCCCAATTGCCCCTGTTCTACAAGGACCTCATGCCGCTCAACAGCCGTGATCACGGCACCTGGCATGCCCGTGCGGTCGACAAGGCGTCGTGGATCGGTGGGCAGCATGCGATCCCGCTGACCGTGGACGAATTCTCGCAGGCACAGCGGTTTTTCCCGATCGTGTTCTCGGCCGGCGACAACCCGGTGCCGCTGGCGCTGATGGGACTCAATGAGGGCATCAACGTCTTCTTCGACGACGAAGGCAAGCAGATCGAGGAGGCCTACGTTCCGGCNTATATCCGCCGCTATCCGTTCCTGCTCGCCCGGCTCAAACCCGACGCCGAGGAAATGTCGCTGTGCTTCGACCCCTCGAGCGACCTGCTCGGCGAGTTCGAGGAAGGCGAGGCGCTGTTCACAGACGGGCAGCCGAGCGAGCACACCAAGAGCCTGCTTGGCTTCTGCGAGCAGTTCGAGCAGGCCGGCGCGCGTACCCAGGCCTTCATCGACGAACTGAACAAGGCCGAGCTGCTGATGGACGGCGAGGTCGCCATCCAGCAGAACGACAAGCCCGACCAGCCTTACATCTATCGCGGCTTCCGCATGGTCAACCAGGACAAGCTGCGCGAGCTGCCGGCCGAGACGGTCAAGCAGTGGTTCGACATCGGCCTGCTGCCGCTGATCTACGCGCACCTGTTCTCGCTCGACCTGATGCGGGTGATCTTCGCCAAGCAGACGATGCAGGGGAAAGGCCCGGGGGCGGCCGCGAGCGCCGCCGCCTGACGGCCCTTGAAGCGCCACGATTATAGACTACATAGGAAACGTCCGGTCGGCGCTTCCCTCATGGCCCGGCCGGATAGGTACGCTCCGGCGTACCTCCTCCCTGAACCTTGGCCACCTCGTGCTTCGCACGAGGTGGTCTTTTCATTTCTGCGCCCGGAACCCGCGGTAAACCGTTGATACCGCGAGCCTACTCCGCAGCCATCGGCAGGCGGCGTGTGCCCGCGAGCTCCTCCGCCATGCGCCTGACGAGCCCCGCAAGCACGCTTGCTACCGCCACGAAGCCCTCGCCCGGCTCGCGCAGTTCGGCATCGAGATACGTCGCACGGCAGATCTCCACCTGCAGCGCGTGCACACCGCGCGCGGTCGCCCCGTGGCGGTCGAGCACGTAGCCGCCGGCGTAGGGCCGGTTGTGCGCCGCGCGGAGCCCACTGGCCGAAAGAAAATCGAATGCGGCCGCGCTCAGCGAGGCGGCGCACGACGCGCCGAAGCGATCGCCGAGCACGAAGTCGGGCGCCGCGTCGGCTCCCCGCTTGGGCCCGAGCGGGGGCATCGAATGCAGGTCGATCAGCAGTGCCGCTCCCCAGCGATCGCGCAGCGTCTCGAGCGCGTCGGCCAGCGCGGCGTGATAGGGTTCGTGAATCCGCACGATCCTGCGGGCGAGCTCCTCGGGCGACAGCCGCTGCCGCCACAGCTCGCCGAGCCCCGGGAGCCGCCGCGGTACAAGGCCAAGGCCGCTGCGCGCACGGCGGCCGGCGGCATGGCGCACTCGCCTGTCGGGCGCCCCGCCGGCGACCATGTCCCAGTCGATGTCCTCTGGCGAGCGGTTGAGATCGATCATCGCGCGCGGCGCATGCGCCACCAGCAGCGCGGCGCCCGTTTCCCGGGCGACGGCGTCGGCCAGCAGATCGGCGAAACGATCCTCGAGCCGCAGGCTGGCAACCGGATGATTGCGCATCGCCTGCACAACGGCCGCGGGATAGTCCCGCCCGGCGTGAGGCACCGCGATCAGCACGGGAACGGGCGCCGGATCGCGCAGGCTCAGGGTGAAGTCGGGCGGGCAGCGCTTCTGTTCCTCGCCCTCGCGGCGGGCCGCACCGTCCGAATCGCCTGCTTCGCGCGCTGCCCTCGCCATGGGCCTAGCTGGCCTGCATTTGGATTTGTGTCAAAGCTGGTCACCTCGGATATTTGGCAAGATTCTTAACGCCGCCCGCGATAGAAGCGCGTTTCACACGGGACGTACTGGGAGCCACCGATGATCCGCATCCTCCTGGCGGAAGACGACGAAGCGATGCGCACCTACCTCGCACGCGCGCTCGAACAGGCCGGTTACGAGGTTGACGCCGTCGATCGCGGAACCGCGGCGCTCCCGCTCCTTGAGGAGAACACTTACGATCTCCTGCTGTCCGACATCGTCATGCCGGAGATGGACGGCATCGAGCTCGCCCAGCGCTGTGCCGAGATCAGCCCGCGCACCCGGGTCATGTTCATCACCGGATTCGCCGCGGTCACGCTCAAGGCCAGCCGCGAAGCTCCACGAGCGAAGATGCTGTCGAAGCCGTTCCACCTTCGCGACCTCGTGCTCGAGGTCGAGCGGATCTTCGAGGACCAGCTGACCGAGGCCTCGTTCCGGCCCTGATCCCCCTTGTCATCGCGGACGGCCAGCGCTAGATGCGCCGCCTGCCGTCCTCCGGACAGGCATGGGCGTATAGCTCAGTGGTAGAGCACTGTGTTGACATCGCAGGGGTCGGAAGTTCGAACCTTCCTACGCCCACCATCCGGCAGGCTTCGAAAGGCGTCGCGAGAGCGGCGCCTTTTGTTTTTTGTGCTTCGCGGCTCGACGATCAGGCACCGCGGGCGCGTTCGTCCGTTTGGGCTGCGTGACCCAGCCTGTGCCTCGCATCGCTGCCATCGCCACGGCGGTTCCCTCCAGCGAGTGCGACCGGACCTACTACGATTGGGCTCTGCGGCAGCTCGATGGCCGCCGCGAGGCGGGTTTGCTCGAGCGCATGATGCAGCGCTCGGGAATCGGCAGGCGCTTCACGGTGCTCTCGCGCGACGAGACCTACCGCGCCGAGGGAAGCTTCTACGACGTGCCGCAACCGCCGAGCACCCTCGACCGGATGACCGTCTATGCGCGCGAGGCTCCGAAGCTGGCGCTGGGCGCGATCGCCGGACTCGGGCCGCTCGACGGCGTGACGCACATGGTCGTCGCCAGCTGCACCGGTTTCACCGCACCGGGCCTCGACCAGGTCGTCGCGCGCCGGCTCGGCCTTGCGCCTACGGTGGAGCGCATCGTGGTCGGATTCATGGGCTGCTACGCTGGGGTCACCGCCTTGCGTACGGCCGCTCACATCGTCCGCTCGGACCCCGCCGCGCGCGTGCTGGTTGTCGCCGTCGAGCTGTGCACGCTCCATCTCCAGCCGACCGACCGGCTCGAAAGCCTGCTCGCAATGGGCCAGTTCGCCGACGGGGCGGCCGCCGCGCTGGTGACCGGCGAAGGCTCCGGCCTCGCGCTGCGCGAGGGACTCTCGCTGACGCTCGAGGACAGCCACGAGCTGATCACCTGGACGATCGGCGATACGGGCTTCGCCATGGAATTGTCCGGCGAGGTGCCGGGCCGGCTGGCCGAAGCGCTGACCAACGACGGCGTCGTCGAGCTCGTCACAGGCGGGAAGCCGGTCGAAGCCGTCGACGCCTGGGCAATCCATCCGGGCGGCAAGTCGATCGTCGATGCGGTCGAACGCGGCCTGGGCCTGTCTTCCGAGAAGGTTGCCGTGTCGCGCGCCGTGCTGCGGGATTACGGCAACATGTCGTCGGCGACCGTGTTGTTCGTGCTCGAACGGCTGATGGAGGAGCAGCCCGCCAGCGGTGTCGCGCTCGCATTCGGGCCTGGCCTGGCCATGGAGGGCCTGCGCTTCGAGTGGACCGGCGGCGATGCCTGATAGGCTCGCAAAGCGTTCGCATGCCAACGAGCTGATGGACGACCCGGCGCTCGACACCGCAACCTACCACGCGGTTCTCGCCGATCTCGCCAGGGTCAATCGCCTGACCTTCGCCTATCGTCCGACGCTCGACTTCCTCCGCCGCGCCGTGGGACGGAAAGCGCGCTTCACCCTCCTCGACGTCGGCTTCGGCGACGGCGACATGCTGCGCGCCATCGCCCGCTGGGCACGCCGGCGTGGCATCGCCGCCGAGCTCACCGGGATCGACCTCAACGTCCGCAGCAGGACAGCCGCCGAAGCCTCGACGCCGGCCAATGCGCCGATCCGTTATCTTTCGGGCGACTACGCCCAGCTTGCCGGCCGCGGCTTCGACTGCGTGATCTCGAGCCTCGTCGCCCATCACATGAGCGGTCCGGAGCTCACCGCCTTCCTGCACTTCATGGAGCGCGAGGCCGCCGTGGGCTGGTTCATCAACGACCTGCACCGGCACCGTTTCGCCTACCAGACCTGGCCGCTGCTCGCGAGCGCAATGAGCTGGCACCGCATCGTCCGGCTCGACGGGCGGACCTCGATCGCGCGCGGGTTCCGCCCGGCCGAGTGGCACGCGCTGCTCGCGCGCGAGGGGCTCGACGCGGCGCAGGTGCGCCGCTGGTTCCCGTTCCGGCTGTGCATCGAGCGGCTCCGCTGATCGTCGGCGCCGGGCCGGCGGGATGCGCCGCCGCTATCGCGCTCGCTGCCGGAGGTGTCCGCCCGCTGCTGGTCGACCGCAATGCCGAGCCGCGCGACGCCCTGTGCGGCGGCTTTCTCAGCTGGAGGACGGCCGAGCGGCTCCGCGCGATCGGCGTCGATCCGCGCGGCCTGGGTGCGCGCCCGGTCGAGCGGCTCGCCCTCTACGCGCACGATCGCGAGGAGGTCGTCCCCCTCCCCGCCCCGGCTTTCGCCCTGTCACGCAGAACGCTCGACGGCGCTCTGCGGCGCCGCGCTCTCGAGCTCGGTGCCTCGTTGGAAGTCGACAGCGTCCGCTCGCTCGATGGTCTCACAGTAGTCGGCCGCCGGCGCGAGTGGAGCGCAGACGCGCTGTTCCTCGCTTCGGGCAAGCACGACGTGCGCGGCGCGAGCCGACCGCGCCCCGGAACCGACCCCGCGCTCGGACTGCGCATCCGCCTGCCGGCAGCGCCACAGCGCGAGACGCTGATTCGCGGCCGAATCGAACTGCATCTGTTTGCAGGCGGCTACGCCGGCGTGGTGCTTCAGGAGGACGGCAGCGCCAACGTCTGCCTAGCGGTGCGCAAGTCGCGCCTCGCAGCCAGCGGCAGCGACCCGCGGCGGTTGCTCGAGATTCTCGCGGACCGCCATCCTGCCTTCGGCCGCCGCCTGGCCGATGACTGGAGCGCCCAGCGGATCGAGATCGTCGGCGCCGTGCCTTACGGGTGGATCGCGCACGCATCCCGACCCGGCCTGTTTCGCCTCGGCGACCAGGCCGCGGTGATTCCCTCGCTGGCGGGCGAAGGCATCGCGATCGCGCTTGCGAGCGGTGGCGCCGCCGCGCAAGCCTGGTTCGCGCACGGACCCGAGGGCGCGGTGCACTACCAGCAAGCCATTGCCGGTCGTGCGTGCCGTCCCGTGCGCACCGCACGCGCGGCCTGGGCCCTCGCCGAGAGCCCGCTCGCCGCGCGGCTGGGCATCAGCGTCGCCGCACGCCTGCCGACGCTGGTCCGCTGGCTCATGCAGGCAAGTCGGTTCGAGCCCGACGCGCGTCTTGCGCAGGCGCGCCCCTCTCCGTAAGGGTCCGCGAAAATTCCACCCGAACCCTTGCAACAGGACTCTCCCCGCATGGCGAAGATCAAGGTCGCGAACCCCGTCGTCGAGATCGACGGCGACGAGATGACGCGGATCATCTGGCAGTGGATCCGCGAACGGCTGATCCTCCCTTACCTCGACATCGACCTCAAATACTTCGACCTCGGGATCGAGAAGCGTGACGAGACACGCGACCAGATCACCGTCGACGCGGCCAACGCGATCAAGCAGTACGGCGTCGGCGTGAAGTGCGCGACGATCACCCCCGACGAGGCGCGCGTCGAGGAGTTCGGCCTGCACGAGATGTACAAGTCGCCCAACGGGACGATCCGCAACATCCTCGGCGGCACGATCTTCCGCGAGCCGATCGTGATCCAGAACGTGCCGCGGCTGATCCCCGGCTGGACCGACCCGATCGTGGTCGGCCGTCACGCGTTCGGCGACCAGTATCGGGCGACCGACTTCCTCGTGCCAGGTCCGGGCAAGCTGCGGCTGGTGTGGGAAGGCGAAAACGGTGAGGTGATCGACCGCGAGGTCTATGACTTCAAGGCGTCGGGCGTCGCGATGTCGATGTACAACCTCGACGAATCGATCCGCGACTTCGCCCGCGCGAGCTTCAACTACGGGCTCGACCGCGGCTGGCCGGTCTACCTCTCGACCAAGAACACGATCATCAAGGCCTACGACGGGCGCTTCAAGGACCTGTTCCAGGAGGTGTTCGAGACCGAAGGCTTCAAGGAGAAGTTCGCCGCCGCCGGGATCGAGTACCAGCACCGCCTGATCGACGACATGGTCGCCTCCGCACTCAAGTGGAGCGGCAAGTTCGTCTGGGCCTGCAAGAACTACGACGGCGACGTGCAGTCGGACCAGGTGGCGCAGGGCTTCGGCTCGCTTGGACTGATGACCTCGGTGCTGATGACCCCCGACGGCAAGACCGTCGAGGCCGAAGCCGCGCACGGCACCGTCACCCGCCACTACCGCCAGCACCAGCAGGGCAAGGCGACCTCGACCAACCCGATCGCCTCGATCTTCGCCTGGACCCGCGGCCTGATCTACCGCGGCCGGTTCGACGGCACACCCGAGGTGGTCCGCTTCGCCGAGACGCTCGAGAAGGTCTGCATCGCGACCGTCGAAAGCGGCAAGATGACCAAGGACCTCGCGCTGCTGATCGGCCCCGACCAGCCGTGGATGACGACCGAGCAGTTCTTCGAGGCGATCGTGCAGAACCTCGAAGCGGAGATGGCCACCTGGGCTTGACCCGCTGATGGCCGAGCGCAAGGCGAAAGCGCGGCTCGAGATTCGGCAAGCCCGGCCGAACGACGCCCGCGCGATCGCCGCGCTCGCCAGGCGGGTCTACGGAGAGTTCGAGCCCTATACGCTCGGCGAGATCCGCGGCCAGCTGAACAACTTTCCCTCCGGCTGCTTCGTCGCCGTGCTCGACGAGCGGCTGATCGGCTATTGCGCGAGCATGCGCCTCGCCGGCGACAAGGCGCTCAAGCCGCACACGTGGGACGAGATCACCGGCAACGGTTACGGGAGCCGGCACGACCCGACCGGCGATTTCCTCTACGGTTACGAGATGTGCGTCGACCCCGAGGTGCGTGGCACCCGGATCGGCCGCAGGCTCTACGAGGAGCGACGCAAGCTCGCCGAGCGGCTCGAACTGAAAGGCATCGTGTTCGGNGGGCGAATGCCCAACCTGAGGCGATCGTGGCGCCGCGTCGATGGTCCGCAGGACTACCTCGACCAGGTCATGGCCGGGCGCATTCACGATCCGGTCCTGCGATTCCAACTGGCCAACGGCTTCGAGCCGCTCGGCATCCTCGAGAACTACCTGCCCGAGGATGTCCGCTCACGCGGGCACGCGGTGCACATGATCTGGCGCAATCCGTTCGTCGACCAGGAGCAGGACTCGCGCTTCCGCGTTCCGCGCGACGTCGANAGCGTGCGCATCGCCACCTGCCAGTTGCAGGCGCGCGCGGTGAAGGACTTCNACGAGTTCATCGGTCAGGTCGAGTATTTCGTGGACGTCGCTGCCGACTACGAGGCCGACTTCATTCTCTTTCCCGAGATGTTCACCCTGATGCTGCTGAGCGCCGAGCCCCGGGAGCTCGACCCGCTCGAAGGTATCGAGGCACTCAGCCGCTACACTCCGCGCATCCGTACCGCGCTGAGCGAAATGGCGCTGCGCTACAACATCAACATCGTCGGCGGCTCGCATCCGACACGGATGGCCGATGGCGACATCCACAACGTCGCCTACGTGTGCCTGCGAGACGGATCGGTGCACGAACAGGAGAAGATTCACCCGACGCCGAACGAAGCCTACTGGTGGAACATCCACGGCGGAGACACGATCGACGTCATCCAGACCGACTGCGGCCCGATCGGGGTGCTGATCTGCTATGACAGCGAGTTCCCCGAGCTGGCCCGCCGCCTGGTCGACGAAGGCGCGCGGATCATCTTCGTGCCGTTCTGCACCGACAGCCGCCAGGGCTACATGCGCGTCCGCTATTGCGCCGCGGCGCGAGCGATCGAGAACCAGTGCTTCGTGGTGCTGGCCGGCAACGTCGGCAACCTGCCCAACGTCGCCAACATGGACATCCAGTACGCCCAGTCGTGCATCCTGACTCCCTGCGACTTCCCGTTCGCCCGCGACGGAATCGCCGCCGAGGCCAGCGAGAACGTCGAGACCCTGACGATCAGCGACGTCGACCTGGCCGACCTCAGCTGGGCGCGGGCCGAAGGCAC
>Ga0065721_10005036_pt1 | contig 19696 bp, 17 predicted proteins | sample Mesricmetagenome_FD_59108 | JGI IMG/M metagenome (GOLD analysis project Ga0065721, IMG submission 59108) | Mesophilic microbial community from rice straw/compost enrichment Sample: eDNA_1 v2 (version 2) | ecosystem: Engineered > Solid waste > Grass > Composting > Bioreactor | place: USA: Davis... | reverse complement strand
CCTCGGCGTAAACGATACGAATGCGGCTTCGATCGCTCAAAAGCGACATTCGGGCATATTCAAATTGTGACTTCCGTATTCACTTTGTGATATTCCTCACTCCGGGCGCTTTCTGATGCTCCCTCTCGGGACTTCTCTATGTCATAATGGCTCTGGGGGCTGATAAAGATGAACGTCAGGCGTTTCGCCGCGCGCAAACCGAACAAGCTGTTTTTATTTTATTTCCTCTCCTTCTTTATCGTTATTCTCGTCCCCGTCCTGCTGCTGGGCGTCTCGTCTTACCGGCTGGCCTACGGCTCGATCGCGGGCGAGATCCAGAGCGGCAACGAGAACGCGATCGGGCAGACCGGAGCGGCGCTGGACCGGATGCTCGAGGAGATGCTGTCGCTGTCGATCCAGCTCGGCCTCGACGGACGCATCTACGCCACCTCGCAGAACGCGGAGAGTTCTTACCTGCTCAACGACGTCAAGGACCGCATCTCGTCCCTGGCTTCCGAGCATGGGTATATTCATTCGATCCAAATTTATTTTGCCGAATCCAAGACGATCCTGTCCTCGGACGGTCCGAACCGCAAAACCCCGGGCCAGCCGATCGACCAATGGGTCGTCCAAGCGGAGGCCAGCCGCAGCAACGTGCTCTGGCTGCCGACCCGCTCCTTCGTCAACCAAGACGGTAACGCTTACAAGATCGCGACCATCGTCGTCAAGCTTCCGTTCGCCTTCCCCGAGACGACCGGCTACGTCGCCATTCACTTCAACGAGGACGAGCTGAACGCCTATCTGCGGGCGATGCATTCGGACAATCACACGCAAGCGTATCTGACCGACGAATCGGGCGCCGTCCTGTCGGCGTTCTCGGCGGCGGAGCCGCAGCGGATCCCGAGCGCTTCCGAGATGGGCGGCGTTCTCCGGGCGAGCGAACGCGGCGAGCGGAAGCTGAAGATGGACGGCGCGGAATCGCTCGTCTCCGTCGGCGATCCGCTGCTCAACCGTTGGCGCCTCGTGTCCGTGACGCCTCTGCGCTACCTGGACGACAAGCTGAGCTACATCCGCAACGTCATTCTGCTGATCGGGCTGCTGCTCGTGTCTCTCGGCGTCGTCATCTCGTTCTTCCTGTCGCGAACCTTGTACAACCCGATCAAGCTGCTGATCGACAAGACGACGCGCTTCCATAAGGAGCTGTCCGCGTCCGCAACGCCGGGCAAGGAGCACTCGCTCAAGGACGTGTCCGATATTCTCGACCAGTTCTATTCCAGCCATCGCAAGCTGGAGTCGTCCTACAACGCTTATCACCCTCACTTGGTCAGCCGATTCGTGAACGACCTGCTGAACGACAAATTCAACGAGTCGGCGCCGGAGATCAAGCAGGCGATCGCCGAGCTGCAGCTGCCGATCCTGTCCGGAAGCTTCGTCGTCATGCTGATCGAGATCGACGATTACGTCAAGTACAAGGAGCGCTTCAGCCCCCGCGACCTGAGCCTGCTTCGCTACGCTGTCCTGAATATCGCCCAAGAGACGGCTTCGCAAGGCCGCCCGTGCTTGTCGGCGGAGACGGGCGACAACCGGATCGCCGTTCTCCTCGGCGCGAGCGCGGACCCGCGGCCGCCTGCCGGGGCGCACACGGAGACGGCGGAATCGTGGGCGGAATCGCCGGCAGGGGGATCGTGGACGGAGTCGCCGGCGGAGGGATTGGCGGCGATGCCGGCCGAGACGTCAGCGTTGACGCCGATCGATACGGCCACGGAGCGGTTCGCCGACGTGCCGACCCGCGAGCTGAGCGCCGTGGCCGGCGCGGTTATCGAGTCGATCCGCCGCTACTTGCCGTTCTCCGTCACGATCAGCTTCGGCACGCGGGTCGAGACGCTAGCCCGGGTGCACGTCTCCTACCGGGAGGCGCAAGAGGCGATGCGGAACAAGCTATGGAATCCGGGCGAGCCGATCCTGTTCCCGGACGGGAACGCGAGACCCGCCGCCTTCGAATACTACTATCCCGCGCATCTGGAGAAGGCGCTGGCGAACAACCTGCGGGCGGGGAACGAAGAAGAAGCCGTCCGCGCGCTGAAGGAGGTTCGCGAGTGGCTGCTCGCCAGGCCCAGCCTGACCTACGAGAACGTCATCCGGATCTACAATCGGCTCGTCGACGCCATGATCGACGTCGTGACCGATATCGGCCTTGCGTGGGAGACCGCTTACGGAGAGGGCAACGTCTACCAGGAGCTGACGCGTCACGAGACGGTTCGCGACTTGCACGAATGGATCGCCGTCGTGGCCGGGCGAGTGGCCGAGACGGTACGGGGCCAGACTCGCGGCTCCTCCAAGGTCAACGCGGCCATCGCCTTCATCGCCGACCGGTACCGCGAGGACATCTCGGTGGAGAGAATCGCCGACGCCGTGGAACTGACTCCCGCCTATCTGAGCCGGATTTTCAAGCAGGCCACCGGCAAGACGGTGCTCGAATACTTGACGAGGCTTCGCATCGACCACAGCAAGCGGCTGCTCCGCGAGACGTCGCTGACGATGCAGGATATCTCCCAGCAGGTCGGCTACAACAACGCCAACAGCTTCATCCGGTTCTTCCGCAAGCACGAGGGCATTACGCCGGGCGAATACCGCAAGCTGCAGGAGCAGGCGGCCGACAATGAAGCCTCTCGATGACCGGCTCTTCCCGCGAGCCGGAGCCCATGTCGGGCCGGCGATGCCGCGAACTCGGCGTTGAGTTAGGAAAAGACAGGCCGTTCCGGCTATTCTATCCGCCCGTGGATGCAAATAAAGGGAGGGAGCCTTCGGCCGTTGCCGGGGGCTTCCTCCCTTTATCTCTCTTCCATGATTCATGGAAGTAATTCCGCCTGCCGGCTTACTCTTGTTCGCCTTCGGGCAGAATTGCCTGAACGCGGCCCACCTGGCCGTCCGTCAGCCGAACCTTGATGCCATGCGGGTGAAAAGCCGAATTCGTCAGCAGATCCTTCACCGTGCCGCGAGTCCGCTTGCCTGTCCTCTGATCCTGCTTCAGCACGATATCCACCCGAAGTCCCGGTTTCACGTCCGCCCGGTTTTGCCCATTGCCCGCCATGCCGTCTTCCCCTTCCGATTGCGCGTTCTGGTGCGGGCTTTCAGTTCAAGTAGTCGTCCGGAACGTACTCGATCTTGGAGGCCGCCGTTACGGAGAGCTCCCGCTTCTCCTTATTGTACTCCACCGGGCCCTCGGATACGTAATACCACGTCTTCACCGTCGGCCGATCCTTATATTCGCGGAAAAGGAACATGTTGAGCTCGCGGCGGAGTTCGAGCAGTTCTTCGACAAGCTCGTTCCATTCCGTCCGAACCGTAATGCGGCAGCTTCCGTCCGTCTTCTCGTCTACCTCGTAAGGAAGCGGATGCTTCGCGGTGTCGATGAAGACTTTGCCTCCGACCGCATGCTTGATGATCAACGTCTCTCCCATTCTCGCATCCTCCTTAAGGCAAATCGATCAGCAGTACGAACGCCGGTCCGCCCGGCGCGGCGAGCTTCAGCTCCGATACCTCGGCGATCCTGGCCGAATCCCTCTCGCCGAGCCGCACGCCGTTTGCCGTCAGCTCGCCCTCGATCGCGAATAAATAGATGCGGCGTCCCGCTTCCTGGCGGAACTCCAGCTCGCGTCCTTTTTCCAGCCTGCCAAGATAAATCGTCATGTCCTGCTGGATGGACGCGGCATCCTCGGCTCCCGTCGGCGTCACGACCGGATGCAGCGCGTTGGTCAGCTTGCTCGGATCGTAGCGGCTCGTCTCGTACGAAGGCTTAAGCCCGCGCTCCCTCGGCATGAACCACATCTGCAGGAAGTTCAATTCCTCCTTGCCGGACGAGTTGTACTCCGCATGAATGACGCCCGATCCGGCGCTGATGCGCTGAACCTCCCCCGCCTTCGTGATCTCGATGTTGCCTAGATTGTCCTCGTGGCGAATCTCGCCCTTCAGGATGATCGAGACGATCTCCATATCGCTGTGAGGATGCGCTCCGAACCCTTGGCCAGGGGCGACGAAGTCGTCGTTGAACACGCGTAGAACGCCGAACCCGCTATTGCCCGGGTCCGAATAAGCGCCGAACTGAAAGCTGGGACGGCTCACCAGCCAGCCCGTATCGACCTTGAACCGGGATTCTCCGGGGTGGACTTCTATCATAACCTTGGCCTCCTATTCTATATATAGTAAAGATGCTAACTTTATTGTAGTCTATTTCGTCCTCATTCTCAACCAGCGATGTTGAAGGCATGCGCTTTTCTCCTGTGTACTATCCAAGTAAGCCCTGCCTCTGCGCCTGCTAAGTGCAATACTAATTCGCATACGAGCCAGCCACTTGCTTTTCCGATTCCAAGACGGGCTAAGGCGCCTCTTTGAACTTCATCCATTCTATATGAAAGTTTCGACTTTATTTATCTTGTATGAGTCGGTTCCGGCGAATGTATTCGAAAATTCATATAGAATTCGCTCCAAACCGGGAAAATCGAGAACTGGATATGAAATATCATATAGAATGGGTCTCTCTTCGAATTTTACGCAGATTGTATTGGAAATAACGAACACATTCTCGGTTCCACCGTTCCGGAAAACACAAAAGAGGCGGTCCGGGCCAACCTCCGAACCGCCTCTCTGCTTTAGCTCCTCTTACCGAGATCGTCCGCGAGGAGAGCGACCTGCTCCGCCCCCGCGAGATTGTCGCCCGTTCGGGCCGCCTTTGCCTCCGACGGACGCTCCTCCGCGGCCGCTTCTGCCGCCTGGCGCGCCGCTTCCGCCTTTGCCGCCCCTTCCGGCTCCGGCTTCGAAGCCTCTAGCTCCGCGATCGTTGCCGTTGCGGCCGTTCGCCTGGCCTCCTCTGGCTCCGCGTTCGCTGCCTGCTCTTCCAGCCGCAGCTCCTCTAGCTTCGCGGTCATTGCCGAAGCGACCATTCGCCTGGCCTCTTGCACCGCGCTCGTTGCCGCCTCTGCCGTTCGCAGCCGCGGAGACGCCTTCGCCTTCTCTGTCGCCGCCGGAGACGCCGCTTCCGCCCGACCGCTTCTGGACCCCCAAGCTCGAGCGCTCCGCGGGAGCCGCCGCCTTCGGGGAGCCGCCGCTGCGCGAAGAGAACGATGCAGCTCCCGTTCCCGCTCCAGAGACTCTGCGGCCCGCGTCGCCTTGGCCCCCGCCGGGCCTTCCGCTGCCGGTTCTCACGCCGACCGGTCTGCCTCCGCCGGTTCTGCCTCCACCGATTCTGCCTCCGCTTCTCTCGCCGCCCGCTCTGCCGCCGCCGGTTCTCCCGCCGCGCGAGGTTCCTCTAGTCTCGCCGAGCTCCTCCGCCTCGGGGACGTAAGTGCCGTACGACTGGCGCTCGATCTTCATCCCGATGCCGGTCTCGATTCGCGCCAGCTCCGGGCGGTCCTTCGGCGCGACGAACGTGATCGCGACGCCTGAGCCGCCCGCACGGCCGGTCCGTCCGATCCGGTGAATGTAGCTCTCCACGTCATGAGGAATGTCGTAGTTATAGACGTGGGTGACGCCTTCCACGTCCAGACCGCGCGCGGCCACGTCCGTGGCGACCAGCAGCTGCAGCTTGGCGTCGCGGAACTTCTTCATGACCTGCTCCCTCTTCGCTTGGGAGAGATCGCCGTGGAGCTCGTCGCTCTCGAAGCCCATCTGCTGCAGCGCTTCATTCAGCGTGCTCGCCCGGCGCTTCGTCCGGCAGAAAATCATGCCGAGATAAGGCCTCGTATCCTTGATCGTCTCCACGAGCGCCGCTTGCTTGGCCCGATCGGTCGTCTCGATGACGAGCTGTTTGATGTCCTTGACGGTAACCTGCTTCGCTTTGACCGTTACTTCCTCCGGCTTGCGCAGGATGCGTCCCGCCAGCTCGCGAATCGTTCCCGGCATCGTCGCCGAGAACAGCAGCGTCTGCCGCTGAGAGGACGTATGCCGCAGAATCTCCTCCACCTCGCCAAGGAAGCCCATGTGCAGCATCTGGTCGGCCTCGTCGAGAACGAGCGTCTGCACGCTGAAGAGCGACACCGTCTCCCGGCGAAGGTGGTCGAGCAGTCGTCCCGGCGTAGCGATAATCAGATGAATGCTGCCCTTCAGCTTAAGAAGCTGAGCCTCCACGTCTTGCCCGCCATACACCGGCAGCACCCGGATGCCTTCCTCCGGCCCGATCAATTGCTTCACTTCATTCGTGATCTGGAGAGCCAGCTCCCGCGTCGGGGTCACGATCAGCCCCTGAAGCTTATCCGACTTCACGTTGATCCGATCCAGCATCGGGAGCACGAACGCCAGCGTCTTTCCCGTTCCCGTCTGGGCCTGTCCGATGACGTCCCGTCCCTGAAGCACGAGCGGAATCGCCGCCTCCTGAACCGGAGTCGGCTTCTGTATTCCTTGAGCGGTCAACCGGGCAACCCGGTCTTCCGAGATTCCTAACTGAGCAAAACCTGTCACTGAAGCACCTCATTCGCCGTTAAGCGTTCTTTTCCCATTTCGGTTTCCATGGATTACCCTTATCGTACCATATCGGAGCCCGTTCGGACACCAAGCCAAGCAAGTCGACTCAAGCCTAGCCAAGCTTCCCTCTCCGAGCCTCCGGCAACGCAAACGGCCCGCACCCCTATCGTTCCGGGCGCAGGCCATAAGCATCGCTTCTATTCCCCGTCCCTGCGCTCCCGCTTCATCTTCCGCAAGGCGTCCCGGTAGTCGTTGTCGTTGATCGTCGCGGAGCCCGTCCGTGCCGGTTCCTCCTTGAAGTCCGCCGAACGGCTCTTATCCCCGGAACTCATGTCTCTCAGCGCTCCCCGGAAGCTCACGTCCATGCCCGTCCGGCTTCTCCGAGCCCCCGCCGCAGCTTCAGTCCGCTCTTCCGCTCCCGGCTTCCAGTCCGACTTCCTTGGCTTCTCTCCGGCATCGGAGCTTAAGTCCGCGAACCCGGCGGCTCCCTTCTCCAGCGTCGCGACCGCGATCGGATTCGGCTCCTCCCTTCCCACCGTTCCTTCCCGAACGGCTTCGTCCATCGAATCCTCGTCCGCCGCCGTCTCCGGAGGAGCCTTGCGCTTCTTCGCGGTGCGAACGTTGAAAACGACAAGCAGCAGGATGACGATGACGACGACGACCAAATAAGCGATGATCAGCATCCCGATTATCCCCCTTGGCCGGAGGTGAACCTCGCGGTCAGCGTCGCCACGCGGCGTCCCAATGCCCGGCCTAACGCAAGCTCGTCCTCGGAAGGCAGATTCGGAGGATCGTTCGGAGAGGATTCGACCGGGCAGGTGATGCCGACCCCGTAATAGGAGCCGTACAGCGCATTCTCCGGAACGGTTGCCGGAAGGCCGGCGATAATCATTCCCTGGTGCAGCATCGGGGTGATCAAATTAAGCAGAGTCGCCTCCACGCCTCCGTGCTCGGTAGCCGTCGTGCAGAAGACCGCTCCGATCTTGTCCACCAGCTTCCCGTTCGCCCACAGATACCCCAGCTTGTCGATCCATGTCTTTAATCCGGAGCTTATCGTGCCGAAATGCCCGGGACAGCCCCAGATGATCGCATCCATCCGGTCCAGTACGTGAACGTCCGCCCGCTCCACATGGTGAAAATGAACCTTAGCCCCTCCGACGCTCCGGGCACCCTGAGCAATCGCTTGGGCCAACGCTTCCGTATGTCCATCCTCGCTGTCGTAGACCACGTAAATGTTCATTCGCTAACCTCCACCTCTAACGATTGTGTTAGGATGACCCATTGGCATTCGAATATGCCTTCTTCCATTTTTGGCTCGGAAGGCATATCCGTCCTGCGGCGGTGGCAAGCTACAGCCAATCGAGGAGATTCTGAACATCGAGAAGAGGAGATTGCCCCTATGAAAAGCTCTAAGCTTGTCTTGATCAATTTGATCGTCATCCTGCTGCTTGTTGCGGCCGGCGGTATTGCCATCTATTACTATCTGCAATCGGTCAACTATATTACGACAAGCAACGCGAAGATCGACGGCCAAGCGGTTACCGTCTCCTCCCCCGGAGCCGGCACTCTGTCGTCATGGAACGGCAATGTCGGAGACACCTTTACCGCGGGGCAGCAGTTAGGAGCCGTGCAGACCCAAACGGGGACCGAGCCGATCCGGGCTCCGGGTTCCGGAACCGTCGTTCAGTCGAGCGCCGTCGTTAATACCGCGGTAGGCCAGGGTACGGCTCTGGCCCGCATCTACGATCTGACCAACCTATGGGTGACCGCCAACATCTCGGAGAAGGACATCGGCGACGTCAAGCTCGATCAGACCGTCGACGTGTACGTGGACGCGTTCGCCGGGACCGACCTGACGGGCAAGGTGTCCCAGATCGGCCTCGCGACGGCGGGAACGTTCTCCCTGCTGCCGACGTCCAACACCACCACCAACTACACGAAGGTAACCCAGGTCATTCCGATCGCCGTGAAGCTGGACGGCTATCGCGGATTGGCCCTCGCTCCCGGGATGAGCGTCAAAATCAAGATCCACAAGTAGGGAGAGAAGCGGCATGGTCAACAATAGAGGAACGACGGTCGCCGTTCTGATCTTCGGGATGTTCGTGGCCATCCTGAACCAGACGATGATCAATGTCGCCATCCCCAAGATGATGATCGACCTGAACGTCTCGACGACGACGATCCAATGGCTGTCGACCGGGTTTATGCTCGCCAACGCCGTCATGATTCCGATCAGCGCGTTCCTGATGGAGTCGATCCCGACCCGAATCCTGTTCGTCTCGGCCATGAGCCTGTTCACGGTCGGCTCCTTCGTCTGCGGCATCGTCTCCAGCTTCGGCCTCATCCTGTTCGGCCGGATCATTCAGGCGATCGCCGCCGGCATCATGATGCCGCTCGTCACGAGCATTTTCCTCCGCATCTTCCCTCCGGAGCAAATGGGGAAAGCCATGGGAATGATGGGCGTCGCGATGATGTTCGCGCCCGCGCTTGGGCCTACCTTCGCCGGATGGATTATCGAGCACTTCTCCTGGCGCATTCTGTTCTTCGTCATGGTTCCGTTAGGGCTGCTCGAGGTCGCGCTTGCCGCCCGTCTTCTACCGAACGTGCTGAAGCTCACGAACCCGAAGCTCGATTGGCCGGGCGTGGTTTTCTCCACGATCGGCTTCGGCTCCCTGCTGTACGGGCTTAGCGAGGCGGGCAGCAAAGGCTGGGGAAGCCCGGTCGTGCTCTCCACCATCGCGGTGGGCATCTTGTTTCTCGTCTTCTTCGTCTGGAGGCAGCTCACGGCGAAGCAGCCTCTGCTGAACCTGCGGGTGTTCGGCGTCTATCTGTTCTCGATGACGACTCTCGTCAGCGTGGCCGTCAACATAGCCATGTTCGGGGCGATGCTCCTGCTGCCGATCTACATTCAGAACATCCGGGGCTACACCGCTCTCGAGTCCGGGCTGCTCATGCTGCCGGGAGCGATCGTGATGGGGATCATGTCGCCGATCTCCGGCACGCTCTACGACAGAATCGGCGTTCGTCCGCTCGCTGTCATCGGGTTAGGGATCACCGCCGTCGCGACCTACGAGTTCACCCGATTGACGGACGGCACGTCCTACTCGCATCTGATGCTCCTGTACATGCTGCGCAGCTTCGGAATGTCGTTTATCATGATGACGGTCATGACCTCCGGCCTGAATGCCCTCCCGATCACCCTGAAGAGCCACGGGAGCGCCGTCTCCAATACCGTCCGCCAAGTCGCAAGCTCGCTCGGCACGGCGCTGCTCATCACGGTGGAATCGACGCGGACCAACGCGCATACCGCCGCCTATGTCAATAGCGTGACCTTGAACAATTCCATCGAGGCGGAGAACTTCGCCGGCTTCGAGAACGCCATTGCCGCGCTGACCGGGCTGTCTCCAGAGGTCGGCGCCGCCTACGCCGTTTCTTTATTGAACGGCATGGTGTCCAAACTCGCCGTGATCCAAGGCATCAACGACTCCTTCGTGGTGGCGATGCTGGTTACGCTGATCGGCCTCTTCTTCTCGCTCTTCCTCTCCAGGCCGAAGAAACAGCCGAGTCCGGCGAAATAGCAAGAGCCCGCGCAACCGAATGCGCGGGCTCTTGCTTTTTATACGCTTAGCACGGGGGAGGCGGCTCCTCCTAGCTGAAGCTGGTACATGCCGTAGTACTTGCCCTTCTGCTCCATCAGCTCTTCGTGGTTGCCCCGTTCGACGATCTCGCCGTGGTCGAGCACGAGAATCTGATCGGCCTGGCGGATCGTCGACAGCCGGTGAGCGATGACGAACGTCGTGCGTCCCTTCTTCAGAACGTCGAGCGCCGCCTGGATAATCGCTTCCGTCTCGGTGTCGATGCTGGCCGTCGCTTCGTCGAGGATCAGAATGGCCGGGTCGTAAGCGAGCGCCCGGGCGAAGGAGATAAGCTGGCGCTGGCCGGCGGACAGCGTGCTGCCCTTCTCGATGACCGGTTCGTCGATTCCTCCGGGCAGGCTCTGGAACATGTCGTACGCGCCGACGTCCTTCAGCGCCTTCACGACCGTCTCCCGGCTGATCGCCGGATTGTCGAGGCTGACGTTCGAAGCGATCGTGCCCGTGAACAGGAACGGATCCTGTAGCACGATTCCCATATGCTGGCGGATATGCTGCTTCGGAGTCTCGCGAATGTCGGTGCCGTCTACCGTGATGCTGCCCTTCTCGATGTCGTAGAAACGGAACAGCAGGTTCAGAATCGAGCTCTTCCCCGAACCGGTGTGGCCGACAAGCGCGACCGTCTGTCCTTGCTTCGCTTCGAACGAGATGTTCTTCAGCACGTACTCGTTATCCTTGTAGGCGAACGTAACGTCCTTGAAGCTGACCTCGCCCTTGTAACGGTCTATCTTCCCGGTCGCCACGTCGATTCCCGGTTCGTCCATCAGCTGGAAGACGCGCTCCGCCGAGATGCGGGCCGTCTCGAGGTTCGACAGCTGGTTGACGATCCCGACGATCGGCTGGAACATGCGGTTCATGTAATCGACGAAGGCATATAGCACGCCGACCGTAATGGCGCTGCCGAGATGATCGCCCCAGAACAGCCAGATGACGGTAATGAAAATGATGTTCCGAATGACGTTGACCAGATTGTGCGAAGTGATGGAATTCAGGCTGAGCATCTTCTTCTGGTACGTATAGAACTCCTTGTTGTGCCCGTCGAATTCCTCCATCATCTGCTTCTGCCGGCGGAAGGCCTGAATGATCGGCATGCCGTTGATCGACTCGTTGATCATCGCGTTGATGTCGCTGATCTTCGCCCGGATGATGCGGTTGTATCGTTCCGCGAACTTGCGATAGACGTAAATCCACGCGAACAGGATCGGAACGATCGGCAGCGCGATCAGCGCCAGCGTCGGGCTGAGCAGGAACAGCGCGCCCAGAATCGCCGCCATGTAGATGGCTCCGGAGAAGAAGTTCGCCAGAACGGCGACGTACAGCTCGCGGATCGTCTCCGTGTCGTTCGTGATCCGCGAGACGATCTTGCCCGCCGGAAGGTTATCGAAGTACTGCACCGACAGTCTCTGGGAGTGCGCGAACACGTCCTCCCGCAGCTTCTGGACGATTCGGTTCGCCGACGTCTGGAGCAGCATCCGTTGTCCGTAGGTGAATGCCGCCGCCAGAACCAGAAGTCCGAAGTAGGAGACCGCAAGGGTCAGCAAGCCAGGAATCTCCGGCTTATAGAAGCGGTATACCTCATCCTTGGACAGCCGCGTCACCGCGTAAGTCGCGGCCGCGCCTTCCTTGGGCGTGACGGTCATCGTGCCGCCTTCGACCTCGCGCTTCCCGTCGACGACCGTCTCCCCTTCGTACCAATAGAAGCTGCGTCCGGCCTGCAGCACGCGAACCGCTGCACCCTTGGCTTCGTCTGCCGCGAGATGATCCTCCCGCTTGTAATACTTGCCGTTATATTCAACCCTCTTGTCGCTGGTCTCGCTCACCTCGTACCAGGTTTTCTCGATGCCGAGAATGTTCTGGTCGATCATTCTCTTGGCGATGACCGGACCGATCAGCTCCACGCTGATCGCGAGCAGCAGGAAGGCTAGAGCAAGCAGGATCGATTTCTTATAGAACATAGCATATTGGAACAGCCTCTTGCCCGTCGTTCCCATGGTTTGAACACCTTCAATCTTCGTTAAGAATTCATGCCGTTGCGAGTTCCCGATGGCCGAAGCCTCCGGTCAGGAGGCATCGACCAGAGCTTCCAGCTGTTGGCGGTCGAATTGCTCCTTGTACCAGCCTCCCCAGGCGAGAAGCTGATCGTGCGTGCCTTCCTCGACGACTTGGCCTTCGTCGAGCACCAGAATCCAATCCGCATGCTGCACGGCGGACAGCCGGTGCGTCGTGATGATCGTGGTCTTGCCCGCGCGTTCCGTGCGGATGCCTTCGATGATCTCCGCCTCGGTCTTCGCGTCGACGGCCGACAGGGCGTCGTCGAGCATCAGGATCTCGGGGTCGGCGATGAGCGCGCGGGCGATGCTCACCCGCTGCTTCTGGCCGCCCGACAGCGCGACGCCCTTCTCCCCGACGAGCGTCTCCAGCCCTTGCGGCAGGAAGCGGATGTCCTTCGCGAACGAAGCCCGCTCCAGCGCGCGCTGAATGTCCTCCTCGGTAGCGTTCTCGGCGCCGAACAGAATGTTCTCCCGGATCGTGCGCGAGAACAGGATCGGGTTCTGCGGCACATAGCCGATCCAGCCGAGCAGGCGATCGATCTCGAGCTTCCCGAGCGGAACCCCGGAGATCTCGATCTCCCCTCTTCCAAGAGGATACTCGCGAAGCAGCTGCTTCAGAAGCGTCGTCTTGCCGCTGCCCGTTCGCCCGACGATGCCGAGCGTCTGGCCCGGCTTCAGCCGGAAGTTGACGTTCACGAGGTTGTCGATCGTGGAGCTCGGATAGCGGAAGGTGACGTCCTTGAACTCGATGCCCTCCGGCTTCCCGACGGCAACGAGCTCTTCGCCGTCGTCGACGTCCGGCTTATAGCCGAGCGTCTCGGTTACGCGGTCCAAGGAGGCGTTGCCCCGCTGCATGATGTTGATAAGCTCGCCGATGGCGAACATCGGCCAGATGAGCATCCCCAGGAACACGTTGAACGAGACGAGCTCGCCGAGCGTGATTTCGCTCTTGAACACCAAGTAACCGCCATAGCACAATCCGATGATGTAGCTGAGGTTAACGAGAATTTTGTTGGACGGCTCGAACAACGAATCGATCCGGGCGACCGCCAGATTCTTGTTCAGCACGTCGTTCGTCTTGGCATGGAACCGCTCGCGGTCCGCTTCTTCCTGCACGTAAGCGCGAACGACGCGAACTCCGGATACCGACTCCAGAACCTGGTCGTTCAGCTCGCCGAACGCGTCCTGAGCGCTCATGAAGCGGTCGTGGATCTTCTTCCCTAGAACCGTCATCAAGAGCGCCAGAATCGGAAGCGGCAGCAGCGCCGCCAGCGTCAGCTTCCAGCTGATGAGCACGACCATCATGAAGAGGATCGTCAGCATGAAGATGGAGGAATCGATCAGCGTCAGAATGCCGAAGCCGGCCGTATTCGAGATCGCCCACAGGTCGTTCGTGGCCCGGGCCATCAGGTCGCCCGTCCGGTTGCGCTCGTAGAACGTCGGCGTCATCTTGAGAAAATGGCGCATGAGCCGCTTCCGCATCAGCCTCTCGAGCAAGAACGCCCCCCCGAAGAGCTGGTACATCCACACGTAAGTGATGCCATAGCCCACGACCGTGATTCCTACCCAGATCAGCAAGACCTCGAGGAAGCCTTGCGTTCCCAGCGTTCCTTCGTGGATGCGGTCGATCGTATCCCCGAGCAGGCGCGGAGGAATAACCTCCAGAATGCCGACGGCGATCAGAAGGAAGACGGCCAGGCTGTACCTTTTCCAATGGAGTTTAAAGAACCAGCCTAACTTGCGTAAAACAGTGAACACTCGTTTGTCACACCTTTCCGCGGATCGGTATCCGCTTGAAGCCTCAAACCCATACTCGATAAAAAAGAGCGTACCGCCCGCAAGCGATACGCCCCGCACCGCCAAGAGAACGTTTGTTCGCTTAATGCGGCGTAAGAAAGGCGCACGATTACGGGAACGTAACCATGCGCCTTGGAAGAATTAACCAAGTTAGTCAAGCGCAATGGGATTACGTCCAGTTATGCGGTTGCGATGAGGAAACGCAGGAACAATCATTAGGTTAAGCATGGGACGCAATCCTCCTTTCGATTTGTGAAATCTATTTGACACTTTATCATCGACCTAAGGGGACTGTCAATCGGCCCCAAGGCATTTTTTAAGAAATTTAACACTTATTTTAAGAACATTTATTCCCAGCGGATAACTGGAAAATAGCTTAGCCGGCGGAGACAAGCCGGTAGATCTCGTCGGGAGTGCAGAGGTACAGCTCCCCGCTTCCGTCCGTTCCGAAGGAGGTGATGTTGCGCTTGGACTCCAGTAACAGCACGTTCTGCGGCTTGCCGCTCTCGGGTACGCGAAGCGCCCAGATCCTTCCGGAGACATAATCGCCGTACACGTACCAGCCGTTCAGCGCCGGGATGGCGTCTCCGCGGTAAACGTAGCCTCCGGTAACGGACTGTCCCTCGTCGCGGCCGTACTCCCAGACCGGTTCGGCGAGTCCTTCCGGCTCGCACTCCTCCGCGGGCTCGAAGCAGGCCGTACCCTCCTTGACGTTCCATCCGTAATTGCCGCCGCTTACGATCCAGTCGATCTCCTCGATCTCGTTCTGCCCGACGTCGGCGGCCCACAGCTTGCCCGTCGCGGAATCGAAGCTGAACCTCCAGGGATTGCGGAGGCCGTAAGCATAGATCTCGGGAGCTCCGCCTCCGCCGGCGAAGACGTTGTCCGCAGGAATCGCGTAAGGCTTCCCCGCCTCCGTCCGGTCGACGTCGATCCGCAGGATTTTGCCCAGCAGCGTATCCTTGTTCTGCCCGTTGCCATGGGGGTCGCCCGCACCCCCGCCGTCACCCGTGCCGATATACAGGTAGCCGTCCGGCCCGAACGCCAGTTGGCCGCCGTTGTGGTTCGGATAGGGCTGCTCGAACGTCAGCAAGACCTCTTCCGTTCCCGGATTCGCCGCGCCCGCGCCCTTGTCGGCATGGAACCTGGAGATCACCGTGTGCGTACGCGTCGTATAATTGACGTAGATAAGGCCGTTGGTCTCGTAATCCGGGTCGAACGCCAGCCCCAGCAAGCCCTGCTCGGAGCCTTCGCCGAAGACGCGGTCCCGAACGTCCAGGAAGATCGTATCCTCCGCTGAACCGCTAAGAGGAACCCGGACGATGCGCCCCGCCTGCTCCAGCACATAAAGCGAATCCTCTTCTCCGGGAGCGTGTTCGATGCCGGCAAGCGACTCGTAAGCCATCTTCGGCTTGAGCGGCTCAAGCTCGAGACGAATCGCGTTCAGCCTGCTCCCCGGCTTCTCTCCGGATGCCTCTCCCGACGCTTTGCCAGACGTTTCTCCCGGCTCTTCCCCGGTCGCTTCTCCTGCCGATTCGCTCTCCGGCGCGATCGACGACGGCGAACTCGCCGTCGGCTGCTTCTGGCTCCGGTTCTCGCAAGAAGCCAGCAAGACTAGGCACACCAGCCATATAGGCATTAACCCGAACAGCCAAGCTTGTCTTCCTCGCTCTCTCATTCCATGCGGGCTCCTCTCCGTTCGCGGGATTCCCTTCCAGTTTAACCCGGCGAGGTCCCCGCGGACAGTGACCCGGCTCCTATTAAGGACGACATCGCCATGACGACACCAAACGCGCCAAACGCCGTCGCTCCCAAGGGAACAACGGCGTTTGCGCTCAATCGGCTATGGCGAACCGCTATACGATTAGAATCTCCGCGGGACCGTCGCACCACTGGCAGTGCTTCGGCTTCTCCCACGCGCTGAAGGACGTCTCGACCAGATTGACCAGGTCGGGCGCATCCTCGTATTCGTCGACGAACTTATCGATCGCCAGTTCCACATGCTCTTTGCACACGCAATACATAGAGTGCAGTTCCTTCCTATTCAGAGTCCTCGCTCTTCTCCGTCAGCTTGACGGTGAGCTCCTGAAGCTTCCCGTCGCGATAATACGATACCGTAAGCGATTCCCCGATTTTCTTGTGATTATACAAATATTTGCGCATTTCGATCGTATCGCCGATCGCTTGGCCGTCGAATTTGACGATCAAGTCGTTCAGCTTCAGTCCCGCTTCCTTCGCCGGACCTACCGCCTCGAGCACGAGAACTCCCTTTTTGACCCCGTCCGGCACCGGAATCTCATCCAGCTTCTGATCCTCCGGCAGCTGCTCGGCTTCCGGGTCCTCCTCGATCAGCCTCTGCTCTTCGAGCGAGTCGAGGTAGGAAGAGAAGTTCATCGAGTAAATGCCCAGGTAAGGGCGCAGCACCTTGCCGTTCTCAAGCAGCTCCGCGATGACCGGCATGGCGTCGTTGATCGGAATGGCGAAGCCGATTCCCTCGACGCCCATATCGGCCACCTTCATGCTGTTGATGCCGACCAGCTTCCCGTTCAGATCGACGAGCGCCCCGCCGCTGTTGCCGGCGTTGATCGCCGCGTCCGTCTGAATGACTTCCTCTTCCCAATCGTACACGCCGTTCTGGTTCAGCGAGATCGGAATGACCCGATGAAGATTCGACACGATGCCCGAAGTGAGCGAATCGCCGAAGCCCAGCGGATTGCCGATCGCGATCACCGTCTCGCCTTCCCGAAGAGCCTCCGAATCCCCGATCGTCGCCACGACGTCGATGCCGGCCGCGTCGGTCTCCAGCACGGCGAGGTCGGTTATCGTGTCCTTCCCGACGATCTTCGCCGGGAGCATCTTGCCGTCGACCAGGACGACCTGCACCTCCGCCGCGTTCTCCAGCACGTGCGCGTTCGTGATGATCCGCGCCTTGCCGTCCTTCTTCTCGAAGATGACGCCGGAGCCCAGGCTCGCGTTCTCCAAGGATTCCTCGTCGTCCGGATCGCTTGCCTTCGTCCGGTTGATGATGCTGACGACGGCGGGGCGGATCTTCGCCGAAGCGGTTATCGTCCTCTCGGACGTCTCCATGATCGGAGCCGAGCTTACGACCTGCGCCCTTCCGCCGCCTCCGCCGCCGTGGTCGAGGAACAGCGTGAATACGATGGCGACGACAAGCGAGCTGGCCAAGGAAGAGACAAGCGCCACCTTGAACATGGAGCCGTAGCGGTCCCTGCCGAAGTCGTAGGATTTACTTCTTCCAAACCGAAACTCCCTGCGGGTCTTCCGCTTCACCCGCGTCGAGTAGAAATCGTCGTCGAACCAGCCCATTCCCTGCACCATCCCGTCGTCTAGAGAGCCTGAACCCCAGTTGTTGCCGTCCTCTATGATATCGTTCGATCAATCGGAATATCTTTGTTGGATTTGACTAAAATACTAATAGAATTGCTAGAAGGAAGCAAGGCAATGAGGGAACTTATTCTTTATGTAAAGAAAGGAAGTCCTGCCAATGAAGCCTTCCGTTCTGCCCGACGCCATTCTGGAGCTCGCCGCCCGCCTCTCCCAGCTGAAGGAGGATCACTATCGGCAGCTTGTCGTTCTCGATTCCCTGATCGAGCTGCTCGTCGAGAAAGGCATCCTGTCCCCCGATGAGCTAAGCCGCAAAGCCGGGGAAAGCGAAGCCGCCATGGAACTCGAGCCCGGGTCCGGCCGCTGACGCCTCTAGCCCTTGACCAGATCCCACGGGGTCGGCTTGTCGTAGTAGGTGTCGCATAGGGAAAATTCATTCTCGTGATAGAAAATGCCGCTATCCTCCAGAACGTTCGTCACGGTCATCTTGGCGAGGTCCATCAGGTTGTGCTCTTGGCTGAGATGGGCGAGGTATACCCGGCGCGTCGCTCCGTCCGACAGCAAGGCGCGGAGCGCTTCTCCCGCCGCTTCGTTCGAGAGGTGCCCGCTATCCCCGAGAATCCGGCGTTTGATATTCCAAGGGTATCTTCCCATGCGAAGCATATTCACGTCATGATTCGATTCCAGCACGAGCACGTCCGAATTCCTCAGCTGATTCATGACCCTATCGCTGACATAGCCGAGATCGGTAGCGAGAGTGAGCTTGCGTCCCCCGGACTGGAAGCAGTAGCCGACCGGCTCCGCGGCGTCGTGGGAGATTCCGTACGATTCGATTCGAAGATCGAACAGCTCCATCACGCTGTCCGTCGGCAGGATGCGCCTCTGCGACTCCTCGATTTCGCCGACGTGCTTCTGCATCGCGACCCAAGTTTTCTCGTTGGCGTAGATCGGCAGCTTGAACTTGCGGGCGAACGCCCCGAGCCCCTTGATATGATCGGAATGCTCATGGGTGACGAGGATGGCGTCGAGATCGCTTCCGGACACCTCCCGCTCTCTCATCAACTCTTCTATTCTCTTAGCGCTTAAACCGACATCTACTAGAACGGTAGCCGCATCCGACGACACGACCGTCGCGTTGCCGGTCGAGCCGCTGGACAGTACCGTAAATCGAAGTCCCATGCTGTCGTCCTCTTTCTGTTATTATCTCCCCTGCGCCGCTCCCGGTTTATTCCGGGAGCCCGGCGCTGCCTGTCTTTTCTTTATCCGTCACGACTTCGCCGCTGATGGCGTTCACGTAATATACTTCTCCGTCGTCCAGCAGAACCCTCCAGGAAGGCGCGGCGAGCTGAATCTCCGAGTCGAAAATCTGGCCGTGGTACCCGAGCTGAATCTCGCGGATCGTCGATCCCGCCGGCAGATAGCTGGCGATCAGCTTCGCCACCGCCATCGTCGCGGGGAGCACCTTCTGCCGCTTCGAGTCTTCCGGCGACAAGCTCTCGACCACGTCCTGGCGATAGGCCGTTATTTTCTGCTCGCTATAGTAGAACTCGATATTAATATCGAAGATCGGCCACCCGTCGAACGTCCGGTTGAGGACGAAGACGCCGTCTCCGCTGCCCAAGCTGTACAAGTGATATTGGTTCAGCTCGGGAATGACCGATCCGAGCGCCGTCTCGAGCTCCTCGTCGAAATACACGACCCGCGTATTGGGCTGAGGATTCAGCATGATCCGGGCTCCGGTGCCGCTCGTCGGCGTCTCCTTGAGAGAATAGGTGAGCTGCTCCAGCATCTCGGGCGTCTCCGTCGGAATCTCGGCTTCCACGCGAATGCCCTTCGAGCTCATCGCCTGCTGCGCCTCGGGAGGCAGCGAGGTCCAATCGACGGCCGAGTCGATTCGCTCCCGCCATTCCATCCACAGCTGATAGCCCAGAACCATGTTAAGCAACAGAAACGCGATAATAAGCACGCTTTTGGCTCGACCCCAATCCATCCTCGCCCCTCCTTTCGCGCTAGTTCGATCACTCGACAGTCCGGACTTCCCCGCTTGCGAGCCGGATCGCCCAGGCTGGCTGCATCAGCATCGAATCCTCTTCCAGCTTGGGCCGATAGGCCGGGAAGATCGACTCCACGGTCTCGCCTCCCGATACCTCCCGGATCCGAGCCAGCAGGTCGCTGCCCGCCGGAAGCTTCTGCGTCGCTCCTTTGACCTCTTTGTCGCTATCCAAGACGAACATGGAACGCTCGTATGAAGAGACCAATCCCCGCTGAATCGTAAGCTGCATATAACCGAACCGGAAATTCTCGCCCGAGATAATCGGCAGACCGGCATAATATTGCTGGAACTTGATGACGCTGTCGTTCGCCGGCCCCTCGGAACGAACGAGGCGGTGCGTTTGGCCCCATCCGCCGTGCAGA
>Ga0065721_10006647_pt1 | contig 19698 bp, 15 predicted proteins | sample Mesricmetagenome_FD_59108 | JGI IMG/M metagenome (GOLD analysis project Ga0065721, IMG submission 59108) | Mesophilic microbial community from rice straw/compost enrichment Sample: eDNA_1 v2 (version 2) | ecosystem: Engineered > Solid waste > Grass > Composting > Bioreactor | place: USA: Davis... | reverse complement strand
TCCGCGGTCAGAACCGGGTGCGGAACTCCACGCCCCAGGTACGCGGCTCGTTGAGGAAGCCGGTGAGGTTGTTGAAGTCGATCGCGCCGACGATGCGCTCCTGGTCGGTGATGTTGCGGCCGAACAGTGCNACTTCCNGGTCGCCCTGGTTCCACAGGTAGCCGATGCGCAGGCCGCCTTCCAGCGAGGACTTGCCGCGGAACTCGCGCGACTCGTACAGGAAGAAGTTGACCTCGCTGCGGTAGGCCCAGTCGGTGAGGAAGTACAGCTCGCCACCGGCCAGCGGCACGCCATAGCGCGCGCTGAGGTTGTGCACCCACTCCGGCGCCTGCGGCAACGGGTTGCCGTCGATCAGGGCGCGGCCGGATGCGTCCAGCGGGTCGGTCACGGTGCAGGCGGCGCACGGCGCCACCGCCAGGGTGTCGTCCCGGATTTCGGTGTCGTTGTAGCTGGAACCGAGGGTGACCAGCAGCTGGTCGGCCAGGTACGCCTCCAGGTCCAGCTCGAAGCCCTGGCCCACGGTGCGGTCGGCGTTGAGCAGGGTGGCGATGTTGCTGCCGCCGCCGACGGCGATGATCTGCTGGTCGTCGACCGTGTAGCGGAACAGGTTGAAGCCCAGGCGCGCGCGGCGGTCCCACAGGTCGGCCTTGATGCCGGCCTCCCAGGAGATCACCTCCTCCGAATCGGCGGTGGTCACGCCGCCGTTGGGCGCGCCCGGATCGGCGAACAGCAGCCGGCCCTGGATGGAGGGCGCGCGGAAGCCCTTGGCCACGCGCGCGTACAGGTTCACGTCCTCGTCCACCGCGTACACCACGCTGGCGTCCCAGCTGACATCGTTGGCGTCGGTGTGCACCCGGTACGGGCCGCCCACCGGCGCGCCAAACGGCGCGCCTTCGACCACCTGGGCGGCGAAGTCCTTCTTGTCCCGGGTATAGCGCAGGCCGCCGCGCAGCTTCAGCCGGTCGGTGGCGTCGTACTCGCCGGAGGCGAACACGGCCCAGGCGGTGTTCTCCTGCTGCTGCACGGCGAAGCCGGCCTGCGGGTTGCCGGGGGCCAGCGAGTCGTAGTTGAAGCCGTGGATGGTGATGTCCTCGCGGAACCAGAACAGGCCGGCCTGCCAGTTGAACGGGCCGTCGTTGTCCGATTCGAGGCGGAACTCCTGGGTCAGCTGCTCGTGGTCGGGCAGGCCGTCGGCCGACTCGGAGGCGAACGGGATCACGCCGGGGCCGGAATCAGGCAGGAACACCGCGCCGTAGCCGCCGTCGATGTCGCCGCGGTTGAGCGACTCGGCGGTCTCGTAGCCGCTGATCGAGTGCAGCACCAGGCCATCGAAGTCCCAGCGCAGGCGCGCATTGGCGCCCCAGGTCTCCAGGTCGGAGAAGTTCACGCCGTCCAGCGAGACCTTTTCGCGGTCGAAGCCGGGGACCAGGTCGTTCGTGCCCGGCTGGATGATGTTGGCGCGGAACAGGCGCGCGGTGCCGTTGAGGTCGCGCCGGTGCAGGTTCAGCAGCGCCTCGAAGGCGTCGCCCTCGTACAGGAACTGCACCCGCACCGCGGATTCGTCGTAGCCCTCGAAACCCTCGTTGGGCGCGCCGTCGAGGGTGTTGTCGACCCAGTCGTCGCGGCGCTGGTACAGCGCCGACAGGCGCGCCGACCAGCGCTGGCCCAGCGCGCCGCCGACCGCGCCCTCGAAGTTGACCATCTCGTCGCTGCCCAGGCCCAGCTTCGCGTAGCCGCCGAACTCCCGCGACGGCCGCACCGATTCGAACTTGACCACGCCGGCCGGGGTATTGCGCCCGAACAGCGTGCCCTGCGGGCCTCGCAGCACTTCCACACGCTCCAGGTCGAACAGCGGGAAGCCCTTCAGCAGCGGGCTCTCCTGCACCACCTCGTCGTACACCAGCGACACCGGCTGCGAGGCATTGAGGTCGAAGTCGGTGTTGCCCAGGCCGCGGATGTAGAAGCGCGGGAAGGCGCGGCCGTAGGACGACTCGATGTTGAGACTGGGCACCCGCGCGGAGAGGAAGCGGATGTCGGCGCCGCCGGAGCCATACAGCTCGAGCTTCTCCGCATCCACGCTGGTGATCGACACCGGCACGTCCTGGATGTTCTCGACCTTGCGTTGCGCGGTGACCTGCACCGCATCGAGGGTGGAGGCCTCCTGGGCGTGCAGCACCGGCACGGCCAGCAGCAGGGCGACGGCGGTGGCCAGGCGGCAGCGCCGGGCCGGGATGACGTGCGACGGGTTCATCGGGTGGCTCCTCGTGGGGTGGAGACGGGACGGTCGTGCATCGCGGGACCGGCACGCGCCGGTCAGAAGGAAACCTCGGCCGGCTGCCGCGACCACAGCACCGACTGGTGGCCGGTGGCCCGCTTCCAGGCCAGGCGGATGGCCTCGATATCGGCGCGGCGCTGCGGCGTGTCCTCGTGCAGGACCACCAGCACCTTGCTGCGCAGCCGCTGCGGCTCGGCGTCGCCGCGGAACAGCCACTGGCCGTAGGCATCGAGCACGGTCAGGCCGTCGGGAAAGCGCGGGGTGACTTCCTCGTCCAGGAAGCGGCGCCAGCGCGCCTCGTCGATGGCGTCGGTCTGCGGCCGCGTGGAGGGGCCATCTTCGCGGCCCACGCCGAAATACAGCTCGCTGCGCACCCAGCCGGCGGCCTCGGCCGGGCGCGTAGCATCGCCCTGCAGCCGCGGCCCCACCGCCGGCGCACCGGCGCAGGCCGGGAGCATCACGGCAAGCAACAGCGCAAGGCAGGGGACACGATGCATGGCAGCTCCAGGAAACCAGGGCGCGAAGCGTGTCGGCAGCCCATCCTGCGACGGAAATAACCCGCCGTCATGTGCTGATGCCGATCCCACGCCTCGTGGCCGCGAAGGACGCGCCTATCCTATCGCTCCATCCGGATGGATATAAGGATCCCCGAGCAGGCCGCCGCATGTCCGCCCATTCCCGCACCCGCCTCGCCCTCGTCCTGACCCTCGCCCTGCCCGCGACCGCCGCCGCGCAGGCGCCCGTCGCCGCCACCACCCTGGACCAGGTCATCGTCACCGGCACCCGCGCCAGCGACCGCACCGTGCTGGAGTCCACCTCGCCGGTGGACGTGCTCACCGCCGAGGACCTGCGCCGCGCCACGGGCCCGTCCGGCGAACTGGGCAGCGCGCTGCAGGCATTGCTGCCCTCGTTCAACTTCCCGCGCCAGTCCAACTCCGGCGGCGCCGACCACGTGCGCGCGGCGCAGCTGCGCGGGCTCTCGCCGGACCAGGTGCTGGTCCTGGTCAACGGGCGCCGCCGCCACACCAGCGCCGTGGTGTCCACCGACTCCAAGATCGGCCGCGGCACCACGCCGGTCGATTTCAACGCCATCCCGGTCGGCGCGGTGGCGCGGATCGAGGTGCTGCGCGATGGCGCCGGCGCCCAGTACGGATCGGACGCGGTGGCCGGAGTGGTCAACATCATCCTCGCCGGCGGCGCCGAAGGCGGCGCCCTGGAGGCCGGCTATGGCTTGCACCACACCCGGCTGGAGCCGATCGGGCGCCGCCTGAGCGACGGCCAGACTGGCCATGCCCATGGCCAGGCCGGCATCGCCCTGGGCGACGGCGGCTTCCTGCGCCTGGGCGCCGGCTACCAGCAGCGCAATGCCACCAACCGCGCCGGCTTCGACCAGGTTCCGCCCTGGGACCAGACCCCGGCCAACCTCGCCGTGCAAGGCCGCCGCAACTACCACCTCGGCGACGGCGACTCCAGGCAGCTGGACGGCTGGTTCAACGCCGAACTGCCGCTGCCCGGCGACGCCGCGCTGTACGGCTTCGGCACCTGGCACCAGCGCGATACCGAGGGCGCCAACTACTACCGTTACCCGGAAGGCGAGGCCAACTGGCCGCAGGTGTATCCACACGGCTACCGCCCGGTTTCGGTCGGCGAGAACCTCGACGTCGGCCTGGTGGCCGGCGTGCGCGGCCGCCTCGGCGCCTGGGACTACGACGCCAGCCTCGACCATGGTGCCAACGAGTTCACCTACCGGCTGCGCGAATCGCTCAACGCCTCGCTGGGTCCGGACAGCCCCACCCGCTTCCGCGTGGCCGACTACCGCTTCGCCCAGACCCTGGCCAACCTGGACTTCAGCCGCGGCTTCGCCGGCGCCGGTGCGGACCACGTGCTGGCCCTGGGTGCCGAGTTCCGCGCCGAGCGTTACCAGACCGGCGCCGGCGACCCGGCCAGCTACGCCGCCGGCCCATACCGGCGACCGCCCGGCCGGCGCCCAGGCCGGTGGCGGCCTCACCCCGCAGGACCAGGCCAACCTCCGCCGCGAGGTGGCCAGCGCCTACGCCACCGTGTCCTCGTCCTTCGGCGAGGCGTTCAGCACCGACCTCAGCGCGCGCTACGAGCACTACCAGGACTTCGGCGGCCAGTTCACCGGCAAGCTCGCCGCGCGCCACGCGTTCACCCCGCGGCTGGCACTGCGCGGCACGCTGTCCAGCAACTTCCGCGCGCCGTCGCTGGCGCAGGTCGGCTTCGAGTCCACCAGCACCGGCTACAACGCCGCCGGGCAGCTGGTGCAGGGCCGGCTGCTGGCGGTGGCCAACCCGATCGCCCGCGCCCTTGGCGCGCGCGACCTCGACCCGGAGCAGTCGCGCAACCTCGGCCTGGGCCTGGCCGCGCGCATCGGCGAACGCCTCGACCTGTCGCTGGACCTGTTCCAGATCGAGATCGACGATCGCATCGCCCTGTCCGAGGCCATCACCGGCGACGCGCTGGCCGCCTTCGTCGCCGCCAACTTCGACGTCCCCGCCCTGGAGAGCGCGCAGTTCTTCGTCAACGCCGCCGACACCCGCACCCGCGGCGCCGAGCTGGTGGCCAACTGGCGCGACCACCTGGCCGGTGGCCGCCTGCTGCTGACCGGCGCCTGGAGCTACGCGAAGACCGAACTGGAGCACATCGTCGCCACCCCGCCGCAGCTGTCGGCGCTGGATCCGTCCTACGTGCTGTTCGGGGTGGAGGAACGCAACACCCTCACCGACGCGGCGCCGCGCACCCGCGCGCTCCTCAGCGCCAGCTGGGCCGGCCACCGCTGGAACCTGCTGGCGCGCGTGCAGCGCCACGGCAGCGCCAGGCGGGTGTTCGACTTCGGCGGCGGCTTCCAGCCGGAGCAGCGCTACGGCGCCGAATGGCAGCTGGACGCCGAGGTCGAGTACGCGCCCGCCCCGGGCTGGAGCCTGGCCCTCGGCGGCAGCAACCTCACCGACGCCTACCCGGACCGCTCCAACGAGGACATCCACTACTTCGGCAACCTGCCCTACGACGTGCTCTCGCCGCTCGGCAGCAACGGCCGCTACCTGTACGGCCGCGTGCGCTACGCGTTCTGAGGCGTCGCGGCGCGCGGCCGCGGCGCTGCCGACCTGCCCCTCACGGGCAGTTCGTGCACAATGGGTGCATGGTCGACGAGACGCCATCCCGTCCATCACCACCCGCGCTAGGCGACGACTGCGCGCTCTTCCTCGACGTCGACGGCACCCTGGTGGAGTTCACCGCGGACCCCGCCGCGGTGCACGTGCTGCCCGAGGTACGCGAGGCCATCGGCCGCCTGAGCCGGCGCCTGCACGGCGCGGTCGCGCTGGTCAGCGGGCGTCCGCTGGCGCAGCTGGACGCGCTGTTCGCGCCGCTGCGGCTGCCGGCCGCCGGCCTGCACGGGCACCAGTTCCGGCATGCCGCCGGCGCCGATCCGGACATTCCCGAGGACACCTCCGCCCTGCTGCACGAACTGCACCGCCAGGCGCTGGCGATGGCCGCCTCGCGCCCGGGCGTGCTGGTGGAGGACAAGGGCGTGAGCCTGGCCCTGCACTGGCGCGCCGCGCCGCATTTCGGCCCGGAGGTCGCCGCGTTCGCGCGCGAGCACCTCGCCCGCCTGCCCGGCTACCGCCTGCAGCCGGGCGACCACGTGGTCGAGTTCGTGCCCTGCGGCAGCGACAAGGGCCGGGCGCTGGAACGGATGATGGCCCAGCCCGCGTTCCGCGGGCGGGTGCCGGTGTTCGTCGGCGACGACCTCACCGACGAATACGGCTTCGCCGCGGCCAACCGCGCCGGCGGCTGGAGCGTGCTGGTCGGCCAGCGGGAACCGAGCGCGGCGACCCACGCCCTGGCCCGCACCGCCGACGTGCACGCCTGGCTCATCGCCAATGCGGCAAAAGGGGAGGTCGGCCCGCGGTAGCCCCGGTACCGCCGAATCACGGGACAGGCAATGGACATCAACGTACACGACGCCAACCTCGAGCTTGGCGTGATCGGCAACAGCAGCTTCGGCGCGCTGGTGGACAAGCGCGGACGGGTGGTGTGGAGCTGCCTGCCCTCGTTCGACGGCGACCCGGCCTTCTGCGCGCTGCTGTCGCCACGCGGGCAGGAAGGCGGCGACTTCTCCATCGAGCTGGAGGACTTCGAGCGCTCCGAGCAGCGCTACGAGCCCAATACCGCGATCCTGCGCACCGTGCTGCACGANCGCAACGGCGGCTCGCTGGAGATCGTCGACTTCGCCCCGCGCTGGCGCCAGAACGGGCGCTTCTACCGGCCGGTGTCGATCATCCGCCGGATCACCCCGCTGTCCGGCAACCCGCGCATCCGGGTGCGGGTGCGGCCGCTGGCCGACTGGGGCGCGCGCGTGCCCGAGTCGACCTGGGGCAGCAACCACATCCGCTGGCTGCTGCCGCACTTCACCCTGCGCCTGACCACCGACGTGCCGGTGCGCTTCGTGCGCGACTCGCTGCCGTTCGTGCTGACCCACCGCATGCACCTGGTGCTGGGCCCGGACGAGCCGATGGGGCGCTCGCTCACCGGCTACGTCGAGGAGGCGATCACCCGCACCCGCGAGTACTGGCGCGAGTGGGTGCGCTACCTGTCGATCCCGCTGGAGTGGCAGGATGCGGTGATCCGCAGCGCGATCACCCTCAAGCTGTGCCAGTACGAGGACAGCGGCGCGATCATCGCGGCCATGACCACCTCCATCCCGGAGGCGCCCGGCACCACCCGCAACTGGGACTACCGCTACTGCTGGCTGCGCGACGCGGCCTTCGTCGTGCGCGCGCTCAACCGCCTGGGCGCGACCCGCAGCATGGAGGANTTCCTGCGCTACATCTTCAACATCGCCAGCCACGACGGCAGCCTGCAGCCGCTGTACGGGATCGGCTTCGAGGACCGCCTGGACGAGGTCGAGGTGCCCTCGCTGGCCGGCTACCGCGGCATGGGCCCGGTGCGGCGCGGCAACCTGGCCTGGATCCAGAAGCAGCACGACGTGTACGGCAGCGTGGTCCTGGCCTCGACCCAGCTGTTCTTCGACCAGCGCCTGGCCGACCCCGGCGACGCGCACACCTTCGCCCGCCTGGAGCCGCTGGGCGAGCGCGCGTTCGCCCTGTACGACGTGCCCGACGCCGGACTGTGGGAGTTCCGCGGCCGCGCCGAGGTGCACACCTACACCGCCGCCATGTGCTGGGCCGCCTGCGACCGCCTGGCCAAGATCGCGGCGCAGCTGGGCCTGCAGGAACGGGTGGACTATTGGCGGCTGCGCGCCAACACCATCCGCAAGACCACCCTGGAGCGCGCCTGGCGCGCGGAGGCCAACCACTTCAGCGCCTCGTTCCAGAGCGACTACCTGGACGCCTCGCTGCTGCTGCTGGCCGACATCGGCTTCGTCGAGGCCGACGACCCGCGTTACGTGGCCACGGTCGAGGCCATCGGCCGCGAGCTGCGCCACGGCGACGGCGTGTTCCGCTACGTGGCGCCGGACGACTTCGGCGCGCCGGAAACCAGCTTCACCATCTGCACCTTCTGGTACATCGACGCGCTGGCCGCGACCGGGCGCATGGACGAGGCGCGCGAGCTGTTCGAGCGCGTGCTGGCGCGCCGCAACCACCTGGGCCTGCTCTCGGAGGACATGGCCTTCGACAGCGGCGAGGGCTGGGGCAACTTCCCGCAGACCTACTCGCACGTGGGCCTGATCATCGCCGCGATGCGGCTTTCGCGTTCCTGGCAGGAGGCCTCATGAGCCGTCTGGTCGTTGTTTCCAACCGCGTCGCCGTCCCCGGCGAGAACCGCGCCGGCGGCCTGGCCGTGGCCCTGCAGGCGGCGCTGTCCGAGCGCGGCGGCGTGTGGTTCGGCTGGAGCGGCAAGACCGTGCGCGGCAACAGCGGCGAGGTCCACGAGCAGGAGGCCGACGGCATCCGCTACGTGACCATGGACCTCAACCGCCCCGACCTGGACGCCTACTACAACGGCTTCGCCAACCGCACGCTGTGGCCGTTGCTGCACTTCCGCCTGGACCTGGTGGACTACGACCGCGCCACCCGCGAGGGCTACCGCCGGGTCAACGCCATGTTCGCCGACCGCCTGGCGCCGCTGCTGCGCGACGACGACACGGTGTGGGTGCACGACTACCACCTGATCCCGCTGGCGGCGCTGCTGCGCGAGCGCGGGGTGGGCGCGCGCATCGGCTTCTACCTGCACGTGCCGGTGCCCTCGGCCGACCTGCTGATGGCGGTGCCGGACCACCAGCGCCTGTTCTCGCCGCTGTATTCCTACGACCTGCTCGGCTTCCAGACCCAGCGCGACAACGACCGCTTCCAGTCCTACGTGCGCCTGTACGGCGGCGGCAAGATCATCGGCCCCGGCCTGCTGGAGGCGCCCGGCGGGCGCCGCTTCCGCACCGGGGCGTTCCCGATCAGCATCGACACCCCGCAGATCGCGCGCCAGGCCGCGGCCGCGTCGGCCAAGCCGGCGGTACGCAGCCTGCGCACCAGCCTGGAGGACCGCCTGCTGGCGATCGGCGTGGACCGGCTGGACTACTCCAAGGGCCTGCCCGAGCGCTTCCACGGCTTCGAGCGCTACCTGCAGCGGCACCCGGACCAGAAGGGCACCCTGACCTACCTGCAGATCGCGCCGCTGTCGCGCGCCGACGTCAGCGAGTACCGCACCCTGCGCAGCCAGCTGGAGCAGATCGCCGGGCACATCAACGGCGCCCACGCCGCGCCGAACTGGACCCCGCTGCGCTACGTCAACCGCAACTTCCCGCACGCCACCCTGACCGGGTTCTACCGCACCGCGCGGGTCGGCCTGGTGACGCCGCTGCGCGACGGCATGAACCTGGTGGCCAAGGAATACGTGGCCTCGCAGGACCCGGAGAACCCCGGCGTGCTGGTGCTGTCGCTGCTGGCGGGCGCGGCGCAGGAGCTGAAGGAGGCGCTGCTGGTCAACCCGCACGACCTGGACGGCGTCGCCGACGCCATCGCCACCGCCGCGACCATGCCGCTGGCGCGGCGCAAGGAACGCTGGCACGCGATGATGGAGCACCTGCTCAAGCACGACATCCACGCCTGGCGCAAGGAGTACCTGGCGGTGCTGGAGTCGACCTGACAGGCTGGCGTCAGCCGCGATCGGCATCATTGGACCTTCGCGCCGGCATGCCGGCGCGCGTCTTTCCGCTCCCCAGGAGGTCCTCCCCCATGCGTCGCGTCCCCGCCCTGCTGTTCGTTTCCCTGCTGCCGCTGGCGGCTTCCGCCCAGCAACCGGCCCAACCGCCGGAAGGCTGGACCGGCACCGGCGAGCTCGGCCTGGCCATGGCCCGCGGCAATTCCCGCTCCGAGAGCCTCAACACGCGCCTGCGCTTCTCGCGCGANGAGGAGCGCTGGAAGAACGGCTTCGCCCTGTCGGCGCTGCGCTCGCGCGCCGAGGTCGAGAGCGACGTGGACGGCGACGGCGTCGAGGAACGCCACTACGAGACCAGCGCCAACCGCTACGACGTCTCCGGCTCCAGTGCCTACCGCTTCAGCCCGCGCCACCATGTCTCGGCCAACGGCCGCTACGAGCGCGACGACTTCTCCTCCTACGACTACCAGGGCACCCTGGCCATCGGCTTCGGCAGCCGCTTCATCGACAGCGAGCGCACCAAGCTCACCGGCGAAATCGGCCCCGGCTACCGCCGCGCCCGCACCGCGCTGGACGGCGAGGTGCAAAGCAGCCTGATCGGCCGCGGCCTGCTCGACCTGCGCCACCAGCTCACCGCCAACACCGAACTGTTCAACACCCTGCTGGTCGAGTCCGGCAAGGACAACACCTTCGCCCAGAACGACTTCGGCGTGTCGGTGGCGATGAACGAGCGCTTCGCGCTCAAGGCCGGCTTGCAGGCGCGGCACAACACCGAGGTCGAGGACCCGGCCACCCGCCGCACCGACACCCTGACCACGGTCAACCTGGTCTACAACTTCCGCTGAGCTGGTCCGCACTGCCGCCCCGGCCGGCGCGCGGGGCGGCGGCGCGGACGCGGGCCGCAAGGAAGCGCAGGTGGTTGCGGAGGCGCCCGGGCGCGACTCAGCGCGGGGCGATGTAGGCGAGCGTGGCCATGCGCCCGGTGCGCTGCTCGCGCCGGTGCGAATAGAACCGTTCCGGGTCGCTGATCGTACACAGCCCGCCGCCGTGGATCGCGCCCGGTGCCAGCCCGGCGGCGCCCAGGCGGCGCCGGGCCAGGGCGTAGAGGTCGACCTTCCAGTGGCCGGGCCGGGTGGGGACGAACGCCTCCGCGGCCTGCGGATCGGCGCCGACGAAGGCGTCGAACACCTCGGCCCCGATCTCGTAGGCCTGCGGCCCGGCCGCCGGGCCGAGCCAGGCCAGCAGCCGTCCCGGGGCGGCATGCATGGCGGCGACGGTCGCCTCCAGCACCCCGGCGGCCAGCCCGCGCCAGCCGGCATGGGCCACCGCGACCTCGCTGCCGTCGGCGGCGGCCAGCACCACCGGCAGGCAGTCGGCGGTCAGCACCGCCAGCACCACGCCGGGGACCGCCGTGGTGGCCGCGTCGGCCTCCGGCTCGGCCTCGGTGGGAAGCGGCGCCTGCAGCGGCCGGTCGAAGCGCAGCACGGCGGTGCCGTGCACCTGGCGCAGCCAGTGCGGCGCCGAGGGCAGGCCACGGCGGCGGCGCAGTTCGGCGCGGTTGGCCGCGACCACGGCCGGGTCGTCGCCGTTGCGCGCGCCCAGGTCGAAGCTGGCGAACGGCGCGGCCGAGCCGCCCGCGCCATGGCGCAGGGTGGTGAAGGCATGCACGCCCGGCGGCGCCGGCCAGTCCGCTTCCAGGATGGCCGGATCGCGCGCGCCGCCGTGGCCGTCGCCGCCCGCCGTCATCGCCGCTGGTTCTCCTCCCAGCGGCGGGTGTCCTCGCGCAGCACCCGCAGCAGGTCGAGCATGTCCGCCGGCAGCGGCGCCGCCACCCGCACCGGTTCGCCGCTGACCGGGTGTTCGAACTCCAGCACCTCGGCATGCAGGGCCTGGCGGCCGAACCCGCGCAGGCGCCCGACCAGTTCGTCGCTGGCGCCGCGCGGCAGCTTCAGCGGGCCGCCGTACAGCGGATCGCCGACGATCGGGTGGCGCAGGTGCTGCATGTGCACGCGGATCTGGTGGGTGCGGCCGGTTTCCAGGCGGCATTCCAGCGCGGTATGGGCGCGGAAGCGCTCGCGCAGCCGGTAGTGGGTGACCGCCTCGCGTCCGTCCTCGCGCACGGCCATGCGCAGGCGGTCGCGCGGATGGCGGTCGATCGGCGCGTCGGCGGTGCCGCCCGACACCAGGGCGCCGACCACCACCGCCAGGTACTGCCGGTGCACCTCGCGCGCGGCCAGCTTCGCCACCAGTCCGGTGTGCGCCGGCAGGGTGCGGGCCACCACCATCACCCCGCTGGTGTCCTTGTCCAGGCGGTGGACGATGCCGGCCCGCGGCAGCGCGGCCAGGCCCGGATCGCGGTGCAGCAGGGCGTTGACCAGGGTGCCGGCCGGGTTGCCGGCGCCGGGATGGACCACCCGTCCGGCGGGCTTGTCGAGCACGAACAGGTGCTCGTCCTCGTACAGGATGTCCAGCGGGATGTCCTCGGCCACCGCCTCGGTCTGGACCTCGGCCACCGCGGCCAGGGTCACGGTCTCGCCGCCCTTGACCGGGTCGCGCGGGCGCGCGGCCTGGCCGTCCAGCAGGGCATCGCCGGACTTGATCCAGGCGGCCAGGCGGGAGCGGGAGTACTCGGGGAACAGTTCGGCCAGCACGGCGTCGAAACGGCGGCCGGCGGCCTCGTCGGGGACGATGGCCTGGCGGGGGGCGTCGGAAGTGTGGGACATCGGGGGCTTCGGTTCGGGGTCCGGGCAGGCGAAGTCAGTCGCCGGACAGGCCACTAGGCTATCATCGGCCCTTCCGATTTCCCCGGCATGCCCTCCCCGATGGCCCTAAGCCCCCGTTCCAGCCTCTCCGTCCTCCGCCTGGTGGCCCTGCTCGTGCTCGTGGCCCTGCTGGCCACCGGCTGCGGGCGCAACAAGACCAAGAAGGATGCCGACGAAGGCAGGCCGGTCGCCGAACTGTACGAGAAGGGCCACCACCACATGGAGCGCGGCAACTGGGCCAGCGCCGAGCTGGTGTTCAGGCGCCTGGTCGCGCAGTACCCCTACGGCCCGTACACCGAGCAGGCGCTGATGGAAACCGCCTACGCCCAGTACAAGGCCGGCAAGCACGACGACGCGGTCTCCACCATCGACCGCTTCATCCGCACCTACCCGACCCACCGCAACATCGCCTACTTCTACTACCTGCGCGGCCTGTCCAACTCCAACCGCGACGCGGTGTTCATGCAGCGGGTGTGGTCGCTGGACCCCAGCCGCCGCGACCTGTCCTCGCCGCAGCAGGCCTACGAGGACTTCAACACCGTCGCCCAGCGCTACCCGAACAGCCGCTACGCCGCCGACGCGCGCCAGCGCATGGTGGTCCTGCGCAACGTGTTCGCGCGCCACGAGATGGACATCGCGCTGTACTACATGCGCCGCGGCGCCTGGCTGTCGGCGATCGGCCGCGCCAAGTACATCCTCGAGACCTATCCGCAGAGCGACTACCAGTACGACGCCGTCGCCGCCCTGGCCGAGTCCTACCGCAACCTGGGGCAACCGGAACTGGCCGAGGACGCCGCGCGCGTGCTGCGCCTGAACCAGCCCTCGCACCCCTACCTGAGCGGCGACTGGCCGAAGTACCCGTGGGCCATCCGCAAGCTCAATCCGTTCGCCGGCGAGCGCTCGCCGACCACCGGCCAGCGCGACGCCTCGCGCCGCTGAACAACGGGGTCCCGCGACGAGGAAGGGCGCATCCGCGGATGCGCCCTTCTTTTTTTGCGTGTGCCGGTGGGGCCTCAGGCGGTGAAGCCGTTGCTGATCGGGTAGCGGCGCTCGCGCCCAAACGCGCGCCGCGAGACCTTCGGTCCCGGCGCGGCCTGCTGCCGCTTCCATTCGCTGGTCCGCACCAGGCGCAGGACCCGGTCCACCACCTCGGCGGCATAGCCGGCGGCAACGATCTCCTCGCGCGACTGCTCCTGGTCGACGTAGCGGTAGAGGATGCCGTCGAGCACGTCGTAGGGCGGCAGCGAGTCCTGGTCCAGCTGGTTGGCGCGCAGCTCGGCCGAGGGCGGGCGGCTGATCACCGCCGGCGGGATCACCGGCGCGCCGCCGACGGTGTTGCGCCACTTGGCCAGGCCGAACACCTCGGTCTTGTACAGGTCCTTCAGCGGCGCGTAGCCGCCGCACATGTCGCCGTAGATGGTGGCGTAGCCGACCGCGTACTCGCTCTTGTTGCCGGTGGTCAGCAACAGCCCGCCGAACTTGTTGGACAGGGCCATCAGGATCGCGCCGCGGCTGCGCGACTGCAGGTTCTCCTCGGTGGTGTCGCTCTCCTGCCCGGCGAACACCTGCTCCAGCGACTGCAGGAAGCCGGTGAAGGCCGGCTCGATCGGGATCGTCTCCAGGCGCACGCCCAGTGCCGCGCACTGCTCGGCGGCCAGGTCGTTGGACAGGCCGGCGGTGTAGCGCGAGGGCAGGCGCACCGCGGTGACGTTGTCCGGGCCCAGGGCCTCGGCCGCCAGGGCCAGCACCAGGGCCGAGTCGATGCCGCCGGACAGCCCCAGCCAGGCGCGCCGGAAGCCGTTCTTGCCGCAGTAGTCGCGGATCCCGCGCACGATCGCGCGCCAGGCCAGCGCGTCCATGCTCTCGTCGCCGTCGTCCATCCACTGCACCGGGGTGAAGCGGCGGCCGGCGGTGTCGTAGTCCACCACCAGCCACTGGTCGGTGAACGCGGCCGCGGCCGGGTGCACGGTGCCGTCGCCGTCGGCCACCACCGAGGCCCCGTCGAACACCAGCGAGTCCTGGCCGCCGACCAGGTTGAGGTAGGCCACCGCCGCGCCAGTGTCGCGGGTGCGTTCGGCCAGCAGGGCGTCGCGCTGGGCGTGCTTGCCGCGCTCGAACGGCGAGGCGTTGGGCACCAGCACCAGCTGTGCGCCGGCCTCGACCGTGGCCGCCATCGGCTCGGGGAACCACAGGTCCTCGCACACCACCACGCCCACCGGCACGCCGCCGACCTCGAACACGCAGGGGCCGCCGTCGGGGTCGACCTCGAAGTAGCGGCGCTCGTCGAACACCGCGTAGTTGGGCAGCTCGCGCTTGCGGTAGGTGGCCTCGATGCGGCCGTCGCGCAGCACGCTGGCGGCGTTGTACAGCACGCTGCCGGCAGACTCCGGCCAGCCCACCACCGCGGTGATGCCGTGCACGCCGGCGGCGATCCGTTCCAGCTCGCGGTGGCACTGGGCCAGGAACGAGGGCCGCAGCAGCAGGTCCTCCGGCGGGTAACCGCTGATCGCCAGTTCGGGGAACAGCACGATGTCCGCGCCGTATTCGTCGCGGGCCTCGGCGATCATCGCCGCGATCCGTTCGGCGTTGGCGGCGACGGCGCCGACCGGGAAGTCGAACTGGGCCAGCGCGATGCGCAGCGAATCCTTCATGGACGGGGGGCCGTGTTGGGGATGGCCCATGATACCGGCGCGGCGTGGGCATCCTGCATCGGCCGGGCCCGGTGCGCGGGAAACCCGGGGCCCGGACGCGCGAAGGCCGCCCGGAGGCGGCCTTCGCTCCACCGTCGGAAACGGTGGGGGGTATTACTTGAGCAGCGAGGCGATCGCGGCGCCCAGGTCGCCCGGCGAGCGGACGGTCTTCACGCCGGCGGCCTCCATGGCCTTGAACTTGCCCTCGGCGGTGCCCGAGCCGCCCGACGCGATCGCGCCGGCATGGCCCATGCGCTTGCCCGGAGGGGCCGAGGCGCCGGCGATGAAGCCGACGACCGGCTTCTTCACGTGCTCCTTGATGTANNCNGCNCCGGCTTCCTCGGCGTCGCCGCCGATCTCGCCGACCATGATGATGCCCTCGGTCTGCGGGTCCTCGTTGAACAGCTTGAGGCAGTCGACGAAGTTCAGGCCGTTGATCGGGTCGCCGCCGATGCCGATGCAGGTGGACTGGCCCAGGCCCGCGTCGGTGGTCTGCTTGACCGCTTCATAGGTCAGGGTGCCCGANCGCGAGACGATGCCGATCTTGCCCGGCTTGTGGATGTGGCCCGGCATGATGCCGATCTTGCACTCGCCCGGGGTGATGATGCCCGGGCAGTTCGGGCCGACCAGGACCACGTCGGGGTGCTGCTTGAGCACGTTCTTCACGCGCAGCATGTCCAGCACCGGGATGCCCTCGGTGATGGCGACGATGACCTTGATGCCGGCCGCGGCCGCCTCGAGGATCGCGTCGGCCGCGAACGGCGGCGGGACGTAGATGACCGAAGCATCGGCGCCGGTGGCGTCGACCGCCTCGCGCACGGTGTTGAACACCGGCAGCTCGATGTGGGTGGTGCCGCCCTTGCCGGGGGTCACGCCGCCGACGACCTGGGTGCCGTACTCCACCATCTGGGTGGCATGGAAGGTGCCCTGCTGGCCGGTGAAGCCCTGCACGATCACCTTCGTGTTCTTGTTGATCAGAACGGACATTGTCTTGAAGTCCTCGAAATTCTTGTTGGTTGCCGGCTCCCGGGGCGCGCCTCCCCGGCCTGCGCCGCGCCGCTTCGCGGCGGGCCGCCCCCTGGCTCAGGGGGCCGGCCGGGATTCACGCCGGTTCCGCGAACCGCCAGGGCGGATCAGGCGGCGGCAGCGGCGGCGACGGCCTTCTTGGCGCCGTCGTTGATGTCGTCGGCCGGGGTGATGGCCAGGCCGGACTCGGCCAGCAGCTTCTTGCCCGCCTCGACGTTGGTGCCTTCCAGCCGGACCACGACCGGGACCTTGACGTCGACTTCCTTGACCGCGGCGATGATGCCCTCGGCGATCATGTCGCAGCGGACGATGCCGCCGAAGATGTTGACGAAGATCGCCTTGACCTTGTCCGAGGACAGGATCAGCTTGAAGGCCTCGGTGACGCGCTCCTTGGTCGCGCCGCCGCCGACGTCGAGGAAGTTGGCCGGCGAACCGCCGTTGAGCGCGATCACGTCCATGGTGGCCATCGCCAGGCCGGCGCCGTTGACCATGCAGCCGATGTTGCCGTCCATGGTCACGTAGTTCAGGTCGTACTTGCTGGCCAGGACCTCGGTCTCGTCCTCCTGGCTGACGTCGCGCATCGCGGCCAGGTCCTTGTGGCGGAAGGTCGCGTTGTCGTCGGAGTTGACCTTGCCGTCCAGGGCGTACAGGTTGCCGTCGTCCAGGATCGCCAGCGGGTTCAGCTCGACCAGGGACAGGTCCTTGTCGTTGAACAGCTTGTACAGGGCGCCCATGATGTGGGCCAGCTGGTTGGCCTGCTTGGCGTTCAGGCCCATCTTGAAGCCGATCTCGCGGCCCTGGTACGGCTGCACGCCCTCGACGAAATCGACGTTGAGGGTGTGGATCTTGTCCGGGGTCTCGGCGGCCACCTGCTCGATGTCCATGCCGCCCTCGGACGAGGCGATGAAGGTGATCGACTTGGTGCCGCGGTCGACCAGCACCGACAGGTACAGCTCCTTGACGATCTCGCCGGCGGTGGTCACCAGCACCAGGTTCACCGGCAGGGCCACGCCCGCCGACTGGTAGGTCGCCATCTTCGTGCCGAGCATCTTGCCGGCGGCGGCCTTCACGTCGTCGAGGGTCTTGCAGAACTTCACGCCGCCGGCCTTGCCGCGACCGCCCGCGTGGATCTGCGCCTTCACCATCCAGGGGCCGTCGCCCAGGGACTTGGCGGCCTCGACCGCTTCATCGGCCGTGGACGCGACGCGTCCGGCCGGAACCGGGATGCCATAGTCGGCAAAAAGCTGTTTCGCCTGGTACTCGTGGAAATTCATGCTTCACCAATGGGTGGGGAACGGCCGCCGGTGGCAGGCGGGAAAGGGCCGGAAACGGCCCCGGGACGTGCCGGGCGGGGGCGATATTGTCGCCGATGGCGGGGCGGGCGTGCAAAACCGCCCCGCCAACGCACCGTTCCTATACTGACGCCGAGCCCGACCGGGGAGTCCCGCTTGCCGCACCCTTCGCTGATCGACCGGATCGAATCCATCCCGCGGCGCGAACTGCACGCCTTCGGCCTGTACCGGGTACTGGAGGCCGGACTGATCGNCGCCCTGGCCTTCAGCCCGCTGCGCGACCTGGCCGGGCCGGTGGACGCGCCCCTGGCCTACGCGGTGGCCGCCGGCTACATCGTCGCCGCGGGGGTGCTGCTGGTGCTGGGCCGCGACGAGCGCTGGCTGGCGCCGCTGGTGCTCACCGGCAGCTGCATCGACATCCTGGCCGCGGCGCTGGCCACCCATGCCCTGCCCGGGGTCGGCGCCGGCATCGCCATGATGCTGCTGTTCAACGTGGCCGCCGCGGCCATGCTGCTGCGCCTGCGCCAGGGCCTGGCGGTGGCGGTGCTGGCCTCGCTGGCGCTGGTCGGCGAATACGCCTGGTCGGTCCTGGGCAGCGATGGCCCGCCCCCACGCCCGCTGGCGGAACTGACCATGTTCGTCACCAGCTACCTGGCGCTGGGCTGGCTGGGCCACCAGATCGGCCAGCGCGCCCGCGCCAGCCTGCAGCTGGCCGCCACCCGCAGCGCCCAGGTCGCCAACCTGGTGGAAATCAACGAGCTGATCATCCGGCGCATGCGCACGGGGGTACTGGTGGTCGACGGTGACAACCGCATCACCCTGGCCAACGAAGCGGCGCTGATGCTGCTGGGCGACGCCGCCCCGGACCCCGACGGCGGCCGCCTGGCCAGCGCCGCGCCGGAACTGGCGCGCCGGCTGCAGCGCTGGCGCGAGGGCGGCGAGGCCGACGCCGGCCCGCTGCAGCTGCGCCCGGACCAGCCGGAGATCCAGCCGCGCTTCGCCCGCCTGCTGGCCGACAGCGACCTGGCACTGGTGTTCCTGGACGACGCCACCGTGGTCTCGCGCCGCGCCGAATCCCTGACCCTGGCGGCGATGGGCCGCTTCTCCGCCAGCCTGGCCCACGAGATCCGCAACCCGCTGGCGGCGATCAGCTACGCGGTGCAGCTGCTGCAGGAATCGCGCGGCATGGACGAGGGCGACCGCCGCCTGCTGCAGATCATCCACCAGCAATGCCTGCGCACCAACGGCATCGTCGAGAACGTGCTGGGCCTGGCCCGGCGCGAGCGCGCCAAGCCCGAGCACGTGGACCTGCGCGCCTTCGTCCGGCGTTTCGTCGACGATTACCGCGGCACCCTGCCGCTGGAGACGGACACCGTGGAGGCGGCGCTGCCGGACACCCCGGTGCCGGCCCTGGTCGACCCGGCGCACCTGCAGCAGATCCTCACCGCGCTGGTGCAGAACGCGCTGCGCTACGGGCGCCTGCCGGACGAGCCGGCACGGGTGCGGGTGCAGGTCGCCAGCGAGGGCCGCAACGCCGTGGTCGAGGTGCTCGACCACGGTCCCGGCATCCCCGAGGCCGCGGCGGCGCAGCTGTTCCGCCCGTTCTTCACCACCTCCGAGCATGGCACCGGCCTGGGCCTGTACATCGCCGGCGAGCTGGCGCGCGCCAACCAGGCCACGCTGCGCCACGTTCCCCCGCCGGGCGGCGGCGCCTGTTTCCGGATCACCCTGCCCGGCCCGATGGGCATGCTCGCCGTGTGACCGGCATCACCTACTTGGTCACGCGCGAAAGAGTCGGCTATCGTTCCCCGCCATGACCCAAACCCGCAGCGCCCTGATCGTCGACGACGAACGCGATATCCGCGAGCTGCTGGTCCTGACCCTCGGGCGGATGGGACTGCGCGTGGATACGGCGGCCAACCTGGCCGAGGCGCGCGAGCTGCTGGCGTCCCGGCGCTACGACCTGTGCTTCACCGACATGCGCCTGCCCGACGGCAGCGGCATCGAGCTGGTCGGCGAGATCGCGCGCAAGTACCCGCAGACGCCGGTGGCCATGATCACCGCCTTCGGCAACATGGACCTGGCGGTGGAGGCGCTGAAGGCCGGCGCCTTCGACTTCGTCAGCAAGCCGGTGGACATCAACGTGCTGCGCGGCCTGGTGCGGCACGCGCTGGAGCTCAACAACGCCGAGCGCCCGGCCCCGCCCCCGCCGCCGGCCGAGCAGGCCAGCCGCCTGCTGGGCGATTCCCCGGCGATGCAGGCCCTGCGGGCGACCATCGCCAAGGTCGCCCGCAGCCAGGCGCCGGTGTACATCCTCGGCGAATCCGGCGTGGGCAAGGAGCTGGTGGCGCGCACCATCCACGAGCAGGGCGCGCGCGCGGCCGGGCCGTTCGTGCCGGTCAACTGCGGCGCGATCCCGGCCGAGCTGATGGAAAGCGAGTTCTTCGGCCACAAGAAGGGCAGCTTCACCGGCGCCCACGCCGACAAGCCCGGCCTGTTCCAGGCCGCCAGCGGCGGCA
>Ga0065721_10050495_pt1 | contig 19700 bp, 15 predicted proteins | sample Mesricmetagenome_FD_59108 | JGI IMG/M metagenome (GOLD analysis project Ga0065721, IMG submission 59108) | Mesophilic microbial community from rice straw/compost enrichment Sample: eDNA_1 v2 (version 2) | ecosystem: Engineered > Solid waste > Grass > Composting > Bioreactor | place: USA: Davis... | reverse complement strand
GTATCTGTTTCATACTGCCGTAGCGGGAAGCCATGCCTGCTGCCAATATCAAAAGTGTTGGTTCCATTATCGTAATTTTAAAAATTGAGCCACGAAAATATAAAAATAAGTGGAAGATCATAATCAACCGATTGACTTATCGAAAGCCATTATTCATCCTCTGCCCGATGAGCGCCTGCAAAAACAGCATATTACCGTGGATGTATTGCGGCTGGATCGTATTCATCCCGTGGTATCGGGCAATAAATGGTTCAAGCTGAAATACCATTTACGAGCAGCCCTGCAGCAACATAAAAAAGGCATCATCACATTCGGCGGCGCCTGGAGCAACCACCTGGTGGCTACTGCATTTGCCTGCCAACAGGCAGGACTTGCCTGTATAGGTATTGTTCGTGGCGAAGAGCTGCCCTCGGCCACCCTGCACGACGCCAGACGTTATGGCATGCAATTACAGTTTGTGCCGCGTTCGTTTACCTATGAAGAAGCACCTGATGATTACCTGGTGGTACCCATGGGTGGACAAAGCGATTGGGGCGTAGCCGGTGCGGCGGAAATACTGCAAACCGTCGATCGTTCATTATATACCCATATTGCCTGCGCCATGGGTACCGGCACCATGATGGCCGGTTTGATAAAAGCCAGCCTGCCGCATCAACAGGTGCTGGGCGTCAGCAGTCTTAAACTGCCCGCCGGCAACAACAGCCTGCATGATTTTGTAGAGCAGCAGGGCGCCCGTTTCCGCATCTTTTACGATTATCATTTTGGCGGTTATGCCCGGAAATCAAATGAACTGATTGGCTTTATGAACGAGTTGTATACTCAACACTGTTTACCCACCGATTTTGTATATACTGCTAAATTATTATTTGGTGTGTACGACCTGGCGGCCAGGGGTTATTTTGAAGCCGGCAGTCGTTTATTGGTGATACATAGTGGTGGTTTACAGGGCAATCGTTCGCTGCCTGCCGGAACATTAACATTCCTGTAGGAGGTGAATGCTGCCCGCTGTGTCAAAACTATTATATTTGCCACGCCAAATACATTAAAGACTAATCTGTAAACGGGCATGCGGATACTGGCAGTGTTATTATTACTGGTAAGTACCTATACAAGCGCACAAAATGTGCTGCCTGATTTTTCAGCCGTTACCCGTGGCAACGGGAAAGTCATCATCAGTTGGTCGAATCCCTACTCCAAAGTAACGCAAATCAGCATTCAACGTTCCAAAGACAGTACCCGGGGTTTTTCCTCCATTCTATCCGTGCCCGATCCCACTGCACAACAGAATGGTTTTGTAGACAGCAAAGCGCCCGATGCCCGGCATTTCTATCGTTTATTTATTGTGCTTGACAGCGGGAAATTTGTATTCAGCCCATCAAAAAGGGCCAGCTGGGATACCGTACGCTCGCCCCTGGCCAATGCCGGCCGGCCTGTGGCAGATAATGCCAAACGGGTAGTCATTTCCGAAGAGGTAAGTCCCAGACAGGCCGAAGAAATCAAGGAGAAGTTGCAAACCTCAGCTACCAGCACCAAACCAGAGCCCCAAAAATTCTTTGTGGTGAAAAAAAGCGATACCGTGCTGGCGCAAATACCCGCGAAAGACTTTAAGCGCTTCCGCGATTCAGTAGTGTCGAAAACAAAGGATACCATTGCTTTCAGCAGCATCGATACCATTTTAATAAAGCCTTTCAGGCCGAAGGAAGTATATAAACCTTCGAAATATGTATTTACCGAGCGGGATGGCAATGTGGCTATTGTGGTGCCCGATGCCGAGAACCATCATTACTCCATTAAGTTTTTTACCGAGGATAGCAAGCCGGTATTTGAAATCAGTAAGGTAAGGGAATCGAATTTATTGATAGATAAGGCGAATTTTATGCATGCGGGGTGGTATAGGTTTGAGTTGTATGAGGATGGGAAGGTGAAGGAGAAGCATAAACTTTTTGTGCCGAAGGATTTTTAGGGCAAACGGGTCGTCTTCAGCTATCGCGCAGTTCCACATCAAATATCTTTTCAAAATTGAATTTTAGTTTCCGTTTCACCTCGGCGACATCCAATTTCCTCCCCAACTCCCTCTCCATAGAAGTCACCTTCTTATTCTGTATCCCACACGGAATTATATAATCAAAATACCCCAAATCTGTATTCACATTAAACGCAAACCCATGCATCGTCACCCACCGGCTGCACCGGATACCCATGGCGCAAATTTTACGCTCCCGGCCGGGAACGGCCGCATCCATCCATACCCCTGTTTCGCCGGGTGAACGCTCCCCTTTCAACCCATAATCGGCCATGGTGGCAATGATCACCTCCTCCAGGTTGCGCAGGTATTTGCCAATATCGGTATAAAATTGCTCCAGGTCCAGGATGGGATATCCCACTATTTGTTCAGGACCATGAAAGGTAATATCGCCGCCGCGGTTGGTATGGTAAAAACTGATGCCCTTTGCCTGGCGTTCGGCTTCGTTGATGAGCACATTGCTGATGGAGCCGCTTTTGCCCAGGGTATATACGGGCGGGTGTTCCACAAATAAGAGGTAGTGACGGGTGGCGGGCAGGCTTACGATGGCATCGGCCGTGGCTATCGCATCGTTTCCAGAGTTTTCGGCCTCCTCCCGGCGCCGGATGCTGTCATGGGCCTGGTTCATCCCGGCCTGGAGCTCGCGGATGAGCCCCTTGATTCTGACATTTTCCTTCAGAAGCGCCTCCTGGTAATCCCAGGCCTCCCGGTACTCCATCCACCCCAAATCCCGGAATAAAACTGGTTGCTTTATGACATTATCCATACAAATTACAAATGTACCACTTTCCGCCGGTTAGCGATGGATGCTTACCTTTGCCCCAAACATCAAATAGCCCCATGACCAGTAAAGACACCAACTTTTTGAACGATCCCGATGAAAGCGTTGAAGGTACCGAAGAGTTGTATGAGCGAATGAGCCTGAAAGTGGACAAGGGCCAGGAGCCAATGCGGCTCGACAAATTCCTGGTTGCCCGTATAGAAGGCGCCTCACGCAACAAAGTGCAACAATCCATTGAAAGTGGCCGCGTTAAAGTAAACGGAAAAACCGTACAGGCCAACCATAAAATAAAACCCGGCGAAGAAATTATAGTCTATTCCGACAAGGAAATGCAGGGCGAGGAGATCATCCCCGAACCCATGCCCCTCAATATCGTGTATGAAGACGAAGACATCCTCATCATCAACAAGCCGGTAGGGCTGGTGGTACATCCTGCCAGCGGCAATCCCCGGGGCACCCTCATCAATGGGGTGGCCTGGTACCTGCAACAGCAAAACAGCGCCATTTCGGCCGATACCCTGCCCCGCTTCGGGCTGGTGCACCGCATTGATAAAAATACCAGCGGACTGATGGTGCTGGCCAAAACCGAAAAGGCCGTCACCTCCCTGGCCAGAGAATTTTTCGACCATACCATCCACCGCCAATACGTAGCCCTGGTTTGGGGCGATGTGGCCGAAGACAGCGGCACCATACGGGCACATGTGGGCCGCCACCAGCGTTTTCGCAAAATATTCGATGCCTACCCCGATGGTGAACATGGCAAGGAAGCCATCACCCATTACAAGGTGCTGGAGCGCCTGGGTTATGTAACCATTATTCAATGCGAGCTGGAAACCGGGCGCACCCACCAGATACGCGTGCATATGAAACATATCGGCCATCCCCTGTTTAACGATGAGTTGTACGGCGGCGACAGGATTGTTAAAGGCACGGTATTCAGCAAATACAAACAGTTTGTAGAAAATTGTTTCGCCATTTGCCCCCGTCATGCCCTGCATGCACGCACCATTGGATTTATTCATCCCCGCACTCGTAAAGAGGTGGTATTTGAAAGCGAGATCCCCGATGATATGCAACAGCTGTTCGACAAGTGGCGGAACTATGTGAAGACGAAGAACATCATTTAAAATCGAAGAGCGTGGCGGTGAATACTGCGCGTTCGCGTTTTTTCATCACCACATCCCAGTTGCCCTGGTAACGCAATAATTTCGGCACCAGGTAATCGCCGTATTTGGTCATCTCCACTTCCATGTGCACGTCAAAATCGTACACACCGGCATTATAGCTGAGGTCGTAGGTGCGGGCCACAATTTCCCAGGTATCAATTTTGAACCAGGTGGTCATTTCATTCACCACAACCCTGTCTTTTTGACCGGGGCGGGGTTTACAGGAGAATACATAACACATCTCTCCTTTAAAGGCATCCATATCGATGGTGAAATCGTACCGTTCGGCCACCTCTTCATCAAACAGAGCAATTTTGTTGCCTATAAAGGGGATGCCTGGTATTTTTTTGCCGGGGTTGAAAAACAACATTTTCAATTGTTCCTTGTGTTTGGCCATACCGGTTTTTCCCTGTGTACTGAAGGCCACATCCTTCACAATATTGGTTTCACCGCAAACGGTGTCGTTGGCAAAGAACAGGCCGGCATACATGCCGGCCGTATAATACTTGTATTGATGTTTTTTGTTGTAGAAATCGCCCGTGGTTTGTTCTTCCAGCACCTCGGTGTAGCGGCAGCCGTTTTGCACATGCTGCCTGGTGCGGCTGTTGAGCGAAGCGGTAAGCTGCCCTTTTTTATCAATTATGCGTATATCGTTCAGCGAGGTATAGCCCAATACTTTCAGGTTGCGAAAGGCTTTGTAAAAAGTAGTGTCGTTTTTGACGCGTTCAATAAAGGCGGGCACGTTCAGGTTGGCGCGCACCACCACTTCCTTCAGGGTTACATGTATAGCCGAGTCCTGCGCCATTGTACAGCAGCAACCAAGAATACCTACAATGCCAAACAGCCATCGCATTATTTGGGGAAGATCATTTTATAATCGGCGCGCACCTTGCCTTTTGAAATATCGTCCAGCTTTCCTTTCAGCAATTTGCGTTTCAGCGGTTTCAGATAATCGATAAACAGTTTGCCTTCTATATGATCGTATTCGTGCAGAATGATGCGTGCCGTAAGTCCGTTGAATGTTTTTTCATGTGGCTGAAAATTTTCATCCACATAGGCGATCGTCACGGTTTCGTTGCGCATCACATCTTCCCGAATTTTGGGAATGCTTAAACAGCCTTCATTGTAGGCCCAGAGTTCGCCGTTGAGCGATTTGATATGAGCATTGATAAATACCTGTTTGATGCCCGGCGCATCGGGGTATTTGCCTTTATTCTCCTCGTCCTGATTTTCGAACACCTGCGCACTGTCCATCACAAACAGGCGAATGTCTTTATTCACCTGGGGCGCTGCCAGTCCTACCCCGCTGCTGGCATACATGGTTTCCCACATGTCGTCAATCAATTTGGCCAATCCCGGGTAATCGGGTGTAATATCCTTGCTCACGGCTCTTAAAATGGGGCTCCCGTATGCTACGATAGGTAAAATCATAGCTGCAAATTTATGACAATTCGCCAAACTTAAAAACGTTGATAATCAGCTAATACTGTTTAAATATTCCTGCAGGAGGATGGTGGCTGCAATCTCGTCGACCAGGGCCTTGTTGCGGCGTTGTTTCTTTTTCATGCCCATATCTATCATAGCACGACTGGCCATTTTGGAGGTAAAGCGTTCGTCGACGGTTTTTATGGGAATGGCGGGAAATTCTTTCCGAAGCCTTTCCACTGCTTTTTGCACCAGCGGGGTAGCATGGGTGTCTGACTCGTCCCAGTTACGGGGTTCACCAATAATGATGAGTTCTACTTCTTCCTTCTTAAAATAGTCTTTTAAGAAATGGATGAGTTTGGGCGATTCGATAGTAGTAAGGCCTGTGGCAATGATCTTCAACGGATCGGTGACGGCTATACCGGTGCGTTTGAGGCCATAGTCTATGGAAAGAATACGGGGCATGGCGTTAATTGATAAAAAGATCGGCAATGACGAATACGGCAAATACCACACTGGCAATGCCATTGGCCGTCATAAAGGCCAGGTTTACACGCAGCAGATCGGTGGGTTTTACAATGGAGTGCTGGTACAGCAACATACTTACAAATATGGCCACGCCTATCCAATATAACCATCCGAATTGCCATCCCGCAATGATCACACAGGCGGCGCTCAGCACATGCAGTATCTCCGATACCCGCAGGGCTTTTGCCTTGCCCAGCCAGGAGGGAATAGAGTACAACTGGTTCGATTTATCGAACTCTTCATCCTGCAGGGCATAAATAATGTCGAAACCGCTTACCCAGAAGATAACTGCTAAAGAAAATAATATCGGCAACAACGCAAATTCCCCCGTCACTGCCAGGTAAGCGCCAATAGGCGCCAATGAAAGACCGAGGCCCAGCACCAGGTGGCAAAGCGGGGTGAACCGTTTGGTGTAACTATAGAATAAAATGACAAACAGCGCTACCGGCGACAGTAAAAAACAAATGGTATTGATGAACCAGGTGCAGACAATGAACAGCACGCTGCAGGCGATGGTAAAGATGAGCACATTATCGGCCTTGAGAATACCGGCCGGTATTTCGCGGATGGCGGTACGTGGGTTGCGGGCATCGAAATGGCGATCGAGGTAGCGGTTAAAGGCCATAGCGGCGCTGCGCGCAAAGATCATGCAGAGGATGACGAGGGTAAATGTAATGGCATAGAATTGCATGGCGCCCCCATTCGTCAGATCCGCATGCCAACCAATCGCCTGATTTAAACTCCCTGCTCGTTCAACTTTTAAAACAGCCAGAAAAAAACCAATCATCGCAAACGGCATCGCAAAGATGGTATGCGAAAACTTAATCAAACTCAAATACTTCTTTACCGTACGCATTTTGTTAATGTTGAATTTTGAATATGAAATATTGAATGTTGACGTATAAACCACTTCATTATTCAACATTCAATATTCATTATTCGATATTTTATATCTAACCAATTCCCATAACACGATACCTGCCGCCACAGATATATTCAATGAATGTTTCATGCCCAACTGTGGAATTTCTATACTGCCGTCGCATAGTTTCAGCACCTCCTCTTCTACCCCATTTACTTCATTCCCGAACACTACGGCCATGGGCCCGTTGTATTCGAAGCAATGCAGGGGAATGCTGTTTTCCACCTGTTCAATGGCGTATACCTGATAGCCTTCCTGTTTTAATTGCTGCACAGCCTCCACCGTGGTGGCACGGTATTCCCAATGCACCGTTTCGGTGGCGCCCAGGGCGGTTTTGTGAATATCGCGGTGCGGGGGTTGCGGGGTGTAGCCGCATAAATACATGCCTCGCAGGAGAAATGCATCGGCCGTGCGGAAAACGCTGCCTACATTATGCATGCTGCGGATGTTGTCGAGGACCACGACGATGGGCATTTTGGGGGCTTCCCGGAATTCTTCGACCGATTTACGGTTCAGCTCGTCCATGCTTAGCTTGCGCATGGCGCAAAGATATTGGAAAACGGCGGTTGCCGGCAATATGGCGGTGGCGCAAATCGCAACCAATATTACGCCCCTAACGGGGCGCGGCATCTGCCCCTTTAGAGGCGCCATATCGGTAGCCTCCCGAACCATTGGGCGCAGCATCTGCCCCTTTAGAGGCGCCATATCGGTAGCCTCCCGAACCATTGGGCGCAGCATCCGCCCCTTTAGGGGCGCCATATCGGTAGCCCCCGAACCATCGAGCGCGGCATCCGCCCCTTTAGGGGCGCCATATCGGCCCCGGCATTTTTTCCCAATTTACCCACATTGCCACGCGAACGCCCTATCCCCTGCCAACTCTTTCTATATATTTGCCCCCCATGGCCAAGTCAAGTTCAGAAACCCCGCTGATGCAGCAGCACCGCGCCATCAAACAAAAATATCCCGATGCGGTATTGCTGTTCAGGGTTGGAGATTTTTACGAAACCTTCGGTGAAGATGCAATCATTGCCTCACAAGTGCTGGGCATTACCCTCACTAAAAGAAATAACGGCGCAGCCGCCAGCAGCGAGCTGGCCGGTTTCCCGCATCATGCCCTGGATACCTACCTGCACAAACTGGTGCGGGCAGGCTATCGCGTGGCCATATGCGACCAGCTGGAAGATCCGAAAACGGTCAAAGGCATCGTAAAACGCGGCGTTACCGAAATGGTGACACCCGGTGTGGCCACCAACGAAAAACTGCTTGAACACAACAGCAATAATTTCCTGGCCGGAATTCACTTCACCGACCAACAGGCAGGCATTGCCTTCCTCGATATCTCTACCGGTGAATTTTTTGTGGCCGAAGGCAACAACGAATACATCGATAAGCTGCTGCAAACACTTAAACCGGCAGAAGTGATCTTCCAGCGCAGCTATCAAAAACATTTCAAAGAACAATTCGGGTCCCGCTTTTATACCTATACCATGGAAAGCTGGATCTTCGATGAAGCCTATGCCACGGAAAGCCTGCTGAAACATTTTCAAACCCATTCCCTGAAAGGATTCGGGGTAGATGGTCTGCAACTGGGCATCGTGGCGGCCGGCGCAGTATTGCATTACCTGAAAGACACAGAACATCCCAACCTGCAACATATCACTTCCATCCAGCGTATTGACCGCGATGATTATTTATGGATGGACCGATTTACCATTCGTAACCTGGAACTGATAGGCAATGGCGAAGGCAATACCCTGCACAAAGTGCTGGACAATACGGTTTCGCCTATGGGCGCCCGTTTGCTGAAACGATGGATACTGCTGCCGCTGAATGATATCAGCCGCATCAACGAACGCCTTGCCCTGGTGGAATTTTTTATCAGGGAAGTAGAGCTGCACAACAAACTGGTGCACCATATTAAACAATGTGGCGATGTGGAGCGGCTGGTAAGCAAGATACCCCTGAAAAAGATCAACCCGCGCGAAGTATTGCAAATAGCACGCGGGCTGCGGCATATTGAAGAAATCAAACAGCTTTGCGCCCAAACAGACAACGATTACCTGAAAAGGCTCGCCAACTCACTCAACGCCTGCCATTACATAGAAGAAAAGATCACCAGGGAAATTGTAGACAACCCACCTGTACAGGTGGCCAAGGGTGGTGTGGTGCAAGCCGGTATTCATGCCCAACTGGATGAACTGCGTGCCATAGCCACGGGGGGCAAGGAATACCTGGTAAAACTGCAACAAACCGAAGCAGAAAAAACAGGCATCTCTTCCCTGAAGATTGGCTTCAACAATGTTTTTGGTTATTACCTGGAAGTCACCAATTCTCATAAGAACAAGGTGCCTGCAGAATGGATGCGCAAACAAACACTTGCCAATGCAGAACGGTATATCACGGCCGAGTTGAAGGAGTATGAAGAAAAGATCACCGGCGCCGAAGACAAAATACTGGTCATAGAACAGGAAATATACGATAAGTTGCTGCTGGAACTGCAGGACTATATAGCGTCCATGCAGGTAAACGGCAGCGTGCTGGCCATACTGGACTGCCTGTTGTGTTTTGCCGAAAATGCCTTAAAGTATAATTACAAAAAACCTGAACTGCACGATGGCGGCGCCCTCGATCTGAAGGAAAGCAGGCACCCCGTTATTGAACGCAACCTGCCAGCCGGCGAACCCTATATCGCCAACGATATACTGCTCGACCCGGCCAGCCAGCAGATCATCATTCTTACCGGTCCGAATATGAGCGGTAAAAGCGCCCTGTTGCGTCAAACAGCGCTTATTACCCTGATGGCGCATATGGGCAGTTTTGTACCGGCACAAAACGCCAGCATACCATTGACCGATAAGATATTTACCCGCGTTGGCGCATCTGACAACCTCAGCGGTGGTGAAAGTACGTTTATGGTGGAAATGAATGAAACTGCCAGCATCATCAACAACATCACGCCGCGCAGCCTGATATTGCTCGATGAAATAGGCCGCGGTACCTCTACCTACGATGGCATTTCCATTGCCTGGAGTATTGTGGAATACCTGCACAATTCCAATGCTGCGCCCAAAACGCTGTTCGCTACGCACTACCACGAACTGAACGAACTGGAGAATAAATTGCCGCGCGTAAAGAACTACCATGTTACCAATAAAGAGGTAGGTAACAAGATCATTTTCCTGCGCAAGCTGGCGCCCGGCGGCAGCACCCACAGCTTTGGTATTCATGTAGCCAAAATGGCCGGTATGCCGCCCTCGCTTATCCAGCGCGCCAACGAGATTTTAAAACACCTGGAAGAAAAAAATGTAGACGATCCTGCACCGCTCACCGGGCAGGTAAAAAATATCACCACCCAAAAAATGCAGCTCAGCATTTTTGATGCCCACAGCGAAACTTTCGACCAGATACGCCGCAAACTGGACGGACTGGACATCAACCGGCTGACGCCAGTGGAAGCACTATTGAAGCTGAGTGAAATAAAAAATCTTATACAATAAAAAAATCGCCAATTATAATCCAGTCATTGCCAGTTGTTTTAGAACTTATTTAAATTGAATTTGACGGGCATCACGATTTTTTTTGCAATTTCTGCAAAATAGGGGCGTTCATTTCCGGTAAGTGCTAACACCTATATATTAATAAGTGTTTAAAAACCCCTAATCTCGTGAAAAACTGGCTTTTAGTAGTAATCTGTACCGTTTGCCTGGGTATGCAGGCAGGTTCCCAATGTTTGTATACACAAGGTGACCAGGTTAGTTATGGCACCAATAACCGGTGGATTGGTTATGTATACGACAATATGAATTTTACCGGCTACCGTAGTTATATGAACGAAGGCACCTCCGGCGACCCCAGTTTTGATCAACATTTCGGCAGCGGCTTATTAAACGTCTTTACAACAAATGGCTGCATTGTGGAATCCGAAACTTTCAGTGTGCGCTACAAACTTCGCAAAACTTTTGGTGCAGGTAATTATCAATTCACCGTGGGCGGCGACGACGGTTATCGTTTTAGTATTGATGGCGGCGCCACCTGGCTGATCAACGCTTGGAATGATCATCCTTTCCAGACTTCTACCGTTACCATTTACCTGGATGGCACATACGATATGGTGCTGGAATATTACGAAAATGGTTCAGACAATCGCGTATACTTTAAATTGGAACAAGGCTGCGGTGGCACCACCGACCCCAGCGTGTACGGCACCAACAATGTTTGGCGGGGTTATGTGTACGATGGCACCAACTTCGATGCCTATAAAGGAATGGTGCTGGAGGGTAATTCAGCCAGTCCCTATTTTAATGAAAACTTTGGCGGCGACAACCTAATGTATGCAACCAATAGCTGCGCAGTACAAACCGAAACATTCAGCGTGCGGTACCGGCTGCGTAAAACGTTTGACTATGGCATTTACCAATTCCTGGTGGGTGGCGACGATGGATACCGGCTTAGTCTCGATGGCGGCGCCACCTGGATCATCAATGCCTGGAACGATCACGGTTACCAGGTGTCGAACTATACCATTACCCTCAGCGGTACTTACGACCTGGTGCTGGAATATTATGAAAACGGCGGCGCCAACCAGGTAAGCTTCGATGTGAATTTACTGAGTATACTGCCCGTGCACCTATTGCATTTTACAGGAGAAGAAAAAAGCGGTAAGGTATACCTGAACTGGGCTTCGGTCAATGGCGGGCATTTTATGGTGGAAAGAAGTCATGATGGTAAAAAATTTACCGCCATCGATGAAACAGATGGATTGGCATACACAGACGCCTCGCCCCTGCCGGGTATGAACTACTACCGCCTGCAAATGAAAGACAAGGATGGCGTGATCAATTATTCCAATATTGTCATGGTGAGAACCAATGCCATTACTTCTTTAAAAATAATTCATAACACCCTTCATGTACAAAGCGATTACAATGCCATGGTAAACATTTACGATATGCAGGGAAGGCTGGTGATGCAATGCCGCGCCAACACCCAGGTTCCCTTGCGTTTAAAAGGCATTTACCATGTGCAGGTGCGCAATGCCCATGCCATTCTTTTAAATAAAAAGATACTGCTTACAGATAACTAAGCCACCATTGAAAATGGGTGCTTTTATACCGGTCGTACCATTTGCATAGCGGATACAATAACGCTATCAGCAATGCCCATAACAGGTAAACCGCCCAGAGCGGATACCCAAAATCTACAGGCCGGAACAGGAAAGGCACCTGTTCCGACACGATATCGTTGTTGCCATAACCTGCTACATAAAATGCAATTACGGTTAGTATATGAATGAAGTAAAAATGAACCACATAATAAAAGAAAGGCACCCGGCCAAATACCCGAACAAAATGAGTAAACCGGTTCTGCACGTTTTCGAGCAGGGACAGTACAATCAAAGCTGGTCCCAATGTAATACAGGTATACATCAGGGAAGGCGGATACTTCTGTACGTTCATGAAAGCGAAAAATGTTTGCAGCGACGTCTTGCGCAATTGCCAGGGGAAAGGATTGCCATACCCGTTAATGAAGCGCAATACCACGAACAATGCGATGGCTGCCAGCCCTATCGATATGAGCAATTTCCTGCGGTAGGCCGGATCAACTGTGGGTTCGTATAAACGACCGGCGCAATAACCCATGAGCATGATGCCCGTCCAGGGTAAAAAAGCATATACAATGAAGAGACGGTAATTGGGCGCCAGCAGGTAGGCATCGAAACGGCCATTGTGCACCAGGTCCCAGAAAAAGCCCACATCGTTGTTACGGGCCGCTTCAGGGTAATCCAGCAGGTTGTGACCTGCTACGATCAATACACCCAGAGCGAATATAACCTTATATGGCAACCGAACCAGTAAACCCAGCAATATCATGCTGATGCCAATGGCCCATATCACCTGCAGAAAGATATTATTATAAAGCGGGTTAAAGCTGAGCGCAAAAGTCACCAAAACCACTTCCACCAGTATCAGCCATACACCGCGTTTCATCAAAAAGCTGCTTAATTCGGCTTTGGCCCGACGCTTGCCTACCAGGTAGGCCGATACGCCTGCCAGGAAAAGGAAAGTGGGCGCACAAAAATGGGTGACCCAGCGGGTAAAATACAAGGCCGGCGTGGTGGTGGCCGCATCCAGCGGATCGGCGGTAAAGGCGGTGATGTGGAAAAAATCACGGGTATGGTCAAGCGCCATTAGCACCATTACCATACCACGCAGGATGTCTATGGATTGCACCCGGCCTTTGGCAGCAGCTAGCTGGTTCATACATGTAGTGTTTGTTCAATCAATTTACAGCAAATTCAGCTAAAAAAATGGAATGCCCTATCCCCACATCAGGGGACAAAAAAACTGCCAGGATGTACCCGGCAGTTTGCCACGTTACGGCGTGGTTTCTAAAACTTAACCACAGTGATTGTGCTTTAAAAGGCGATGTTGTGCAGGCCTTTCGTGTATCTATAACAGGAAAACAATGCCAGTTGTGGTAAAAATAATGTTAAAGGCTGCTATGCCGGCAGGGCCTGTAAAAGGGGTTTTACCTGCTCATATACAGCTACATATACACTGTACTGCTTTTGGTAAAGGTCATGGTTCAACAACGAAGGCTGGTATTTTTGCGCTGTGGCGGTATCTTCTTTCAATGGTACGCCCAGGGCCTGCATACCCAGCATGGCTGCCCCTATAGATGATGCGTCTTCTTTAGTGATAATGATGATTTCCTTATTCAACACATCGGTGAGCCATTGTAACCAGGTGGGTGAATTGATAAAGCCGCCGCTGGCATATACCCGCTGCATGGGCCCGATGGTTTCCTGTACTGAAGCGGCTACCTGGGCAATAGCGAAATTGATACCCTCTACAATGGCGCGCATAAAATGCGCCTGGGTATGGCCCGCATGTACGCCCAGAAAAACGCCGCGGGCGCCGGCATCCCAAATGGGGGCGCGTTCGCCTAGTATATAGGGCAGAAAGAGCAGTCCTTCTGCCCCGGCAGGCGCTTTGGACGCTTCTTCCACAAACCACTGTATGTCTTTTGCCGAGCTAAAAGTTCTTTGCAGGAAATTTTCGGCATACCATTTCAATACCACTAACCCATTGTTTACCGCCCCGCCGGATATGTATAAGGAATCGGTGAGAATATAATTGAAGATGCGCTCTTTGCTATCGTAAGCAGGCTTACTGGAAACCATGCGCACCGCCCCGCTGGTGCCGATGGTGATGGCCACATCACCGGGCTCTGTGGCATTGCTGCCCAGGTTGGCCAGGCAGCCATCGCTGGCGCCGACGATAAAGGGGATATTGGGGTCTACACCTAACTGTTTGGCATAGTTGCTTTTCAAACCTTTTACAATATGCGTGGTGCTTACGGGAGTAGACAAACGATATTTTGTAATGCCCGCTGTTTGTAATGCCGGTGCATACCATTCTTTATTGACAATATCAAATAAACCGGTGGCACTGGCAATGGAATGATCAACCAGGTATTGGTGAAAGAGCCGGTAAAAAATATATTCTTTAATGGAAATGAATTTGGCGGTGGCACCGAATACCTCCGGTTGTTCCTGTTGCATCCACATAATCTTGCACAGGGGCGACATAGGATGGATGGGTGTGCCGGTGTACTGGTAAATGGCGCGCCCTTCGGGGCTGGCTTTTAGTTGTTGCGCATATTCGGCAGCCCGGTTATCGGCCCAGGTGATGGCTTTGGTAAGCGGACGGCCGTTTTCATCAACGGCAATGAGACTGTGCATGGCGCAACTGAAACTAAAGCCCAGTAGCTGGTGCATTCGGATATCGGCTACTACCTTTTGCATGCAGGTAAGAGCGGCATTCAGTAAAAACTCCGGGTCCAGTTCGTGATGGCCGGCCATGCCCAGTACAGGATTATAGGAAACATAGGCATTGGCAATAGCCCTGCCTTCGGTGGAGTATGCGATGGCTTTTGTGCCGGAAGTGCCGATGTCTACGCCGATGATGATAGATAAAGCTGCCAATCAATTATTTTGGCAGAAAGATAAAGGAATTTCCTAAATCATCTCCTTCAACTTCGCCACCACGGTATCCACCTCGTCCTTCGTATTATGCTTACTAAACGAAAAACGTACGGTAACCTTATTGGGGTCGTTGTTGATGGCCCTGATTACATGCGATCCCTGGTCGGCGCCGCTGGTACAGGCGCTGCCGCCGCTGGCGCAGATATTATTCATATCCAGGTTAAACAGAATCATTTCCGATTTTTCGTTTTTGGGGAAAGAAACGCTCAGCACGGTATACAGGCTTTTACCCAGGGGGTCGCCATTGAAGGTAGCCACGGGAATATGCTTTTGCAACTGCTCCATCATATACACCTTGATACCATGTATATAGGCGCTGTGCGATTCAAAATGGCTGGCAGCCAGTTCCAGGGCTTTGGCAAATCCCACAATGCCATATAAATTCTCGGTGCCGGCGCGCATATTGCGCTCCTGCGAACCACCATGTATATAGGGTTTGATCTTTACATTTTCATTCACATACAATAAACCCACGCCCTTGGGGCCATGGAATTTATGACCGGCGCCAGTGATAAAATGCACGGGGGTATTGCGCAGGTCGAAGGGAAAATGGCCAACAGTTTGTACGGTATCGGAATGATACACGGCGCCGTATTGTTTACACAGGTTGCCCACGGCATGAATATCGGTGATATTGCCTATCTCGTTATTGGCATGCATGAGGGTGACCAGGCATTTTTCTTTGCTGCCGGCCAGCAGTTCGGCCAGGTGATCCATATCAATATGGCCATTGGGCAGCATTTTTACATAGCTCAATGCCACTTCGCCACTACAATGCATGTGCTCCACGGTATGCAGGGTGGCATGGTGCTCAACAGGCGAAGTAATAATATGCCTGCAGCCCAGGTCCCTTACCGATGCGGTGATGGCGGTATTGGAGCTTTCTGTACCACCCGATGTAAAGAAGATCTCCGACGGATGGGCATTCAGCAATCTGGCGATCGTTTTCCTGGCATTTTCGATGGCCAGTCGGCTTTCACGGCCATAACTGTATATAGAGGAGGGGTTGCCGAACTTTTCAGTAAGGTAGGGCATCATGGCTTCCAGTACCTGAGGATCGAGTGGAGTGGTGGCCGCATTGTCGAAGTAAATACGGGCAGTCTGACTGGTCATGGCATTATATCATTTAATAAAAAACGCTCCGCACATGGCGGAGCGCAAAATTCATTAAAAAACCTGATTATAAATTTGATCGAAATCAGAAATATATATTAGTAATCAAAAACGCCGGACGAATGCATATATATCAAGGATTTTGTGTTCTACCCTGAAAATTATTCACGGAACTACAAAAACTCTTTAATATCATGCATCAGCCGCAGGGCAATATTATTGGCAGTGGTTTCGAAACTGCTTTCGGCATAAATTCGAATGATGGGTTCTGTGTTGGATGTACGCAGGTGTACCCAGTCGCTGTCGAATTCTATTTTTAAACCATCCTCGGTATTCACGGGCTGGTTCCTGTATTTGGCTTTTATTTTCTCGAATATTTCCTTTACGTCTATACCGTTCTGCAGTTCTATTTTATTCTTGGAAATAAAATAATCGGGATAGCGTGTCCTGAACGAACGGATGCCGTTTTTGTGCGTGGCCAGCGAGCTCAGGAACAAACCGATGCCTATCAGCGCATCGCGGCCATAATGCAGGTCGGGCACAATGATACCGCCATTGCCTTCGCCGCCAATAACGGCATTGGTTTCTTTCATGCGTTGTACCACGTTCACCTCACCTACTGCCGAAGGATAATATTGCCCGCCGTGTTTCAGCGTAATTTCCTTCAGAGCCTTGGTGCTGCTCATATTGCTTACGGTATTGCCCACTTTCTTGCTCAGTACATAGTCGGCCACGGCTACCAGCGTATATTCTTCGCCAAACATGCTGCCGTCTTCACAAACAAAACACAGGCGGTCTACATCGGGATCCACGGCAATACCCAGGTCGGCCTTATGGCTGCGTACGGCGGCGCTCAATGCCGTGAGGTTCTCGGGTAATGGCTCGGGGTTGTGGGCAAACTTACCGGTGATCTCTTCATTCAATACAATCACATTATGAATACCCAGCGCCTTTAATAAAGGTGGAACGGCCAGGGCGCCGGTAGAGTTTACCACATCCACCACCACCTTGTATTGTTTTTGTTTGATGGCCGCTACATCTACCAGGGGGTAGTGAACGATGGCTTCAATGTGTTTTTCTATAAAGCCGTCTTTTTGGGAGTATTGTCCGAGTTTGTCTACGGGAACAAATGAGAAATCTTCACTATTTGCTTTGTCAAGCACCCAGGCGCCGTCGGCTGCGCTGATGAACTCGCCCTGGGCGTTTAGCAGTTTCAGTGCGTTCCATTCTTTGGGGTTGTGGCTGGCGGTGATGATGATGCCGCCTGCGGCCTGCTCCCATACCACGGCCAGTTCTACCGTGGGGGTGGTGCTTAAACCGATATCCACCACATCGAGGCCCATGGCGGTGAGGGTGCTGACCACCAGTTGCTGTACCATGGCGCCACTGATACGGCCATCGCGGCCTACAACGATCTTGTTGCCTGCATTTTTGTCAAGTATCCAGCTACCAAAGGCGGCGGAAAATTTAACCACATCGAGCGGGGTGAGATTTTCTCCGGTTTTACCTCCGATTGTTCCACGAATTCCTGATATGCTTTTGATCAATGCCACTGTACAGGGTTTATTAATTAGGATTACAAAAATAAATAATTGGGAGCTACGTCAGACTACCAGTTCCGGGTATTTTACAAGGATTGGGGGATCGGGGGTGAAGGTAGCGGAATTTTTTGAGGTTTTCGGGCGGAAAGTTTGGGCGCGCTTTGCGCAGCTACCCGGGGTCGGGTTACCGCAAGTGCCACATGCCTCGCGCAGCGGCGCCCCGCCCTATTTCAACTTCTTATTATTAAACAACATCCACCTCGCCGTCTCATACATCGCCTCGGTCAACCCCCTCAAACTATCCATCGCCTGCCGATCCTCTACGGCTTCATCCCCTACAATAGACGCCAACTCCTCCTTCCCGGTCCGCATTTGCCGCCGGTAAAAATAATCCCCCTGCACCACCCCACTCATATCATTATCCGGATCGAAAATAAACGCCAGTCCGGCATTCGCCGAATCCAACATATTCCTGCCCAGCGAGGTATTGGTATAATGCATATTACATAAACCCGCTATGGTTGGCAATACATCGGTTTGCGAACAAATGGTATGCACCCGCCGGGGCTGCACCAGGGCTGGCGCATAAATCAACATGGGTACATGCACGGCAGTAAGCCGCTTCTCGGTCCATGCCTTCGGAAACAGGGCATTGGCATCTCCCGGTATACCATGATCGCCGATAAAAACGAAAATAGTACTATTAAAATATTTTTCTTTCTTCGCCGCCTCAATAAATTTCCGGTATCCAAAATCGGTATACCGGAAAGCATTCAATTCGGCCAGCGATTCAAATCCATATTTTTTTAATGAATCGTTGGGCACCTCCACTTTCTGAAATTCACCCTGGTCTTCTTCAGGTATCGTATAGGGGCGATGGTTATCGGCGGTTTGGATCACGGCAAAAAAAGGTTTTTCCTGCCTGGCCAGTATCCTGTTCGATTCCAGAAAGAGGTTTTTATCGCTGATGCCCCATACATCTATTTTTTCCGCTTCGTAATCTTCCTGCTCGTACAGGTGCAATCCATCGATATTATTGGTCAATACGCCGCGTATATTGGCCCAGCTGGTGCTGCCGCCAATAAAATAAAATTTTTCATACCCTTTAAAATCGTTGATAATGGTATGCTGGTTCACGGCAGCAGGGTTGCGGCTGGCGGTTTTGGGCATCTCTACATCGGGCACGCCGGTAATGGTAGCCCATACGCCGCGGGCGGTGCCATAAGTGGGTGTAAAACAGCGGTCGAAAAATATGCCCTGCCGGCACAGCTCATCAAAATAGGGCGTGGTACGGAGCGGGTTGCCAAATACACTGCTTTTATAGGCGCTGAACGATTCGCAGATCACCAGCACAATATTGGGCTGGCCCCTAATGGCGCCCGGACCGGGCGATACGTTGCGACTGAAGTTCAAATGCCCGCCGTTTTGCGTAAACCCGAACCAGGGCTGCAGGCGGGGCGCCAGTTCCCGTACCTTTTTTTCATCGAAGGTATTGTGCCTGAACTTGAGGGTGCTGAAAAACGATTCAAATGGATTCAGGGCCACGGCGGCCTTGTAATCACTGCCCAGCGCAAAAGCATCGCTCCAGCGCAGGGGATACTGGTCGAATTTTCCGAATATAAAAAAAACGTTCAGCAGGAAAAACACAATAAAAGCAATGATACGGGTACGTTTCTTGCCTGTATATCCCTGTTTGTGCACAATACGCCAGGAGTAGCGGATGACCCATATGAGCAGGGCGGTACCGGCAACCAGCGCCAGGGTAATGCGAACAATAGGGTACGATTGCCACACCATGCCCAGGGATATTCTGGCATCTTCCAGGTAATTGAGGGCGCTGGCATTGAGCCTTTGTTCCAGGTAGGCATAATGCGCAAAATCAACACCAAAGAAAAACAATACAATAAAACCTATAATACCCAGTGTAATTAGCCAGAACCTTTTGCCCCGGTCGTGCGTAAAAGGATGTATGGCCGGTATGCTGCCCAACAGCAGCATGGCCACCATGAGGATTCCGATCATCCGAAGGTCGTACCTCAATCCCAGGAAAAAAGCACCGCCCAACTGGCCCAGGCCATAGCTTTGCTGATCGGACAAAATATATAAACCCAACCGCATGAGCGTAAAAACAACCAGGAAAATAAGGCCAGTCCA
>Ga0065721_10004830_pt1 | contig 19701 bp, 11 predicted proteins | sample Mesricmetagenome_FD_59108 | JGI IMG/M metagenome (GOLD analysis project Ga0065721, IMG submission 59108) | Mesophilic microbial community from rice straw/compost enrichment Sample: eDNA_1 v2 (version 2) | ecosystem: Engineered > Solid waste > Grass > Composting > Bioreactor | place: USA: Davis... | reverse complement strand
CCCCGCCAGTACGCGATGCTGCTCAACATGCCTACCTACGGCGGGCCCCGACGCCTCGTGCCCCACGTGTCGAGCGAGGGCGGGGTGACCCGCCGCGCGGATGGCAGCGCGTTCCCCTGGTGTGCCGATTACGCCGTGTCCCGCTCCGAGGTGCCGGAGGAGCGCTGGGTAACGCTGGGGTTCACGTACGATGGGGAGTACATCCGGGCGTACCTGGACGGTGTGCTGGACGCCCTCGAACCGGACCCGGAGCGCGACCGGCGCACCGACCGCTACTTTACGCAGGAGGGGCCGGGCGGCGGGAACCGGGGCATGAACCCGTACTACCACGGGCGTGGCATCTTCCGCTACGACCCGCCACGCCACGCCCAGACCAAGCCGATGGGCGGCTCGGACTTCTGCGTGGGAGCGCGCTACGCAGTCGGCAGCAACTTTCCGGAAGGCAAAGCGACGATGGGGAAGTTCGGCGGCCTTGCCGTGTTCGACCGTGCCCTGAGCGATGCCGAGATGGCGGCGCTGCACCGCTCGGCGAATCTCTCGAAACTTGGATAGCGGGGAGGCGGACGCATGGCGATTCGGCTGGGTGGGCCTGTTTTTACGAAGACGGACGACCCGGAGGAGTGGGCGCGGGCGGTGCGGGCGCTGGGGTACCGGGCGGCCACCTGCCCGGTAAAGCCGGAGGCACCGGACGATGTGGTACGCGCCTACGCGGACGCCGCCGCGCGGCATGACATCGTAATCGCCGAGGTCGGCGCGTGGAGCAATCCGATTAGCACGGACGACGCCGAGGCAAAGGCGGCGTTCGATAAGTGCGTGGCCGCGCTGGCGCTGGCGGAGCGCATCGGGGCGAACTGCGCGGTGAACATCACCGGCTCCCGCGGGCCGCAGTGGGACGGCCCGGACCCGGCGAACCTTACGCCGGAGACGTTCGAGCGTATCGTGGACGTGACCCGCGCTATCATCGATGCGGTAAAGCCGAAGCGGACGTTCTACACGCTGGAGGCGATGCCGTACCTGTACCCCACCGGGCCGGAGGACTACCACTCCCTGATCCAGGCGATCGACCGCCCGGCGCTGGGCGTCCACCTGGACCCGGTGAACATCGTCAACTCCGTGGAGCGCTACTACCACAACGGCGCGCTGATTCGTCAGTGCTTCGCCACGCTCGGCGCGCACATCAAGAACTGTCATGCGAAGGATATCGTGCTGCGGCCCGCGTTGACTGTCCACCTGGACGAGGTCGCGCCGGGCCAGGGGTACCTGGACTACCGTACCTACCTGCGCGAACTCGACCACCTGAAGAACCAGCGGGTCGGCCTGATCCTGGAGCACCTCAAAACTCCGGAGGAGTATGCTGGCGCTGCGGACCACCTCCGCGCCGTCGCCGCGCGGGAAGGCATTTCCATTTGAGCGGCGAACCTGAGAGCATGAAGCGGCTCAAGGTGAGCGACAACCTGCGATTTCTCGTCTACGAAGACGGGACCCCGTTCTTCTACCTTGGGGATACGGCCTGGGAACTGTTCCACCGGCTCAATCGCGAGGAGGCGGACCTTTACCTGCAGACGCGCGCCCGTCAGGGGTTCACGGTCATCCAGGCCGTGGTGCTGGCGGAGTTGGACGGCCTGCGTGTGCCCAACCCCTATGGTCATGTTCCCCTCCATGACCTCGATCCGACGAAGCCGAACGAAGACTACTTCCGGCACGTCGACTACATTGTGGACCGGGCGGCATCGCTCGGTCTGACAGTCGGGATGCTGCCGACCTGGGGCGACAAGTGGAACCTGAAGTGGGGTAAGGGGCCGGAGATCTTCACCCCGGAGAACGCTCGCGCGTTCGGGGAGTTCCTGGGGAAGCGCTACCGTGATAAGCCCCTGATCTGGATACTGGGCGGCGACCGCACGGTGGAGACGATGCGCCATGTCCGTATCCTCCGAGCGATGGCGGACGGTCTGGCGGCGGGGGATGGCGGCGCGCACCTGCGCACCTTCCACCCGCAGGGGCAGCAGACCTCCTCGCTGTACTTCCACTGCGACGAGTGGCTGGACTTCAACATGTACCAGACCGGGCACACGTTCGACCGGGACAACTGGCGCAGCATCGGCGAGGACTACCGCCGGACGCCGACAAAGCCCTGCATGGACGCTGAACCCGGCTATGAGGACCACCCCTCCGGCTTCAAGGTGGAGAACGGCTGGCTGGACGCCTATGACGTGCGGAAGTTCGCCTACTGGGCGGTGTTCGCTGGCGCGCACGGGCACACTTACGGCTGCCATGATGTGTGGCAGATGTGGCAGCCGGGCCGCGACCCCGTCACGGCGGCGCGCACGCCCTGGCGGGAGGCGATCGAACTGCCCGGCGCGAACCAGATGCGCTTCGTCAAGGACCTGCTGCTGGCCCGCCCGTATCTCACGCGCATCCCCGACCAGTCGGTTCTGGAGAGCGACCCAGGGCAGGGCACGGACCACCTCCAGGCGACCCGCGACTCCGAAGGGCGCTACCTCCTGGTTTACAGCGCCTCAGGCCAGCCCTTCACGCTGAAACTGGACAAACTCGCGGGCCGTGCCCGCGCCGCCTGGTATGACCCGAGGACGGGTAAATCCACCGACGTGGGGAACGTGGACAACAAAGGCACCCACCGCTTTACCCCGCCCACCTCCGGTCCCGGCAACGACTGGGTGCTGACTCTCGATGTGGCCTGAATGACGCCGCGGCGGTTTCCACCGCCGGGCACAACCACGCAACACACGACCATGACCGAACAAGAACGCCAGACCATTCTGTATGGGGACCCGAGCCTGGCGGCGCCGGAGCGGGTGCCGCTGCGCGCCGGGCCGCTGACCCTGGACTACACCCACGGCGACTTGCGCACGATCCGCTGGGGGCGTCACGAGATTATCCGGCGCCTGTACGCCGCCGTGCGCGACGAACACTGGGGGACGGCCGATCTGACCTACCAGGAGACGGAGCGGGATATACGGCCGGATAGCTTTCGCATTGTCTACGAGGGGAGGCACGAGAACGCGGCACGGGGCGTGGACTTCCGCGCCATGGTGACGCTGACGGGGACCGCAGACGGGACAGTGACCTTCGACTTCGATGGCGAGGCGCTCACCACCTTCCGGCGGAACCGCATCGGCATCTGCGTGCTGCACCCGGCCGAAGTGGCGGGAAAGCACGTGATCGCGGCGCACACCGACGGCTCGGAGACGCCCGGCCACTTCCCCGAGACAATCTCGCCGCACCAACCGTTCTTCAACCTGGCCTCCCTGGCATACGAGGTCGCGCCCGGCGTTCGCGCTACCATTGCATTCACCGGCGACGTGTTCGAGATGGAGGACCAGCGCAACTGGCTGGACGCCTCGTTCAAGACGTACTCGACGCCGCTCGCCCTCCCGATGCCGGTGGAGGTGCCGGCGGGGACGCGCGTACACCAGCGGGTGACGGTCTCCGTGCGGGGCGCGGAGGCGTCTGACCTCACCACGCCGCGCGCCGCCACGGCCGCTCCCGTCCGCGTGAGCGTTTCCCTGGACGCTCGCGCGGAGCGCCCTTTCCGTCGCCCCGGGTTGATGCTCCCACCGGATGGAAGTCTGCCATCGGGCGTCTCCTCCGATGCGGTGCGGGCGCTGAGGCCGGATCACCTGCGCGTGGACATCGACGCCGCGCAGCCGGGGTGGCGGGAGGTGTTGCTGCGCGCAGGCAGCAGCGCGAACGCCCTGGATACGGACCTGCTGGTTGGCGTTCGCAGCCCCGAGGCCCTGACCGCAGCCGACCTGCCCGCCCTGACGCGCAACCCGGCGCTCTGGCTGCTCCTCCAGCCATCTCCGGGGGCGATCGCGACCGCACGGGCGGCGCTCCCGGCGGGCGCCCGGGTGCTCTACGGCTCCGCGCACAACTTTACGGAGTTGAACCGCAACCGGCCGCGGCCCGGTGACGTGGACGGTGTGTTCTTCGCGGGTAACCCCCAGGTCCACGCGTTCGACAGCCTGTCGATCATGGAAACGCCGCTCACGCTGGCGGATGTGCTCAAGACGGCGCGCTCTCTGGGCGACTTCGGCGCGCGGGCGGAGTTTGCGGTCGGCCCGCTCACGCTCGGCGGCCCACGTCAGGACGGAGACCCGCGCCACCGGTCGCTCTTCGGGGCGGCGTGGTATCTGGCGGCGTTCGCCGCCGCGGCGGATGCGGGCGCGACGCGGGTCACGCTGGGCGACATCGCCGGGCCGCGCTCCGGCGCGCTGGATGCGGCTGGAAACCGCTATCCCCTGGGAACCATCCTCGCTACGCTCCCCGCCGCGACGAACGCGCATCTGGCGCACATCAACGTCTCCGACCCGCACACCCTCTCCGGACTGGCGGTCTGGGCGAACGACGGGCACGGCTGGGTATTCCTGGTCAACCGCACGGACACCGCGCAAAGGGTCTCTGTCCACGGCTTCGGCGGGCGCGGGCAGACGCTGCGCGTACTGGACGAGGCGACAGGCGGCGTTTTCTACGCGCGGGACACGGAGGCGGACGGCACGGAGGACGCGCTGCTGGTCACGCTGCGGGCCTACGCTGTCGCGGTGGTCGCGACCGGACCGGGGGCGTAGGGACGTATGCCTGTGGTGGCACCGCTTCGGTTTGTCCTCTTCGGTGCGGGGTTCTGGGCGCGCTACCAGCTTGCCGCCTGGGGAGAGCATGCAGACGCTGCCCGATGCGTCGGCGTGTGCGACGTGGACGCTGCAAAGGCGGCGAGTCTGGCCGCCGCCTCTGGCGTCCCGTCCTTTACCGATCCCGCTGAGGCTCTGGATGTCCTCCGTCCGGACTTCGCGGACATTGTCACCCCGGTCGAGACGCACGCGCCGCTCGCCCGCCTGTGCGCGGAGCGGGGCGTCGCCGCCGTGTGCCAGAAGCCGCTCGCCCCTACCATTGAGGAGGCGGAGACTCTGGTGGCCGACGTCGGGGAATCCGGCGCGACGCTGCTCGTGCACGAGAACTGGCGCTGGCAGCGCCCGCTGCGCGCGGCAGGGGAGTTGCTGCGTGATGGCGCGGTTGGGACGCCTTTCCGGGCGCGGCTGACGTTCGCGTGCTCGTTCCCCGTGTTCGACAATCAGCCGTTCCTGGCAACGCTGGACCGGTTCATCCTGACCGATATCGGCTCGCACGTTCTGGATACTGCCCGCTTTCTGTTCGGTGAGGCATCCTCTCTGTATGCCACCACGGCGCGCGTCAACCCGGCCATTCGTGGTGAGGACGTCGCCACCGTTATGATGACGATGGGAGACGCCGCAACCACAGTGACGTGCGAGATGAGCTACGCCAGCCGGACGGAGCACGAGCGCTTCCCGCAGACCTACCTTTTCGTCGAGGGCGATGGCGGGTCGCTGGAGGTGGGGCCGGACTATCTGCTGCGTCTCACCACCCGGAGCCGTGGCACATGGGATGCGCCGGTGACGGAGGTGCGCCGCGTCCCGCCGCCGCGCTACACCTGGGCGGACCCGGCGTATGACCTGGTCATGTCCAGCATGGTTCCCTGCCAGGCGGACCTGCTGAAGCACCTGCGCGGGGACGGGACCGCCGAGACTATCGCCGCCGATAACCTGCGCACCGTGCGCCTCGTCTTCGCCGCCTACGACTCGGCGCAGTCGGGTAAGGTGGTTACGATAGACTGAGACGCGATTGTTGCCGCCCCCTGGCCGCCGTGGACTGAAGTCCCGGCTTCTGTGATTCAAGCCCGCCTCCGCGGGCTCCCGTAGACGATGCGGCTACCGGGATGCGGTAACGGCATCGAACACCGGAGCCCGCGGAGGCGGGCTTGAATCACAGAAGCCGGGACTTCAGTCCACGGCGGCCAGGGGGCGGCAACAACGGGCGGCGGTGAAGGAGAAGGTGTGCAGTATTTCGACAGGGAGCGTGCAGAAGAGCGCCTGAGCAACATCCAGGCGGCAGTGTACCGGGAGAGCCGGTCGCTGGGGCCGCTACAGTTCCGCTCGGCTTCGGAGCCCGAAGGCGACGAAGGGGGGGCAGAGGCGGGCGTTGGCCATACGTGGGATCAGCGCGACGGTGAGGAGACGGTCTGGTTTCGGGGGAGCGTCGCTGTGCCGGCGGAGTGGGCGGGGGAGCGGGTGGCGCTCCGGTTCGACTTTGGGAACTGCACGCCGCTCCTCTATCTGGACGACGCGCCGTACCAGGCGCTTGATGAGGGCCACGACGATGTCCTGCTCCACGACCCTGCGACGGGTGGCGAGACCCACGATTTTGCAGTTGAGTGTCATCCCCTGGCAGAGGGAAGCGGGGAGTTTCGCGCCGCAGAACTGGTTCGATTAGATCGAACCGCCGAAGGACTGTACTACGACCTCCTGACCGCGATCGAACTGGCGGATGTTCTGGCGGCGGGGACGCCGGAACATGTGGCGCTTATGACTGCCCTGGACGCCGCGGTTGACGCCCTGGACAGCGGCGACGCATTTCTCGCCAGTCTGCCCGCCGCCCGGGCGGCGCTGCGTGAGGGCTTCTTCGACCGGTTTACGGAGGCGGACCCGGAGCGCGACCCGGAGGTGTTGTGCGCGGGCCACGCGCCTCTCGACCTGGTGCCGCGGGCACTCGCGACCGCGGCGCGGTGGATGGCGGAGTACCCCGAGTACCACTTTACGCAGGCGTCGCCGCAACAACTCGCGCACGTCCGGGAGTTGTCTCCTGGTCTGTGGGAGAGGCTCAAGGCCCGCGCGGCGGAGGGGCGCTTCGAGCCAACCGGTGGCGTCTGGGTCGAGCCCGATCTCCACGTTCCCTCGGGGGAGTCGCTCCTACGGCAGTTCTTCCACGGGCAGCGGTTCCTCGAACAGGAGTTCGGGCGGCGGGCGACGGCCTTCCTGGATACCGCCGGGGCCGGCGCCTCCGCCGCCCTGCCCCAGATACTCGCGGGCTTTGGGATTCGGGCGTTCCTGACCACCGGCTCTTCCGGAAGTCCGCCTGCGGACACATTCACCTGGCGCGGCATCGACGGCACGGAAGTGCTGGCCCACCGCGCGCCCTCCAGTGGCGATCTGACGCCCGCCAGGGTCAAAGAGACCTGGGATGCGTACCGGCAGAAGCCGCTGAGCCACGAACTGCTGCGCCTCGTCGGAGGGGGCAGCGGGCCAACCCGCCGGATGCTGGAGGTGGCGCGTCGCCTGAGGGCTGTGCCGGGGCTGCCGCGCTGCTCGTTTGGCGCGGTGGAGCCGTTCTTGACCCGTCTCGCCGGGCGGGTGGAGGGCGACTCCCGGCTGCCCCGCCGGGTCGGTGAACTTCTGCCGGAGGGAGAGCGGGGTGTGGCTGGCCCTTCGGGGCGTGTTGCGCGCCTGAACCGGCTCTGCGAGGTCGCTCTGCGTAACGCCGAGGTCTTCTCAGTGCTGGCGGAGCGCGAGGCCGGGGTGGCGTACCCNAAGGAGCGCCTGGACGCTGCCTGGCTCACCCTGCTGCGCAGCCAGNCGCGTGATGTGCTCTCGGGCGCCGGTTCGCCGGAGGACGCGGCGCGGGCGGCCGGGGAACTCGAAGGCGTACTGGCCNAGGCGCGGGCTGTGACGGACGCCGCGCTGGACGCCGTGGCGGCGAAGGTAACGCTTTCCGGGGATGCCGTGGTGGTGTTCAACCCGACCGATACCCTGCGCCCGTCCGACGTGGCGCGGGTGACGGTGCCGCCCACACACATCAAGGCGGTGGAGTTCGCCGACGAGAACGACGCCCCGCTCCCGGCGCAACTTCTGGGCGTCTCCCCCGGAGGCGGGCGGGAGTATCTGGTCCTGCTCAACGAGGTCGGCGCCCTGGGCTANCAGACGCTCACGGTGGGCAAGCCTGGCGGCCCGGCGGAGGAGTCCAGCGTGCGGGTGGCGCTTGCCCCCGGGGGCAATACCCTCGCCGTCACCCTGGAAAACGAATTCGTGCGCGCGGCCTTCGATGCGCGCGGAGAACTCGTCTCACTGGTCCACAAGATCTACGCCGACGAGGAGGACCAGGACTCGGTCACCGAGCGTGAGGTTCTCGCGCCCGGTCGGACCGGAAACGCCCTGGTCGCCTGGGGGGAGCGGGCGCACCCGCTACGCGACGCGGCGTCCGACGTGCAGGTGAAGATCGTGGAGAAGGGGCCGGTGCGGGCGGGGCTGGAGATCAGCCGCCGGTTCCGGGAGTCCACGGTGACGCAGCGGATTTATCTCTATGCCCACTCGCCTCGCCTGGAGTTCCACACGGAGGCCGATTGGCGGGAGAGGGGGATGCGGCTCACGGCGGAGTTCCCGGTCGCGGTAAACGCATTCCGCGCAACGTTCGAGATGGCGCACGGGGCGGTCGAGCGGCCCACGCATCGGGATATCCCCGGTGAGGCGTCCCCGCCGGACGCCGCGGCGCACCGGTGGCTGGACCTGTCCGAGGGGGACTACGGCGTCAGTATCCTGAATAATGGCGCCTGCGCGTGCGACGTTTGGGATAACGTCCTGCGCCTGACACTCCTCACGGACGGAGCGCCGCTACAGGCGGAGGCGGGGCGGGAACGGCACCCTCTTACGTACTCCCTGCTGCCGCACACCGGCGACTGGCGTTCCGAGACCGTGGACGAGGCGTTTGCGTTGAACTACCCGCTGATTACCCGCTTCGTACCCCGGCCTACCGGCCGCGGCGCGCAGCAGCAGCAGCAGCGCGACCTGCCGGCGCGCTACGAACTGGCGACGGTGAACGACCAGGGAATCGTGATCGACGCGATCAAGCGCGCGGAGGACGGCAACGGGGTCATCGTGCGCCTGTATGAGGCATTCAATACGCGCGGTACGGCGACGCTGACCGTCGGCTTCGATGTCGCGGAGGCGTTCGCGGTAGACCTGATGGAAGGGAACCCACAGCCGGTGGAGGTCCGCGGCGGCGGCGATATCGCCTTCGCCTACCGTCCCCACGAGGTCAAGACGTTCCGGCTGATCCCGGGATAGGAGCGCCATGAGCGAAGACCAGGGTGAGAAGTACGACCCGACGCCCCTGCGGCTTGCCGCGGAGCGCGTACTGTCCGGGGCGCTTCGCGGCAAGCCGGTGCGATTGGAGACGGCGGACGTACTGCGGGACGGGGGGCGCAACCGCGCGGCACGGTTCCGGGTGGCGGACGGGCCGGAGGACGCCCCCGCGACCGTGATCGCCAAGGCAAACGTCGGGGACGCGGAGAAGGCGTTCGACCCGGAGGACGACGCGCCGGGGGCGCACGCCTGGCGCTTCTACAACGAGTGGGCGAGCGGCGCGTTCCTGGGCAGTCTTGGGGATGAGCCGCCGTTCGCCGCGCGCGTGCTGGGCGGAAGCCGCGCGGAGGGACTGATCCTGCTCGAAGACCTGGGCGCGCCGGACAGCATGGCCGACCGTATGCAGGGCGACGACCGCCCGGCGCTGGAAACGGCGCTGCGGACCTACGCCCGCACCCTCGGGCGCCTGCACGCGGCGACGGCGGGGGCGGAGCGCGAGGCGGAGTTCACGCGTTTGCGCCTTTCCCTTGGGGGGCGGGAGACGGCGCGCGAGCGGGAGGGAGGGCACTGGCTGCGTGAGCAGGTGGAAGTCTTCCGGCGCCTCTGTGACGCGGTAGGCGTGGCGCCCGCGTCGGGCTTTGATGAGGAGGTGGCGGCGGTGCAGGCGTCGCTGGACGACCCCGGGCCGTTCCTGGCGTTCGCGCCCTGCGATACCTGCCCGGATAACCACAAACTCATGCCGGACGGCTCGCTGCGCCTCTTTGACTTCGAGTTCTCCGGCTTCCGCCACGCGCTTCTGGATGCCTCCTACCTGCGGGTGCCGTTCCCGACCTGCTGGTGCGTCAACCGGCTGCCGGCAGAGGTGGTCGACGACCTGGAGGCAGCCTACCGGGAGGAGCTGGCGCGCGGCTGCCCGGAGGCGTCCGACGACGCCGTGTTCGCGCGCGAGATGCTGCGGGCCTGCGCCTACTGGGCGCTTTCCACCGTAACCTGGGGGTGGGAGAAGTATCTGGAAGAGGATTCGCGCTGGGGACTCGCCACCGTGCGGCAGCGGCATCTGGTGCGCCTGGAAAACCTTGTCAGCCTCTCCGAGCGGGCCGGCGGGGCGGGTCTCCCGGCGATCGCAGACACTGCGCGCCAACTGCGGGGCGCGCTGGGAGGCCGTTGGTTACCGGGTCTGGAAGAGATGCCGCTGTACCCGCCGTTTCGCGGCGCGGGAGCGTGATAGAGTGAGAACATGAGCCAAGACATTCTGCCGACACCGAGCACCTATGCCGAAGCGGGCGTTGACATCAACGCGGGCAACGAGGCCGTTCTGCGCATGAAGGAGCACATCCGCTCCACATTCACGCCGAACGTCCTGGCCGACGTTGGGGCGTTCGGCGGCATGTTCGCGTTCGACAAAGACGCGGTTCCGGACCCTGTACTGGTCTCGTCCGCGGACGGGGTGGGCACCAAGATCAAGGTCGCGGTCCTGGCGAACCGGCACGACACCATCGGGCGCGACCTGGTCTGGCACTGCGTCAACGACATCCTTGTTCAGGGCGCCCGGCCTCTCTTCTTCCTCGACTACTTCGGGACGGGGCGGCTATCGCCCACCGTTGCGGCGGACGTGGTCAAGGGGGTTGCCGAGGGCTGCCGCACCACGGGCTGCGCCCTGATTGGCGGCGAGACGGCGGAGATGCCGGGGATGTACGCCGACGGGGAGTACGATCTGGCGGGCTTCATCGTGGGGCTGGTGGACCGGAACCGTATCATCGATGGGCGCCGCGTCGCCCCGGGGGACGTTCTGGTCGGACTGGCGTCCGACGGCCTGCACACGAACGGCTACAGCCTCGCGCGCCACGTCCTGTTCGAGCGGGCGCGCCTGTCGGTCGATTCCTACGTCCCGGAGTTGGGTACGACGGTGGGCGAGGCGCTGCTGGCCCCGCACCGGTGCTACGCCAGTGCTATTCTGCCGCTTCTGGAGCGCTTCGACATCCACGCGATGGCGCACATCACGGGCGGTGGCTTCTACGACAACATCCCGCGCGCCCTGCCTCCCGAGTGTTCGGCGGTGGTGGAGCGGCGCGTGTGGGAGCCGCTGCCGATCTTCAACTTCATCCAGAAGGTCGGCAATGTTCCGGTCAATGAGATGTTCCGCACCTTCAACATGGGCATCGGGATGGTGCTGATCGTCCCCGCCGAGCAGGGAGTCGCCCTGGTGGCGGCGCTGAACGCCGCCGGGGAGCGCGCCGCCCTGATTGGCGAGGTGGCGCGCGGCAGCCACGACGTCCAGATCGTCTGAAAGCGCGCTCGCGAAAAAGCCCGGGGCCGCCGTAGTTTTCTGCGGCGGCCCCGGGCTTTTCGTTACGTGTCGGCGTTTACCGCGCGACCGCTTCTCGCTCCCGCTCCTGGGCGCGCTTGCGCATCTTGGCATCCAGCTCGCGCTTGCGCATGCGGACGCTCTTTGGGGTGACCTCCAGCAGGTCATCCGGGCCGATGTACTCCAGGCACTTGTCCAGACTCATATCGGTCGGCGGGGTCAGGCGGATCGCCATGTCCGACGTCGAGGAGCGCATGTTGGTCAGCTGCTTGGTCTTGCAGACGTTGACCTCCAGGTCACCCTCGCGCTGGTGCTTGCCCACGATCATCCCTTCGTACACGGGGACGCCGGGACCGACGAAGAGCTGCCCCCGCTCCTCGGCGTTGGACAGGCCAAAGGGCGTGGTCGTGCCCGTTTCGGACGCCACCAGCGAGCCCTGGCGCGCCCGCTGAATCGCCCCCGTCCACGGGCCATAGCCCTCGAACAGGGTGGACAGGACGCCCGTGCCGCGGGTAAGCGTCAGGAACGCGTTCCGGAAGCCCAGCAGGCCGCGCGTGGGGATGACAAACTCCAGGCGCTGGCCACCGCGCTCGCCCGGCCGCATGTCCTGCAGCTCGGCGCGCCGGGTTCCGAGCGCCTCCATCACCGCGCCCTGGTACTCCTCGGGCACCGAGATCAGGACCCGCTCATACGGCTCTTCCTTGCGCCCGTCCTCACCCACGCGCGTCAGGACTTCGGGCATCGAGACCTGGAGTTCATACCCCTCGCGCCGCATCGTCTCGATCAGGACGGCCAGGTGCAACTCCCCGCGGCCGAAGACCACGAACTGGTCCGGCGAGTCGGTCTCCTCCACACGCAGCGAGACGTTCGTTTCCAACTCTTTGAACAGACGCTCGCGCAGCTTACGGCTTGTGGAGAACTGCCCCTCGCGCCCGGCGAAGGGGGAGGTGTTCACCCCGAACGTCATCTGTAGCGTCGGCTCGTCCACCTTCGGCGCGGGCAGCGGGGTCGGTTTGTCGCCCGCCGCAATCGTCTCGCCGATAGTAATCTCCGGCAGGCCCGTTACCGCGATGATGTCGCCCGGGGTGGCCGCCTCGACCGGAACGCGCTTCAGCCCCTCGTACACGAATACGCTCTGCAGGCGGCTCTGGTAGCTGGTCTGATCCCGCCGGAACACCGTCACCATCTGGTTCGGCTTCAGGGTCCCGCTGAACACCTTGCCGATGCCGAGCCGTCCCAGGTAGGGGTCACCGTCGATGGTGGAGATCAGGGTCTGAGTCCCGTCGGTCACGCTCCCGGTGGTCTTCGGCGCGGGGATGTGCTGGAGGATCGTCTCGAAGAGCGGTTGCAGGTTCACCGCCGGCTCCTTCTCCAGGTCCGTGGTCGCCTTGCCCTCCAGGGCGTTGGCGTAGACGATGGGGAACTCCAACTGCTCGTCGTTTGCGCCCAGGGTCACAAACAGGTCGAACGTCTCATTGATGACCCAGTCGGGGCGGGCGTCGGCGCGGTCGATCTTGTTGACCACCACCACCGCCTTGTGACCGGCCTGCAGCGCCTTCTCCAGCACGAAGCGGGTCTGAGGCATCGGTCCGTCCACCGCGTCCACGAGCAGCAGCACGCCGTCCACCACCAGGAGGACACGCTCCACCTCGCCGCCGAAGTCAGCGTGACCAGGGGTGTCCACCACGTTGATCTTGTGGTCCTTGTACTTGATGGCCGTGTGCTTGGAGACGATGGTGATGCCGCGTTCGCGCTCCTGGTCCATCGAGTCCATGACGCGCTCGGCGACCTCCTGGTTGTCGCGGAAGACGCCGCCCTGGCGGAGCATGCCGTCGAGCAGGGTGGTTTTGCCGTGGTCTACGTGAGCGATGATAGCGATGTTCCTGAGCATGGCTGCGGTTCCGGGACTTTCTGAACAGGGCCTCGTACCGCGTAGAAATGCGCGGAAAAGGCAGCGGGGCGCGAAAAGGCCCGCACCGGCGGCAAGGAGCCGTCCTCGGCGCGGGCCACTACAACAACGGGAGATTGTATCATGCGCCCCGGCACCGGGCAAACCACGGCGCCTGCACCTACGGATTAGTGGTTTTCAGAATTTCCTTGCAAATGACAACATGTCTGGCTGCCTTACTGATATTGGTTTGGCATAGATCTACAAAGCAACGGGCGCAGTTTGCGTAGCGGGCGCGTTCGGACAGCAAGAACGATAACGCAGCGGAGCCGTCTTCATCGCCTTGACGAGCAAGCTTACACACAGGCCAAACAGTTATCGCAAGATGTTCGGCCCGCATTTCCATGAGTTGATCTCGGTTGAGGCTGAAGAAATCGATCATCACGCGGGCGCGTCGGTTCTTCACACCACGCTTGTGACGTGGCACGGCGGTAACGCCCTCGAAGGCGATCAAGTCCTGGGGGTCTTCGTCGTCTGTACCTATGGGATACACCAGAAAAGGCTTCTCTTCGGCATACTGGGCGGGATGGTCTCCCTCCACTCTGCGTGGTCCAGCAATAGGGAAGTAGTCACTCTTAAGGAGAGTGTTGCAGGTCTTGCACGCCGCGGCGTAGTTCCCGGGGTGGTAGGAAAGCAGGTAGTACCCGTGTTCGGACTCGTCTCCAGTGGCGAACCGATAGTGCAGTTCAGAATCAGCAGATGGCCAGCGTCGGATTCGGCCTTTGGGGCGGAAATGCTCCAAGTCCCACTGAATGGGCCCCCAAGAGCCGCCTTCTAACCGCGTCTCGCAATAGATGCACTTGCGGTACTGAAGGCGCATGAAAACGGGCTTGACTTCTGACCAAAAAGGGGGCAGTTTCCGCTCCCTGCCATCCTCGCCCGCAACAGATTCCGTGTAGTATCCCAACTCCCGAAAGAGTTGGGTTCGCTCGGCGGCGCGCTCGCGCCAGGTTGGGGAGGCTGTATCTATCTCGGCTTCGATCTCTGCCAGCGTCCCCGTGTAGCGGATCATTCCGCTCCGATCTCCTCCAGAATTCGCGCCGCCGTCCGCTCCGGGTCCTGCTCCAACGTACGCGCCGCCATATCGCTCAGGGTTCCCGTGCCCGGTGCCCGGGTAGAAGCCAGCCCGAAGTAGGAACTGGTCAGCACCTGATTGGCTGTTTTGCCGTAGATGTTCTCCTGGTACTGCCGCACGACCGCTGCGCCGTTGTGATCCGTTTCCATCACATAGATGTTTTCCGGTTCCAGCGTTCCGGCGACCAGAGGACTGTGTGTGGAGAAGAGGAACTGCAATTTCGGGAAAGCCTTCGCTACCTGCTCCACGACGACGCGCTGCCACTCCGGATGCAAAAACAGGTCGATCTCGTCCACAATGACGACACCGGGCATGTCGGTCAGTTTCTTGTCATCGTCCTGAACGCGGGCAATCTGTACCAGCAAGTCCCAGACCCAACCTATGAAGGTTCGATAGCCGTCCGAAAGCGCGTTAAAGGGAAGCAGTACACCGTTGACATCGAAAAGCGGTCGGTCTTGCTCATCTACTGCTTCCGACAGGTCTACCCTGTCCGGCATCAGGGCGTTCAGCGTATCCCGTGCTTCGGCAAACCGATTTCGCTTCAGCAGTTGGAGGTATCCGTATGTGAAGGGAACCAATCCCACGTGATCTTCGAACAGTCCCGCAACACGCTGGTAACGCACAGTCCGGTTGGTTTCGCTATATCCCTCCGGCCTTTCACTCCGGCGGCTTGCGCCGTATCCCGCGATAAAAAACGTGGAGCTGTCGTCCGACAACCAGGCGATGGAGAAGGTGTCCTCAGCCGTAACAACCTGCTCAATATCGCCACGTCGTCTGATTTCAACGGACTCTGTAACGGAGCTACGGTTAGTCAGAGGGGAGGCCTGCTCTATCGGTTCAAGAAGAAAATCGGCCGTGACGACCGCAGAATTTGCATCCTGGTTGGTACTGCCCGAGGGGAAGCGGCGAACGAGAAAGTCGGATTTGAAGCCACTGGAATGAGTCAGGTAGTTGAGAGATACGAGCGATACGGCTTTGAATACCGCGGACTTGCCCGACCCGTTATCGCCGAGGAATAGGTTGACGTTATCGAGGTGGTTTGGGGCTTTGTGGCGTGGCGAGGAGCGGCGGCCCGGGTAGTTTAGCTCCAGTTCCGTCTCTTCGAAGCACCGAAAGTTGCGAATGGTCAGTTTCTCGACGTACACGCTACGGCCCTCCCCCATTGCCCTCAACTTATGATAGGCATCCTCCGCGCCATTTGGCAAGGGGGGCTCACCGCCTCAGCGGGGGATGTGCGTTGCCAGGTAGCGCTGATACAGCTTGCAGCGGAAGCGTACGCGCCCGCCGCGGTCCTGACGGATTACCCCGGCCGAGAGTAGGCGGTAGTGGGCCGGGTGGTCTACCCCGACCGGGGCGGCGCTCCCGGCGTCCGCGAGCAGGGTGCGGGCGTAGTCGGTGACCTCCGGGAGGCGCACCACGGCAATCAGGAGGCGTTTGAGGTGGTCATGGAACGGTCCATCGTCCCGGTGGGCCTGCTCCATGAGGGTGGCAAAGCTGCACTTGCCGGTGGCGAGGGTGTCCAGCGCCTGACGCGACAGGAACGGCTGCCCTCCGATAAGGTCATGCAACTGCTCCGCTTCGGCGTAGCTGTTGAGGGGGCTGCCGTAGCGCCCGTTCAGGTCCACCAACTGCTGGAGGTTGAAGTCTTCGAGGTCCAGCCGCCGGCCGACGTTGAAGGGGGATTGGTTGAGGTCCTGAATGAACAGGTGCGCCTCGGTCGCGTAGGCGATGAGGATGCTGAGCTTGCTCCAGGGGCCGCCGGGCTCTGTGGAGCGCGAGTTGTGCCAGGAGCGCACCAGCCCGAAGAAGTCGGCGGCGAAGGGGGCGGAAAAGAGCTTATCCGCCTCGTCGATGCACCAGACCAAGGGCTCGTCCGACTGGTCCAGGAGTTCGCGCAGGAACTGCTCCATGTTCAGATTGGCGCCGAACAGGTCCAGCCACTCCGTCGCGAAGTCGTAGGAGAACTTGAGCTGTCGGGAGAGGGTTGCCGCGAGGAGGCGGCAGAACGCGTCTTCGTCCTGCATCTGCGCGGCGGTGAGCTTCTGGAAGTCGGTGAGGGCGACGCGCCAGCCCTTCTGGCGAGCGATTCGCGCGCCGCGCGCCTGCAGGCTCGTCTTGCCGATCTGGCGTGCGCCCTTGATCAGGAGGATACTTTCCCGGGCGTCGAGCGCCGCCGCGAGTTCCTGGTCGCAGGAGCGCTCCACGTAGAACGGAGAGTCGGGGGGGACGGCCCCGCCGACCGGCTCCAGTTTAATCTCCCGCTGGCGCACCTTGATAGGCTCGCGTATCGCTGACATCAGCTCGGCGACCAGGCGCTGATCGTCCCGGGGGCCGCTCCAGTAGAACTGGTTGAGCGGCGCGATGACGGCCATGATGGCGCTGCGGGCCGTCCCCTCGGCCCCGATGTTCACGGGCAGAATCAGGGGCTTGCCGGTTCGATGCTGCTGGTCGTTGGCCGCCTCCAACTCCCACTCCAGCATCTCGCTTTGCATCGACTCCGGCGAGACAATGGCGATTACGGCGTCCGCCGAGCGAATCCGCTCCTCGCTCTCCCGCGCCCAGTCGATACTGAGCTTGCGGTGACGGTCGAGAAGGACCTCGTACCCGCCTTCATGTAGCGTTGCCTCCAGCAGCGTCAGTATGTTCTCGTCCGGCTGGGCGTCCCGCTTATAGAGGACGGCCACCTTGCCCCGCGAAGGAGGCGCGCCGGTTTCCGCCGTTCGCTCGGGGCCGTCCGTCCGCGCGGCGACAAACCGGGCCGGCGGGTCGCAGCGCCCGAACCCGTCGCCAGCGAGGCTACTGATTGTCAGGCGCAGCCCGTGCTTGACCTCGGCCTCACCCAGAAGCGTGACGCAGGGGGACCACTCGTCGAACTCGCCCAAGAGCGCGGCGTACTGCGCAGAGAGCAACAGATGGTCCACATCTCCCAGATCCATCACGCGCTGCGCCGTGTTGATGCCCTCGCCGACCACGTTCTCCTTGCCGCTGATGTCGATTTGCCGCTGCACCAGGCCGCTGTGCATGCCGACACGGAAGGGCAGGGGCGGCATCTGATTCCGCGTCGCCCGCGCCAACTCCACCGCGCAGCGCGCGGGCCCGGTGACGTCGTGGAAGAACAGCAGGGCCATGCCGTCCCCGGTTGGCACTGCCAGGACCTCGCCCTGCGCCACCGCGCGCGAGAAGGTGTCGGTGCCGCGGACGGCGGCGTTGAGGCGGTCCAGAAGGTATCCCTGCGTCCGAATCTTCTCCTGGCTGTACCCCACGAGATCCAGGAAGAGAACGTGTGCGATCTGGACCGGCCGCACCGGGTCCGCTTCGTGTGTCATGGGCGATTCTCCCTCTTTCCGGCAGAGGTGGAGAGATGCCTTCCGCGGCGGCTTGCCTGGTACTGCGGGGAGGAGATGATGCTGTAGTGCCGCCACGCCGCCTCGACCTCGGAGGATGTGGCGGGTACGGACACGGAGCCGGTATTCGCCTCGATGCGCTGGCAGGAAAGGACGGTGGCGAGGTGCATCGCCTGGGCCGGTATCGGCGGCTCCAGGAGCTTCCAGACGGCGGCGCCCACCCAGCCCCCGGCCGCGAAGTGCTTCCCGTTCGGGGAGACCGCAAGCGAGGTACATCCCTCCACCCGGGGGATATCCTGCCTCTCCCCGATGGCTACCCCCGTGTCCGCGTCCCAGAGGCGCACAAAACTGTCCAGACCGGCGGTTACCGCCAGGGTGCCGTCGGGTGAGAAGCGGACGGAGCGCACCTCGCGTTCGTGGCGGAGGGGGGTGCCCATTTGTTCGCCTGCCGCAACGTTCCACAGGTACGCCGCCCCGTCCCGTCCACAGGTCAACAGGCGGCTCCCGTCCGGACTCAGGGCGGCGTCTACGATAAAGGTGGTGACCGGGAACTCCGTCCTCTCTCTCCCGCTGGCGACGTCCCACACCACGACGCGCGACCGACTGGTCGCCCCCGGCGTATGTCCGCTGCGCAGGAGGCGCGTGTCCTTTCCCCAGCAGAGCAGGGAGCGGCCGTCGGCGGAAAACAGCAGGCGGTCGCCCGGGGTCCGCCCGGGGGCGGTCAGTCTCCGGCGCGAGCGAGCGGCTACGTTCCCGCTTGCATCGAGGTCCCACACGTACACGCCGTCCCAGCAGACCGCTGCTATGCGCTTCTCGTCCGAGCAGACCGCCACGTCCTCTACCGGGCTGCCGAGCGTTAGTGGCGGGCCGGCGGCGGCCCCGGTGGAGGCGTTCCAGACGAGCAGCTTTCCGTCACTCCCTGCGGTGTAGAGCCTGCTGCCGTTTACGGAAAAGACGGCCCGGTTGACCGTCGCTTTGCTGCCCGGGTGGCGAAGGACGGGGAGCAGGGGCTTGCCGTTCCGCACGTCGTACACAGCCGCGCCGCCGCCTTCCGTAAGCAGCGCGATCCGTCTGCTGTCTGGTGCGAAGTCAGCGAAGCGGACGGGAATGCCGTCGTTGAAGGGGCGCGAGGGAAGGGGGGGCGAGACTGCCTGCCCGTTATCCGCGTTCGCGATCTGCGTACGGCCATCGCTGATCACCGAAGCGATGAATTCGCTGTTCGGGCTGAACTCCACCTGTTCCACGAAGATGTTTCCCGGCAATGCGACGGCGCTGTGGACGGGCGTTTCGGAGCGGGACAGGTCCCAGAGCCGGCAGGCGCCCGTGACATCCCCGATCGCGAGCTGTTGCCCCTCCCGGTGGAATGCCGCTGCCGTGACCATATCCAGGGAGCGGAGCGGCGGCGAATCGGGGGTGCCCGTCTGCGCCTCCCAGATGCGAGTCACCCCGTCACGCCCTCCGGAGACGATGCGCGTCCCGTCCGGGGAGAATGCGAGAGCGCTCACCCCACCGCGATGGTTGCCGAACTCGAGGGGGGGGGAGGACGATGCCGGGACGTCGCCGCTCAGCGGAAAGACTTTGATCTTTCCTTCGCTGTTGCCGATGGCCACGGCCGAACCGTTCTCCGCCATCGACACCACCGTCGTATAGTTCGTTATCCAGCGGGTCGGTGTGCCCCAACCGCCCGTGGTCGCGCTCCACTGATAGAGCTGGGTTTGCCGTGACGTGCCGAGGACGACGGTTTGCCCGTCGGAACTCAGCGCCATCCCGTTGATACGACAGTCCGTCTCGAGCGGCTTCCCCAGGGGCGCTTTGCGGTCCACGGAGTACAGTATTGCGGAATCGGGAAGAAACTCAGAGGCCTGTCCGGAGGTGACGGCGAGGACGGACCCGTCCGCGTTCAACTGCGGCGTCAGTGCCGGGCCGGGGGCGCCGCGTACCTCGAAGAGCAGGCGCCCGCCGCGCACTTCGAAGACGGCGACGGCGCCGGCCGCGTCGCGGACCGCCACCCGGCGGCCGTCGCGGCTGAAGGACGCATCCCGCAGGACCGCGCCCCCGCCGAACTGGAGCGGCGGGGAGGCGGG
>Ga0065721_10050494_pt1 | contig 19708 bp, 20 predicted proteins | sample Mesricmetagenome_FD_59108 | JGI IMG/M metagenome (GOLD analysis project Ga0065721, IMG submission 59108) | Mesophilic microbial community from rice straw/compost enrichment Sample: eDNA_1 v2 (version 2) | ecosystem: Engineered > Solid waste > Grass > Composting > Bioreactor | place: USA: Davis... | reverse complement strand
GTGGGCAGCACGTCGGCGAGCTTGTCCGTGTAGACCGCCGAGCCGCCGACGGCCTCCTGGAAGCGCACGTCCGCGATCTGGATCGAGCCGGTCGCCGGGAGCCCGGGCTCGCCGAAGCGGAGCTCGAGCTTGCGCACGTTGGCCAGGTCGACGCCCTGGGCGGCGAAGTCACCCAGCGGGACGCGGATCTGGTTGAGCACGATGTGCGTGCGGGTCGTCGTGGAGCCGGTGGTCTGGTGCAGGGCGTTGCCGTACCGCGGTGAGGCGGCGGAGACGGCGCCCTCGTTGCCGGCCTTGTCGACGAGCACGATCGAGAAGTCCTGGGTCGTCGCGGCCGGGTTCCAGATCGCCTCGCCGGTGCGGGCCGGGTTGCGCGGGTCGAAGAAGTTCACCGCCGCGCCCAGCGCGAGCGCCTTGAAGCCACGAACGTCGCCGGAAGCGGCCGGGATCCGGGTCCCGATCGACGCGGGCTGGTCCCAGGCCAGCGCGAGCTGGAGCCCGTAGGAGTGGTTGACCGGCGCGCCCTCGCGCGTGCCGCTCTGACCGCCGAGCGCGTTCGCGGCCGGCAGGGGGCAGCCCTTGATCGCGGTCGGGAGGCCGGAGACGCCGACCTGGGACGGCGTGAAGTCCAGCGGCTCCGGATTGCACCAGTCGAAGCCGCCCGGGGTGGTCGGCGGGACGGGCTGGATACCGCCGCCCGGCAGGTACGGGTTGGAGAACCCGCCGCCGGTGATCGCGGTCCCCAGTGCGCTGACGGCCAACGGGTTGTCCGTCTCGGGCCGGAGCACGTCGCGGCGCGCGGCGGGCTCGGCGAAGTAGGAGGTCAGCACGCGCTCCTCGCACGGCATCCGCGCCGCGCTCACGCTGGTCGGGCAGGCCGACGGCGGGAGCTGCGGTGCACCGCTGTCCTCGCTCAACTCGCCGGTCATGTACGGGTCGAAGGCGACGTCGCCGCCCACGTAGCGGCGGAAGAACGCGCCCATCAGCGCCAGGCCGATCTTCGGCTGGTCGCCCATCAGCGCCGGATCGCCGGACCCGCGGTTCTCGCGCGTGTACGACCCGCCGCTCAACCGCGTGTTGTTCGGCTGGCCCGTGCCGCAGGCCGCGTCGCTGCCCGTGGCGTCGTCGCCGTCGGCGTACCAGACCGAGTTGAACCAGTTGTGGTTGCCGCCGAGCAGCGAGACCTGGATGCGCGGGAACGGATCGCCCGGCCGGATGTACTGGCTGCGCTCGAACAGACGGGCGCCCTGCAGGTTGGTGACGTCACCCTCGCAGTAGCCGAAGATCGTCATGTACGGCAGCCCGTACGGCGCGCGGCGCTCGTAGTCGACCGGCGCGAGCGCGATCACGCCGCGCAGGTTGTACCGCCGGCCGGGTGCGGGACGCTCGCGGTTGTAGTCGATGAAGCTCGAGACCGCGTCGCCGCCGCGCGAATGGCCCATCAGGCCGACCCGCGAGAAGTCGAGCTTGCCGACCAGCGCGCCGCCGATGTTGCTGTTCTCGCCGTCCGGGATCGCTCCCTGGTTGGCGGCGTACAGCGCGTCCAGCATCGCCGCGATGATCAGCCGGCGCTGGTGCATGCCCTTGCCGAACGCGCTGTCCTGGTAGTACATGAGCTGGTCCTGGTCGACCGAGGCGACCGTGTAGCCCCAGCTCGCGAGGTTCTCGCCCAGGTACGCGTAGCCGCGGTCGTTGCGCTTGAACGCGGTGCAGTTCGGCGCCGAGCCGGAGTCACAGCTCGAGTGGTTGCCGTGCACGAGCACGATCACGGGCGAGCCGCTGGCCCGGTTGGCCGGGTAGTAGAGCGAGCCGCGCAGCTGCAGCGTGACCGCGGACGCCTGGTTCGTGGTCCCGCCGCCGGCCGCGTTCGGCTCCTGCAGATCGACCGTGCCGATCTTCAGGGGATCGAGCGTCGTGACGCTGTAGGGACCGCGCTCGAGCGGGTCCGGTGGTGCGGCGAGCGCCGCCGCGGGAGCGGCGAGCGGCAACAGGAGCGCGAGGGCGAGAGCCTTGAAGTTCAACGAGTTCTCCGGCGGTCGGTTCGAGCCGCACACGGAGGGCGTGCGGGCGGCGGCATCGTACGTCCGGGGCACCGGCCTGATCTCTGGACCGACGGTAGAAAGGTGAACGGGCAACGACCGACCGGATCCACATAAACGCAGACTGGTGGGCCACATAGATTGCGGCCGCTTCCTCCAACGAAAAGGTCATTCCAGTCTCCATGCACCGAGTCCACGCCGTGGTGGCCGCCGCCCTGATCGCGGCGCTCGCTCCGACCAGCGCCTACGCGTCGACCTGGACGGTCGACGACGACAAGGCCGACTGCCCGAACGCCGCCTTCACGTCGATCCAGGCGGCCATCGACCAGGCCGCGCCGTGGGACACCGTCGTCGTGTGCGCCGGCGAGTACGCCGAGCAGTCGACCCCGACGTCGGGCAACAGCACGCCGAGCCAGGCCGGCTCGCGCAACGGTCTGACGATCACCAAGCCGCTGACGATCAAGGGCGCGGGCGCGGACAAGGTCTTCATCCGCCCGGCGCTCGGCCCGTCGCTGGCCGGCACCGCGCCCTACCTGCGCGACGGCGGCGGCAACGTCGTCACGGTCTCGCGCCAGTCCCTGGGCTCGTCCGACGACAACGAGAACTTCGTGGACATCTCGGGCGTGACGATCGAATCGCCCGACAGCTACGCGGAAGCGGGCCTGGCCTTCTTCAACACGAGCGGCCGGTTCGCGAACAGCCGGATCGGCACGATCAAGGCCGACGGCGGCCCGTACACGTACGGCGTGATCATGACCAACTCGCTGCAGGGCGCCGAAGCGGGCGTTCGCCGCGAAGTGATCCTGGACGGCTCGCTGATCACCGGCGACGTGCTGTTCGACGACGCCCGCGGCGCCGACGGCAGCGCGACGACCACCGCCCGCTCCGGCATCAAGGCCTACGGGACCGTCAACCGCTCGCGGATCACCGGCACGCTCACCTACACCTACGGGCAGCGCGGCTCGATCACCGCCAGCGAGATCGCCGGCCCGGTCATCCTCACCGACGCCGAGACCGGCCAGGACCCGAGCAACCCGGTCGTGCGCGCGTTCAGCGCGTCCGGCTCGAGCCTGCTCGGCGGCCTGACCAACACGGGCGCGACCGCCGCGCTCGTGACCGGCAACTTCTGGGGGAGCAGCACCACCACCGGCCCGGTCGAGCGCGAGCCCGCGCTGAGCGAGCCGCCCGCGCCGCTGAGCGTGCCCGCGCCGACCGCCGACGCGCCCCCGACCGGCGCGATCGTCGACCCGTACGGCCCGACCACGGTCGCGTGGGACGAGACGATCCACCCCGTCGTGGTCGCGGCCGACGACTTCGGCGTCAAGTCGGTCGAGTTGACCGCCAACGGGCAGCCGGTCGGCACGCTCGGCCGCACCCCGTACGAGTTCACCTACCGGCCCGCGCCCGAGCACATCGGCGAGCACGTCGTGCTGACGGCGAAGATCACCGACTCCTCCGACCAGAGCACGATCGTCTCGACCGAGCTCGACGTGCCCGCCGTGACCACCACGACCACCACCGACGTGAGCGGCACGGTCCCGGCCACACTCGCGCTCAGCGTCGACGCGCCCGCCACCTTCGGCGCCTTCACGCCCGGCGTGACCCAGGACTACGTCGCGGCGACGACCGTGACCGTCCTCTCGACCGCCGGCGACGCCGCGCTCAGCGTCGTCGACCCGAGCACGAGCGCCCCCGGCCATCTCGTCAACGGCGCGTTCGTCCTGCCGCAGCCGCTGCAGGCCCGTGCGCTGAACGCACTCAACACCGGCAGCCCGTTCGGGACGGTGTCGGACACTTCGCTCACGCTGCTCAGCTACGGCGCGCCCGTCAGCCACGACCCGGTCACGCTCGAGTTCAAGCAACCGATCACGGCCACCGACGCCCTGCGCACCGGCGTCTACGCCAAGGCGCTGACGTACACGCTGTCGACGAACAACCCTTAAACGCAGAAGGCCGCCCCTCGGGGCGGCCTCTCTCTGCGGGGACCTCGTGAGGACCTAGGTCCAGGTGGCGCGGGCCTCGGCGATCGTCGGCAGGACGACCGGGAGCGAGAGGGCGACAGTGGTGAGCGCGATCTTGATGTTCTTCATGCCGCGCAGCTTCGACCGAGCCGGCAAAGGCTCGGCAAAGCGTCGGCAAACTGCGCCGGGCGCCCGCGTTACCCCTTCTATCGGCACCCTCGCCGGGGACCTTGAGCCCGGCGAAGATAAAGATTCGCCGCGACCCTTCCGCGGCCCAGCCGGGTCGATCAGTCCTCCCAGACCAGATCGCCGGCGGGCGCGGGGGTCAGGTGTTACGCGTGCTCGCCGGGCGATGAACCGGCGATGTGCACACCTGTGGCCGGGGCGGCACCATCCCTGTGCGCTGCCGGCTCGTACGACGATGATCGAGCGTGCGACGGTGCGGGTGCACGACGGTGGGGGCGGGCGACGTAGTCGAGGTCGCGCGGTGAGCCTCACCCAGCGTGACGAGCTCCAGGGCCGTATCCATGGCCCCGCGCACCAGCTCTCGGAGCGAGCGCTTGTTCTGGCGGCGTTCGGTCATCGAAGGGAACATGTGTTCGCAAGGCTATGGGTCCGGTCGGACGGAAAAGCACCCAAAGAGCGGGAACACCACCGCGCAAATTGCGGATTCCACGGTGTAGAGCCGAACACGGGTTCGCCGTCTGCAACGGATCTTGCAGACGGCGCTCAGTCGCCGGACTCGCTGAGCTTGACCTCGAACGGCTTGCCGCCGAGGGCGTCGGCGAGCTCGTCGTCCAGGCGGTCGGCCGCGCCGGCGATCTCGTAGATCGCGTTGACCAGCTCGCCCGCCTGCAGCGACTCGCCGAGCAGGTCGTAGCGGGCGACCAGGACCCCCTCCCGGAACGTGAACTTCACGAAGAAGAAGCTCCGGTTGAGGTCGTTGAGCAGGTTCAGCGCCTGTGCCGCGCCCGGCGACGCCGGGTCGATGTCCTGCAACACGGGGGAGTGGACGATGATGACGACGCTGTCGTCCTGCCACTCCCGGAAGTCGATGAACACGGCGGCGGAGTCGAAGCGCAGGCGGTACGTCCGCCCGTCCCCGGAGACCTGGTACCGCAGCCCTTCGCGGACCAGGATCCCCGCCACCTGCTCGATGCTCGCGTCGACGTCCACCCGCCGACAACCGTACCGCGGGTCAGCGAGACCCGAGTGAGGACCAGACCTCCATCTTGGTCCGGATCCGCTCCACGACGTCGTCGGTGAACTCCGACGTCGTCGCGTGACCGCCGAGGTCGATCGTCTTCACGCCGGACGCGGTCGCCTCCAGCACGGACTCGTACACCGCCCGCGACGCGCGTTCGGCGCCCTCGTAGCCCTTCGCGCCCGCGTAGGAGAGCACGGACCCGCAGGCCAGCAGCATCGCCATCGGGTTCGCCAGGTTCTTGCCGTACAGCGACGGCGCCGTGCCGTGCGGGGCCTCGGCCATCGCGACCTCGACGTTGTAGTCGGCGTCGAAGCCCAGCAGCACCGACTCGGCGCCCGCGATCGAGCCGAACATCGGCATCACGAGGTCGCTCAGACAGTCACCGTCTCGATTCAGTGCGGGAATCACGAGCGGTGAGTCGGCGGCGCCGGAGATCAGCCCCGCGTACAGCGCGTCGATCAGCACGGGCTGGTACGGGACGTCCGGGTACTTGGCCGCCGCGGCGTCCATCTCCTCCTTGAGGAGCCCGTCGTAGGTCGGGGAGACGGTCCACTTGGGCCCGCCGTAGACCTTGGCGCCGATCCGCTCGGCGAACATGAACGCGTACTCGGCGACCGCGCGGCAGGTCGAGCGCGTGATCCGCATCGTCATGAACGCGGCCTCGTCGTCGGCCTCGCCCTCGCGCCACTGCTTGGCGCCGTAGGCGTCGTCGACGGCCATGCGCACGACCGAGATCGGGTGGTAGACGCCCGAGACGGGGCCGACGACGCCCGGGATCCGGCGCCCGGTGCGCACGATCACCTTGCCGTCGACCTCTTCGCGCAGGATGCGGTTCGGGGAGCCGACGTCGTCGCGCCCCTCCGGGGTGATCGTGGCGGCCTTCAGGCCGAAGCCGGCCTCACGCATCGCGCGGGCCGCCTCATGGACGATCTCATTGCCGGTCTCCCGTCGCTTCTCGAGCGACAGGTCGTAGTGCACGAGCTCGAGCTCGAGGCCGAGCAGCTCGGAGTCGAGGACACGGATGGACTGCTCGAGCAGCTCCTGACCCGTCTCGTCGCCCTCGAGGACGATGATCTTCAGCACGGCAACGCAGGTTAGCCCGCGGCGGGCGTTCCCGAGAGGCCGAGCTCGTCGGCGTGCGGCTCCAGCGCCGCGATCACGAACGCGATGTGCTCGTCGAGGTCGGTCTCCAGCAGCGCCGCGCCCTCGCGCAGGCCCTCACGGTCGACCTCGCGCGCGAACGCCGGCGTCTTCATCTTCTTCTTGACCGACTTCGGCGTCATGCCCTTGATGCCGTCCGGGCGCACGTACGCGCACGCCATCACGAACCCGCTCAGCTCGTCGACGGCGAACAGCGTCTTCTCCATCGGGGTGTCCCGCGAGACCTCGAGGTAGTCCGCGTGCGAGGCGACGGCACGCACCATGTCCTCCGGGAACCCGAGCCGCTCGAGCTCGGCCAGCGCGTAGCGCGGATGGCCCGTGTGCAGGTCCGGATAGCGCTCGTAGTCGAGGTCGTGGAGCATTCCGACCATCCCCCAACGCTCGCGATCCTCGCCGAACTTCTCCGCATACGCGCGCATGCAGATCTCGACGGCGAGCACGTGACGGCGCAGGCTCTCGGACTCCGTCCACTCGCAGAACAGCGTCCAGGCTTCATCGCGGGTCATGGGCAGGGTCATGAACTCGGTAGCCTAGCCGCCGCCCTTATGGAGAAGTTCGTGATCGAAGGTGGCGTGCCGCTGTCCGGCACCGTCACGCCCGCCGGCAACAAGAACGCCGCGCTGCCACTGCTCGCCTGCGCCCTGCTCACGGACGAGGACGTCACGCTGCACAACGTCCCCGCCATCCGTGACACGGAGGCGCTGCTGGAGCTGCTCGTGGACCTCGGCGTGGCCGTCGAGCGCCTCGACCTGAACACCGTCAAGATGAACGCGGCCAACGTCCACAAGACGGACGTCGACGCCGGCCTGGCCGAGCGGATCCGCGCCTCGTTTTTGGCCGCGGGTCCGCTGCTGGCGCGCTTCGGCAGCGCCACGATGCCGCCCCCGGGCGGCGACGTGATCGGCCGCCGCCGCCTGGACCCGCACCTGGACGCCTTCCGTGCCCTCGGCGCGACGGTCGAGCACGGCCGCGACATCGTGATCAAGGCGCCCGGCCACGGCCTGGCGCCGTGCGACTTCTTCATGGACGAGCCGTCCGTGATGGGCACGGAGAACGCGCTGATGGCCGCCGCCGGCGTCCCGGGCACGACGATCATCCGCAACGCCGCGTGCGAGCCGCACGTGCAGGACGTCGCGCGCATGCTCAACAAGATGGGCGCGGCGATCGAGGGCATCGGCTCCAACGTGATGACCGTCCACGGCGTCGAGAAGCTCGGCGGTTGCGAGCACTGGGTGTCTCCTGATCACATCGAGATCGGGTCGTTCATGGCGCTCGCGGGCGTCACGGGCGGCGAGATGGACATCACGGGCTGCGTCGCCGACGACCTGCGGATGATCCGGATGGCGTTCAAGCGCCTCGGCCTGCGGTCGGAGATGCGCGAGGACGGGACCTGCCACATCCCGGGCGGCCAGAAGCTCGTCGTCCAGCGCGACGCCGGCGACTACCAGTCCAAGATCGAGGACGGCCCGTGGCCCGCGTTCCCGGCCGACCTCACGTCGATCGCCGTCGCGCTCGCCACTCAGGCCGAGGGCAGCGTGCTGATCTTCGAGAAGATGTTCGAGAACCGCCTGTTCTTCGTGGACAAGCTGATCTCGATGGGGGCGGAGATCACGATCTGCGACCCGCACCGCGCGATCGTCATCGGCCCGCGCCAGCTGCGCGGCGCGCGCGTGTCCAGCCCGGACATCCGCGCCGGCATGGCGATGCTGATCGCCGCCGTCTGCGCCCAGGGCCAGAGCGAGATCCACAACGTGCGCGACATCGACCGCGGGTACGAGCGCATCGACGAGCGCCTGCAGGCCCTCGGCGCCAACATCGAACGCGTGCCGGTGACGTGATCCACCCGATCCCGAGCGGCACGCGCGACGTGCTCCCGGACGAGCTCCGGGAGCTGCGGGCGATCACGGACGCGATGCGGACCGTGTTCGACGCGCACGGGTACGGCGAGGTCGCCACGCCCGCGCTCGAGTACGAGACCGTGCTCACGCGCGGGGACTCGGCGGCCGCGGACCCCGCGTACCGGCTGTTCGACGAGCACGGCAACGTGCTCGTGCTCCGCTCGGACATGACGATCCCGATCGCGCGCGTGGTCGCCACCCGCTACGCGACGGCCGAGACCCCGCTGCGCTTCTGCTACGTCGCCAGCGCCTACCGCGCCGTGCGCCAGCACCGCGGCCAGCCGCGGGAGATCCTGCAGGCGGGGATCGAGCTCGTCGGCGCGTCCGGTCCCGCCGGCACGGCCGAGGCGATCACCGTGCTGTGCGCGGCGCTGGACGCCGCCGGGCTGACGTCCTACCGCGTCGGCCTGGGCGACGCGTCGCTGTTCCCGCGCACGCTCGACCGTGCCGGCGTGCACGACACCGGGCCGATCCTCAAGGAGCTGGCCGACGGCGACATGGTCGGCCTCGAGCGCGAGCTGCGCAAGGCGGACGCCGTCGAGCTGCTCGACGTCGCGCGCGCCCGCGGCGGCGTGGAGATCGTGCCTGAGGGCGAGCCGCTGTGTGAGGTCTACGACCTGCTCTCGGACGCCGTCCGCGAGCGCGTGATCTTCGACCTCGGCCTCGTCCGCACGCTCGGCTACTACACGGGCGCCGTGTTCGAGGTCTACGACGCCACGTTCGGCTCCCCGCTCGGCGGCGGCGGCCGCTACGACGACCTGCTCGGCCGCTTCGGCCGCTCGCTGCCCGCGTGCGGCTGGGCGCTGGACGTCCAGCGCGTGCACGCGGCGGCGCTCGGAGAGGGCCGATGAGGATCGCGGTCCCGCGCGGCGCGCTGTTCAAGGACGCCCTCGACGTGCTCGAGCGGCTCGGCATCGACACGGCCGAGGTGCGCTCCAACGACCGCAAGCTGCTGTTCGAGGAGTCCGGGCTGATCACGATGCGCCCGTCCGACGTGCCGACCTACGTGGAGTCGGGCGCGGCGGACATCGGCATCGTGGGCAAGGACGTGCTCGCCGAGCACCCCGAGCGCAACGTCTACGAGCTGCTCGACCTCGGCTTCGGCCGCTGCCGGATGGTGTTCGCGACCGTGGACGGGGAGGACCCCGCCGCCGAGGCGCTGCGCCGGCTCGGGATCATGCGGATCGCGACCAAGTACCCGAACATCGCCCACCACTACTTCGAGTCCACCGGCCGCCAGGTCGAGATCGTCGAGGTCAAGGGCTCGGTCGAGCTCGCCCCGCTGACGGGCATGGTGGACGGGATCGTCGACCTCACGGCCACGGGCACGACCCTGCGCGAGAACGGGCTCGTGATCCGCGAGGAGATCTCGGTTGCGACCGCGCGGCTGATCGCCAACCCGGTCTCCTACCGCGTCAAGGCGGCGGAGATCGACGCCGTCGTGGAGACGCTGCGTGGGGCGGGCTGAGCAGATCCGCGCCTCCGTTCCGGCGGGGGCGTCGATCGCGGAGCCGGTGACGGCGATCCTCGCGGCGGTGCGGACCGGCGGCGACGCCGCGCTCGCGCGCTACGAGGCCGAGTTCGGCGCGGGCACGACGCCGCCGTTCACCGCGTCCGGCGGCGAGCTGACCGACGCCGTGCGCGCGGGCCTGCGGGTCGCGATCGCCAACGTCCGCGCGGTGGCCGAGGCCGGGCTGGACGAGGACCGCCTGGTCACGCTCCCGCAGGGCCACTCGGTCAAGCTGCGCGACGTGCCCGTGCGGCGGGCGGCCGTGTACGCGCCGGGTGGGCGCAACCCGTACCCGTCGACGGTCGTGATGGGCGTCGTGACCGCGCGCGCGGCGGGCGTGGACGAGGTCTACGTCGTCGGCGCGCCGCACCCCGTGATGGTCGCGACCGCCGAGCTGTGCGGCGCGGACGCCTACTTCGGGATCACGGGCGCGCAGGCCGTGGCCGCGCTGGCCTACGGGACGGAGTCGATCCCACGCGTGGACGTGATCGTCGGCCCCGGCTCGCTGTGGGTCCAGGAGGCCAAGCGGCAGGTGTCGGGCGTGGTCGGCATCGACGGGTTCGCCGGGCCGTCGGACCTGACCGTGGTCGCGACCGCGGGCGCCGACCTGGAGGCCATGCGCGCCGACCTCGCGGGGCAGGCCGAGCACGGCGAGGGCTCGCTGACCGTCGCCGTCAGCGACTCGCACGCGATCCTGGACGCGCTCGAGGCCCAGCACGCCGTGCTCGTGGCCGACATGGACGAGGCGCTCGCGTTCGTCGAGGAGCTCGCGCCCGAGCACCTGCAGCTCGCGGGCGCGGACGCCGAGGCGCTCGCGCCGCGGATCCGCTCCGCCGGCTGTTTGTTCGTGGGCAACGCGTCCGGCACCGCGTTCGGCGACTACGTCGCGGGTTCGAACCACACGCTGCCCACCGAGGGTGCCGCGCGCTTCGCCTCCGGCCTGAACGTGCGCCACTTCCGGCGCCGCATGGCGGAGGTCCGCGTGGGCTCCGCGGGCGCGGCGCTGGCCACCGCCGGCGTGCCGATCGCGGAGGCCGAGGCGTTCCCGGCCCACGCCGCGTCGATGGCCTTGCGTCAGAATCCTCGCCCGTGAGCCGCTCAGCCTCGATCCAACGCAAGACCGGCGAGACCGACGTCGCGCTGACCCTCGGCCTGGCCGGGGACGGCGCGGGCACGCGTTCCACCGGTGTCGGGTTCTTCGACCACATGCTCGACCTGCTCGCCCGCCACGGGCGGCTGGAGCTGGACGTCAAGGTCACCGGCGACCTCCACACGGGCTCCCACCACACCGTCGAGGACACCGGGATCGTGCTCGGGCAGGCGCTCGACCAGGCGCTCGGCGACCGGCGCGGGATCTACCGCTACGGGCATGCGGTCGTGCCGATGGACGAGGCGCGCGCGATGTGCGCGATCGACATCTCCGGCCGCCCGTACACGCTCGTTTCCGGCTTCGACCGGCTGCCGGCGGGGACGATCAACGGCTTCGACTACGAGGAGGCCGAGGAGTTCTTCCGGGCCGTGGCGAGCGCCGCCCGGCTGACGCTGCACATCGAGATCCAGGCCGGCACGAACGGGCACCACATGGTCGAGGCGTGCTTCAAGGCGTTCGCGCGGGCACTGCGCGGGGCGGTGGCGATCGACCCGGACGAGACCGGCGTGCCGTCGACCAAGGGGACGCTGACCTCATGATCGCGATCGCCGACTACGGCATGGGCAACCGCCGCAGCGTCGAGAAGGCGCTCGCGCACGTGGGCGCCGAGTCCGTGATCACGACCGACGTGCGCGACGCCAGCGCGATCATCCTGCCCGGCGTGGGCGCGTTCCCGGAGGCGATGCGCCACCTGGAGCGCTCCGGCCTGGGCGAGCAGCTGATCGAGCGCGCCGCCGCCGGCGTGCCGCTGCTGGGGATCTGCCTCGGCATGCAGCTGCTGTTCGAGTCCTCGACCGAGCACGAAGGCGCCGAGGGGCTCGGCATCCTGCCCGGCACGGTCACCCGGCTGCAGTCGCCGCGGCTGCCGCACATCGGCTGGAACCTCGTGACCTTCGAGCGCGAGGCCGCGCTCACGCAGGGGCTCGGCGAGGCCGCGGCCTTCTACCACGTGCACTCGTTCGCCTGCCGGCCGACGGATCCGTCCGACGTCGTGGGCACGAGCGAGTACGGCGAGCGGTTCGTCAGCGTCGTCGAGCGCGACAACGTGATGGCCGCCCAGTTCCACCCCGAGAAGTCCTCCACGGATGGTTTGCAGATGCTGAAGAACTTCGCGGCCCTGGCCGCCGTGCCGGTCGCATGATCCTCTACCCCGCGATCGACATCATGGACGGCCAGGCCGTGCGCCTGGTCGAGGGCAAGTTCGAGGACTCCACGACCTACCACGACGACCCGGTCGAGGCCGCCAAGTCGTGGCTGGCCGCGGGCGCGCGCTACCTGCACGTGGTCGACCTCGACGGCGCCCGCTCCGGCGCGCCCAAGTCGCTCGAGCACCTGCGCCGGATCGTGTCCGAGGTCGGGATCCCGGTCCAGTACGGCGGCGGCCTGCGGACCGTCGAGAACGTGCGGGACGCGCTGCGCGCCGGCGCCGAGCGCGCCGTGATCGGCACCGCGGCCTTCCGCGACATCGACTTCCTCGACGACATCGTCGCCCAGTTCGGCCCGCGGATCATGATCGCCGTCGACGTCAAGCACGGGATGATCGCCACCGAGGGCTGGACGCAGACGACGTCGCTGCCGGTGGTCGACGCGATCGAGCGGCTCACGAGCCGCGGCGTGCGCTCGTTCATCTACACCGACGTCTCGCGCGACGGCAAGCTCACCGGCCCCGACCTCGAGGGCGTCAAGACCGTCGCCGACGCCGTCCGCGGCCGCTTCATCTACTCGGGCGGGATCGGCTCGCTGGACGACCTGCGCGCGCTTGCCGCGCTGCGCCAGGTCAACCTGTCGGGCGTGATCGCCGGCAAGTCCCTGTACGAGAAGAAGTTCACGGTCGCCGAGGGCCAGGCGGCGCTGGACGGCCGCTAGCCGTGCACTACAAGCGCGTCATCCCGTGCATGGACGTCGACAACGGCCGCGTCGTCAAGGGCACGCGGTTCATCGACATCCGTGACGCCGGCGACCCGGTCGAGCTCGCCGCCCACTACGACGCGCAGGGCGCGGACGAGCTGATCTTCCTCGACATCACGGCCACGTCCGACAAGCGGGCGACCGTGGTCGAGCTGGCGCGCCGCGCCGCCGACGACGTGTTCGTCCCGTTCACGATCGGCGGCGGCGTGCGCCAGGTGGCCGACGCGCACGACGTGCTCGACGCGGGCGCCGACAAGGTCTCGATCAACAGCGCCGCGATCGCCCGGCCCGAGCTGATCGACGAGCTCGCGACGGTGTTCGGCGCGCAGTGCGTGGTGCTGGCGATCGACGCCAAGCGGCGGCCCGACGGCTCCTACGAGGCGTACGTCGCGGGCGGGCGCACGCCGACCGGGCGGGACGCGGTCGCGTGGGCGCGCGAGGGCGTCGAGCGCGGCGCGGGGGAGATCCTGCTCACCTCGATGGACCGCGACGGCACCAAGGACGGCTACGAGCTCGAGCTCACGCGCCGCATCAGCGAGGCCGTCGAGGTGCCGGTGATCGCGTCAGGGGGCGTCGGGGAGCCGCAGCACCTGATCGACGGGCTGGCCGCCGGCGCCGACGCCGTGCTGGCCGCCTCGATCTTCCACTACGGCACCCACACGATCCCGGAGGTCAAGGCGGCGCTGCAGGCCGCCGGCTTCCCGATGCGCCCTATTTCTTCGAGGGCCTGAGCGCGTACAGCGACGAGTAGCCGGTCAGGAAGATCGTCCGGCCGTCGCTGATGACCGGGTTGAACGACCCGCGGCCCATCGAGAACACCTTCTTGCCCGTGCGCACGCCGAGGCCGGTCGTCGTCTTCTTGCCCCAGTTGGAGTAGTAGACGATGTCGCCGACCACGGTCGCGCCGCCGCTGATCTTGCCGCCCTCCCGGCGCGACCAGATCACCTTGCCGTTGCGGGCGTCGACGGCGTAGAACGTGCCATCGTAGGAGCCGAAGAAGACGGTCGGCTTGCCGCCCTCGACCTGGGCGACGGCGGGCGAGGAGTACACGTAGGAGCCGGTGCCCTTCGTCCACGCGAGCTTGCCGTTCGCGGACGAGAACGAGTACATGCGCCCGTCCGTGTTGCCGAGGAAGACGCGGCCGAAGGCCACGGCGGGCGTGGAGTAGAACTGCCCGGAGCCCAGGCCGAAGCGCGCGCCGCGCGTCGTGGACGCCCACACCTGCTTGCCGTCGCTCTGCCGGATCGCGTACACACGGCCCTTGTAGTCGCCGAAGTAGAGCTTGCCGTCGGCCAGCGCCAGCCCGGACTTGACCGCGCCGCTGGCCTTGAACGTCCAGCGCACGGCGCCGTCGCCGGCGCGCAGGTTGTAGATCGTCCCGTTCTCGGACCCGAGGTACACGCGGTCGCCGTCGAACACGGGCGAGGACTCGGTGCGCGACGGCAGCAGGCGCTTCCAGAGGATCTTGCCGTCGCGGGCGCGCAGCGCGTAGACCGCGCCGGGCTTGCCCTTCCCGCGCTCGAGCACGGGGGCGAAGATGCGCCCGTTGCCGTAGGCGGGCGTCGCCGCGGCCAGGTGGCCGATCTTGCGCTTCCAGACGGCCTTGCCCGTGCGCTTGTCGATCGCGTGCAGCGCGGCGTTGTTCTTGAGCAGGAACAGCTTGCCCTCGGCCATCGACGGGGAGAACTCGAGCAGGATCGACCCCGTGTAGCTCCACACGCGCCAGAACGGCGGGCGCAGCTGCGTGGAGGCGGGCAGGAACTTGCGCCGGTCCTTGGAGTAGCCGTACTGGGCCCAGACGAAGTTGCGCAGCGGGTCCTTGGCCTTGGACTTGGCCGGCGGCTCGGTGGGGATCGCGGTCGGGACCGCGGTGACCGTCGGCTCGGCCTCGAACGCGACGTCGTCGTTGTTGACGTCCCCTGGGGGGCGCGTGAGCGCGAACACGACGCCGCCGGCGATCGCCACGAGCAGCACCACGGTGGCGGCCCCCAGGATCCACTTCTTCCTGGCCGTCATCGGCGAAGCAGGGTAGAGGGGCCCCTTAACGGAACATGTGGGGCATGGACGCGTTCGAGGCGCTCAAAGACGAGCCGCACGTGTATCTGGTCGGCGGCGCCGTCCGCGACGAGCTGCTCGGGCGCACACCCCGCGAGCTGGACTTCGTGGTCGAGGGCGACGCGATCGCCGTCGCGCGCCGGGCGGCCCAGCGCCTGGGCGCCGAGCTGACCGTCCACGAGCGCTTCGGCACCGCGACCGTGCGCACCCCCACGGACGCGTTCGACCTCGCGAGCGCCCGCACGGAGACCTACGAGCGCCCGGGGGCGCTGCCGACGGTTCACCTCGGGGCGACGATCGAGCAGGACCTCGGTCGCCGCGACTTCACGATCAACGCCATCGCCCGCTCGCTCGACGGGCGCGAGGTGGCCTGGCCGGGCGCCCACGACGACCTGCGCGCGGGAATCCTGCGCGTGCTGCACGAGCGCTCGTTCGTCGACGACCCGACGCGGATGCTGCGGCTGGTCCGCTACGCGCACCGGCTCGGCTTCGCGCCGGACGAGCGGACGGCCGCGCTGTTCGACCTCGGGCTGCTGGCCACGGTCAGCCAGGAGCGCATCGACCGCGAGATCCGGCTGCTGCTGGCCGAGTCCCCGCACCTGCTGGCCGAATACGGCCCGCTCTCGCGCGTGCCCGAGATCACCGCCGCGGTTGAGCTCCATGGCCACTTGGACGTCCCGGACGCCGAGTTGTGGCGCCGTTTGCGCCGCGCGCGCCCCGAGACGATCGACCTGCTCGTCGCCGCCGGCGAGGCGGGTGCGCGGCGCTGGCGCGACGAGGTGTCCAAGCGGCGCCTGCAGATCGGCGGGCGCGACCTGATCGAGCGCGGCCTCTCCGGCCCGGCGGTCGGCGCGGGGCTCGAGCGCGCCACGATCGCGATGCTCGAAGGCCGCGCGCCCGACCGCGCCAGCCAGCTCGAGGCCGCGCTCTCCTAGGCTCTACGCGCATGCCGCGCCAGTTCACCGGCCTCGACCCCGCCCGCATCCGCGCCAACCTCGACCGGATCCGCAGCGCGATCGCGGACGCCGGGCGCGACCCGGACGACCTCGACATCCTCGCCGCGGTCAAGTACGTGCCCGCGGAGGAGATCGGCACGCTGGCCGAGGCCGGGCTCACGCTGCTGGGCGAGAACCGCGCGCAGGAGCTCGAGGCCAAGGCGAGCCGCTTCCCCGACTTCCGCTGGCACTTCATCGGCCAGCTGCAGTCGCGCAAGGTCAAGCAGATCCTCCCGTACGTCGAGCTCACCCACTCCGTTGCGACCGAGTCGGCGCTGGCCCAGCTGGCCAAGCACGGCACGCCCGAGACCGAGATCCTGCTCGAGGTCAACGTCGCGGGCGAGGAGGGCAAGGCCGGGATCGCGCCGGAGGAGCTCCCGCGCTACCTGGAGGCCAGCCCCGTCAAGGTCGTGGGCCTGATGACGATGCCCCCGTTCGCGTCCGACCCGGAGGCCTCGCGCCCCCATTTCGCCCGGCTGCGCGAGCTCGCCGAGGCCCACGGGCTGCGGCACCTGAGCATGGGCACGAGCCAGGACTTCGCGGTCGCTGCAGCCGAAGGTGCAACGATTGTGCGGATCGGCACCACCCTGTACACCTAGGATGGTTTGCAGGGAACGGCGCCCACGCCGCGAACTGGCACACGACCCGTGAGCAACTCCTTCCGCAAAGTTCTTGTCTACTTCGGCCTCGCTGAGGACCGCGAGTACTACGACGACGACGAGCCCGACTACCAGGAGCCCGAGCGCGAGACCGCGGCCCGGTACGAGGAGCGTCCCAACGTGCGCCGGCTGTCTTCGCGCCGTCGCCGGGACGAGATCGACGACATCTTCGGCGACGACTCCCCGTCCGAGCGCCGGACCACCCAGCTGCGCACCGTGGGAGGGACCGCGTCACGGACCGCCAACGGCCGCGGGGAGGTCCGCGTGCATCTCGTCGTGCCCAAGTCGTTCAACGACGCCCAGGACGTCGCGGACAAGTTCAAGGACTCGATCCCGGTGATCGTGAACCTGCAGGGCGCGGACCCGAACCTGTCCGTGCGCTTCGTCGACTTCGTCTCGGGCCTGACCTACGCGCTCGACGGCGGCATGCAGCGGATCGCCAACAAGGTGTTCCTGCTCACCCCGCGCAACGTCGAGGTCTCGGCCGAGGAACGCGCCGCGCTGATCGAGAAGGGCTTCTTCAACCAGTCCTGAGGCACGACCCGCCACACTGGTGACATGACAATGTGGTGGAAGGCTGACGGTGGCTGAGGTCGCGGACTTTCTCGAGGCGCTGATCCTCGTCTACACGCTGATCATCTTCGGGTCGATCATCGTGTCGTGGATCTTCTCGTTCGGGGTGCGCGTCCCGTACTCGCGCCCGCTGAACGCGGTGTTCGACTTCCTGCGCGACGTCACCAACCCGTACCTGCGCATCTTCCGCCGGCTCGGCCTGCAGTTCGGGCCGATCGACTTCAGCCCGATCGTCGCCATCCTCGTGCTCCAGATCGGCGGCGGGCTGCTGGTCGGCATCATCCGGCCCGGATGACCGCGGGCCGCACGATCCTGCGCGCCGTGCTCGTCGCGGCGCTGGTGATCTTCCTCGACCAGCTGACCAAGGCGCTCGTCCGGGCGGACATCGAGCGCTTCGAAGAGGTGGACCTGATCCTCGGGATCAAGCTCGTCCACACGCGCAACACGGGCGTGGCCTTCAGCATGCTCTCGGGCGGCGGGCCGCTCGTCGTGATCGTCGCCGTCATCGCGGTGGTGGCGCTGCTGGCCGTGTTCCTCACCCACCTCAGGACGCGGCTGATCTGGCTGCCGGTCGGGATGCTGCTGGGCGGCGCCGCGGGCAACCTGATCGACCGGATCCGGATCGGCGCGGTCACCGACTTCGTCAAGATCCCCCACTGGCCGGCCTTCAACGTCGCCGACATCGCCGTGACGGTCGGCGTGCTCATCCTCGTCTTCGTGCTGGAGCGACATGATCGAAGTTCCCGATAGCGCCGCGGGCGAGCGGCTCGACGTCTTCCTGGCCGACGTGCTGGGCACGCGCGCGAAGGCGCAGAAGGCGATCGAGGCCGGGCGCGTGCGCGTCGACGGCGTGCCCAAGGCGAAGCGGTTCGTGCTCTCCGGCGGGGAGCGGATCGAGGTGGCCTCCGCGCAGGAGGAGCCGCGCCCCGAGGTGCCGCCCGCGCAGTTCGAGATCGCCTACGAGGACGACCGGCTGATCGTCGTCGACAAGCCCGCCGGCGTGGTCGTGCACCCGGGGGCGGGCAACCGCGAGGGCACGCTCGTGCAGGCGCTCGCGGGGCGCGTGGCCGGGGGCACGGACCCCGATCGCCCGGGCGTCGTGCACCGGCTGGACCGCGACACCTCCGGCTTGCTCGTGCTCGCGCGCGACGACGAGACGCTGTTCGCGCTCCAGCAGGCGCTGCGCGAGCGGCGCGTGACGCGCGAGTACCTCGCGCTCGTCGAGGGGCGCCCGCCGGCCAAGCGCGGGACGATCGACGCGCCGCTGGGCCGCGACCGGCGCGCGCGCACACGGATGAGCACGGACACGGACGACCCGCACGTCGCCGTCACCCACTTCGAGACCGAGCGCGTGCTGCCGGACGACACGCTGCTGCGCGTGACGCTCGAGACGGGCCGCACGCACCAGATCCGCGCGCACCTGCTCGCGATCGGCCATCCCGTCGCGGGCGACCCCGAGTACGGGCACGCCGGCCGCCACGGGCTGCGCCGGCAGTTCCTGCACGCGGGGCGGCTCGCGTTCAACCACCCCGAGACCGGGGAGCCCATGGAGCTGACGGCGCCACTGCCGGAGGACCTGGTCAGGGCCCTCCGGCAGGCGTCAGGGGAACGAGCAGACACGCCGGAGTAGGGGAACCGGGCCTGCTCGTCACAGGCGGTAACGCAGGCCCGCGCGAAAACTTTTCTAAACTCTTCTCCGCACGTCCCCTACCCCGGGCGGTGCGCCTCAGATGGGCGCACATCCCCGAGGGCGCGGTTCCTGCCCGGCGATCGGCGCCGGGTCCGCGTCAACTCGATGTCCCGGGCTCCCATACCCAACGAATCAAGGAGCACCACCCATGGCCGAAGTTGGCCTCAAGGAGCTGCTGGAAGCCGGAGTGCACTTCGGCCATCAGACGCGTCGCTGGAACCCGAAGATGCGCCGCTTCATCCACGGTGAGCGTGGCGGCATCTACATCATCGACCTGCTCAAGACCCAGGCCCTGCTCGAGCAGGCGCAGCGCTTCGCGGGCGAGATCGCCCACCGCGGCGGCACCGTCCTGTTCGTCGGCACCAAGAAGCAGGCGCGCGACGGCATCAAGGAGATCGCGACCGCGTCCGGCATGCCGTACGTCAACCACCGCTGGCTCGGCGGCCTGCTGACGAACTACCAGACGATGGCCGGCCGGATCAAGCGCCTGCACGACCTCGAGCGTTACGCCGCCGAAGGCCAGCTCGCGCTGCTGCCGACGCGTGAGCGCCTGGCCGCGGAGGCCGACCTGGAGAAGCTCCAGGCGAACCTGGGCGGCGTGAAGAACATGTCCCGCGTCCCCGACGCGATGTTCGTCATTGACCTCAAGACCGAGGCGATCGCCGTGCGCGAGGCGCAGCGCCTGCGCATCCCGATCATCGGCCTGGTCGACACCAACGCCGACCCCGACGGCATCGACTACGTGATCCCGGGCAACGACGACGCCATCCGCGCGTGCAACATCATCACGCAGGCGATCGGCGACGTGGTCCAGCAGGGCCGCGCCCGCTTCCGCTCCGAGGAGGAGGCCGCGCGCGCCGAGGCGGCTGCCCAGGCGCAGCGCGAGGCCGAGGAGCGTGCCC
>Ga0065721_10050493_pt1 | contig 19717 bp, 16 predicted proteins | sample Mesricmetagenome_FD_59108 | JGI IMG/M metagenome (GOLD analysis project Ga0065721, IMG submission 59108) | Mesophilic microbial community from rice straw/compost enrichment Sample: eDNA_1 v2 (version 2) | ecosystem: Engineered > Solid waste > Grass > Composting > Bioreactor | place: USA: Davis... | reverse complement strand
GCCACGGAGCCCTTGGTTTTCGCAGCCCACATGCCTTCCTCGAAAACCACTTTCAAAACCTCAAACCATCCCTAAACTAACAAAATATCCCTGCGCCCTACATGTCCACTTTTTCGGGGGAGAACCAGACCCTCCGGCGAACGGAACCTTTGTTTTCGGCGGGGGCGACGTCATCGTTCGAATCCGTTTGGCTGACGGCACGGGCGCGCCGACCGGACCGGTTCTGCAGACGATCACTCTTCATTTCCCCGAAGGGGAGTTTCCCGTTCCCCAACTGGCGCCGGAGGTGGTGACTTATACCAGCGGGACCAAAACGGTCGGTCCTTACAATTATCGGTCGTTCTACGGCAATTCAGGCCGGTTGAACGCCGACCAGACGATGTCGCGCATTGCCAGCCAGGATGTGGTTCGCGCGGTGGTTCCGGCATCCGGCGACATGCGTTTGATCGCCCCGCTCTCGCAGGTTCCCAGCTCGGCCTACGCTCCGCATCCGGACTATCATTCGGTCGCTTCGCGCTTTGCCTATCAGGCCCGCACAGGAGTCGGCTATCCGTTTTATGGATCGAGCGGAGGCAAATTGGTCAATGTCAACTACCCCGGTTACACCGCGCAGTACACCACCAACAATGATGTCGACGGACCGGTCGACCGTGGCGTCAGTCCCCGGGATGTGGACGTGCCGTCCGTTGCCGGGGTGGCGCAAGCCGGGGGACTTGCCCCGGACTGGGACAATGGAATCGCCAACCTGAAGGATGGCCCTTACATCAACAAGGCCGACGAAGGGGATGATGGCAAGTATTCCGGCAGTTACCACGTTCCGTATTTCAACTTCAACTACACCGGCGTCGACAGCCTGCCCGGGCCGACGTATTTCTCGCCCAACCGTCTCCTGCCCTCGGCGGTGATGTTTGGTTCGCTGCCGACCGGCGTCTTTGCCAATCGGCCGTGGCAAACCCTGCACTTCCGCCCCGAGCCCGCCGGACATCCCGGGCTCGGCGTGCAGACAGATCCCGGAGCTCCCGTGGGACCTCCTTATTCGACGCCGCCCGACCATTTGTTTTTGGACCTGTTTCACATGCCCGTCGTCGAACCCTATGCCATTAGCGAACCCCTCTCGACGGCGGGGCGGGTGAACATGAATTTCCAGATTGTTCCCTTCACCTATATCCATCGCGAGACCGGTATTCGTGCGGTTCTTAAATCCGAAAAACGCGCGGTCATCGCCGACTCGCAGGCCGGAGTGTACAAAACCACGGGAAATTCCGGTTCCAGTCCGGGAAGCGGTTCGCCTTCGCTGCGGCTCGACATCAGCGAGGAGGCGGTCATTGCCCAGTTCAAACGGCGGTTTGCGTCCGGAGATCTTTTCCGTTCGGCTTCCGAAATCTGCTCGATCGATCTGGTTCCGGTTGACGCACCCGCAGCCACGCAAGCCAATCCCACCCGGCAGAACATGGATGCCTATTGGGAGACACGGCGACTGACCGGGGACAACTCACGGGAAAAGGTCTACGCCACGACGTATCCGCGGCTCACCACGAAATCCAACACCTTTACGATCCATTACCGGGCTCAGGCGCTGAAGAAACGTCAGGGTTCCGATCCCACGGTTTGGAAGGAGGGATCCGATCTCGTGACGGGGGATGTTCAGGGGACGGAAATCATTGAGCGCTTCATCGATCCGAATGATCCGGAGATTCCGGATTATGCGGATCCCGATACGAACGAACCCATCAGTTCATTTTACCGGTTTCGCACTTTGGAATCGAGGGTGTTTGCACCATGAAACGGCGTTTTGATCTTCGTGTTTTTCGGGCGGAAACCCGACGGGCGTTTTCGTTGATGGAGTTGCTGGTCGTGCTGGCGATTCTGGGACTGTTGGCCGCGCTGGCCGCGCCGGCCCTGGTGGGATCGCTTTCCGGCACCCGCCTGACCACGGCCGGTCAAAGTGTTCAGGATGCGCTCGCGCTGGCCCGGCAGACTGCGGTGAGCCGTGGCGCAACGGTCGAGGTGCGTTGGTACAAATTTGCCGGCTCGCATGGCGGTGCGCCCCGTTATCGGGCCATGCAGACCTTTCTGCTTTTGAGCGGCACGGCCAAGCCCCTCGACCGCGGGCTGCCCTTGCCGTCAGGGGTGATGCTTTCCGAGATTCCGGAGCGGTCTCCCTTTCTCCATTCCTCCAACCATCCGGAAACTCCGGTTCCCGCCGGGGAGTCCCATCCGGGGAGAGGGGCGGACACCCGCTATCGTGCGTTCCGTTTTTCGCCACGCGGGGCGGTCGATCTGGCTGCCGGGGAAAATCATTTCACACTCGTGCCGGAGCGCGAATCCGAGGAGGAACCCGGCGCCAATTTCGTCACGCTTCAAATCCAGCCGATCAGCGGAGGTGTCCGCGAATTCCGGCCCTGAACCCGTCCTTTGTCCATTATGAAAAGCCGCATTGTTCCCATCCTTGTCCTGTTGTGCCTGCCGTGCTTCGCGCGGGCGGTTCCCTTCTTCACCATGGGGGAAAAGGGTCCCGAGTTCGACGCCGGGACGCTGGGAAGATTCACGTTTGAACCGCCGGAGTTCACCTCCGCGGCCGGCCGGGAGGAACCGGTTTTCGAGCGGTTGGATGAATCCCGCGGTACCGCACGGTATGCCGGAGGCCTGGAGGTGGACTTTGAAGCCCGGTGGGAAAAACTGGTGATTCAATTCCGGAACGGTCCGCCGGACGGACAGAAACTTCGCTTCGGCGTGCGGTTGCCCATCAGCCTGAACCAGGGCGGTTCCGTGGCGTTCAACGATCAGGCTCCGGTTCGGTTTCCCCCGGAACTCGGGAAGCAGTTTGTCATTCAGGGCAACGCAAAACGCATCACGATCCTCGATGCGTCAGGGGAGGGATTCACGTTGCTGACCCCGGGAGGTTATGCCGAGGTGCAGGACACCCGAAAATTCAACTGGGCGATCTTTGGCCTGCGGATTTACAAGGATCTTTTCGGCAAACCCGAGGGTGCCTTTGAGATCGAGGTTCGGCCGGCGAAGGCGGGGGCGATGTCGTCGGCCGGGCCTTCGGATGTTCCCGGGGAATCGTCCGCCGCGAAGTGGCGGGTGGACCGGTTTGGCCAGAGCGCGCGGGTCGATTTTCCCGGCAAGGTGCGGTCGGAGGAGGAACTCCGGGCCGATGCCGTCCGGGAAAAGGAAATTCTCGCCGCCCATCGTCCCGATCCGCGCTTCGATCGATACGGAGGTCTCGCCGGCAGCGGCAGGGAACTGGGTCTGAAGGCGACCGGATTTTTTCACGTGGGACAGGCCTCCGGGCGCACGGTTTTGGTCGATCCCGAAGGCAATGCCTTCTTTCAACTCGGCGTGTGCGGCATCGCCAGCACGGACGATCAGACGCGGGTGAAGGGCCGGGAATCCATTTATGAATGGCTCCCGGATCCGGGGGATGGCACGTTCCGCTCCGCCTGGAAGGACGGCCGACCGGACTGGGGAAACTTTTCCTTTTATGCGGCGAACTGGATTCGCAAATACGGCCGGCCTTTTTCGCTGGAGGAATGGACCGGCCAGGTGGTCGACCGGCTGCGCATGTGGGGATTCAACAGCGCGGGGGCATTTTCGGCGCGCACCGAAGCCATGAGGAAAAAGAACTTTCCTTATGTCGCCTTTCTCCCGCTCGGGAAATCAGCCGGGTTGCCGGTTCTTCCGGACAAACTCGGCGCCGGGGAGGTGCTGGATCCGTTTGCCCCCGATGTGGAGCGCCTGCTGGATCAAAAATTCGCCGCGACGGTCGCTCCGGCCGCCAATGATCCGCTCCTGATCGGATACTTCCTCGGCAACGAACAGCATTTCGAGGATCTTCCCAAGGTCCTTCCCACCTACAAGGCGAGCGAAGTTCCGGCCAAGGCCGCGCTGGTGGAAATGCTCCGGGAGAAATACCGGGACATCGACCGGTTCAACACGGCCTGGAAGGTGGCTGCGCCGAAATCCCGTTTTGAGGAGTTGCGGGATGAACCGTTGTTTGTCCGCACGGAGGCGGCTTCGGCGGACATGGCGGAATTTTCCCGCCGCTTTCTCGAGGCGTATTACGGAGTGATTGAAAAGGTCTTTCGCAAACACGATCCGAATCATCTTCTCCTCGGCAGCCGCTGGACCCCCGGCACGGCGGCAAATCGGGAAATCGTGGAGATCGGAGGCCGGCATTTGGATGTGGTCAGCGTGAACTATTACACCGACGCGATTGAAAAAGGGTTTCTCGAACGCATTCATCAGTGGAGTGGTCGGCCGATCCTGCTGAGCGAGTGGTATTACAGCACCACCGAGCGCGGATTGGGCGCGGGGCGCCAGGTGGCCGATCAGGCGGAACGCGGTTCGGCCTATCGCAACTATGTCGAGCAGTCCGCGGCTCTGCCCTTTGTGGTCGGGGTCCAGTGGTTTATTTATGGAGACCAGGCCCTGACCGGACGATTTTTCCAAGGCTTCCACGGCGAGGGAAACAATACCGGTCTGGTTGATGTGACGGACCGGCCTTATGGACCGTTGGTCGAAGCGGCCCGCATGACGAACCAGCGCATTTATGACGTGCTGCTCGCGAAGGCCGAACCCTTTGTTTTCGATCATCCGCGGTTTGCCGTCCAAGGCGAAGCTTCCGCCCGAAGAACCGTGCAGGTTCCGCGGGCGCTTCCGGGGATGGTTCTTGACGGAACCACCACCCGCTGGCCCGGGCGACCCGGGGAGCCAATCGATTCAAACCGGGTGACGCATGGATTGGTGGATGAAAATTTTCGCGCGGATTTTCGACTCTGTTGGGATGACGAAAACCTGTATCTCCACGTGCAGGTCAAGGATCCCACGCCGGGACAAAACACACGGGAAAAAGACCGACTGTGGTCGGCCGACTGCGTGGAGATTTTTCTCGGCACCAAGGAACCGGAGGCTTCGGGCAATCTGAAGTTCAGCGACCGTCAGATTCTGATCGGCGTCGGCAACGAGGCCCGCGTCACGGTGGTGGATCATCCCGAAGACGAAAGCCGGATTCAAACCGTGCTTGTGCCGGACGCGGCGGGAAACGGTTATGTTGTTCAGGCGGCCATCCCGTGGCAAATGCTCGGATCCCGACCCGGCGAAGACTTGCCCGTCCTTTTTGACCTTGCCGTCGACAACAGCAACGACGGAGTCACCCGGCACCAGCAGTTGGTCTGGAATGGCACCGCCAAGAATTCGAAAAGCCGCGAGGGGTGGGGACGGGCGCAGTTGACGATGAATTGAACGGACGCTTGCGGGGCTGACGCCGTATGGCCCACGGAGCGGATGATTGCCTCGGCCGCCGGGGTTGCGTCAGTCCGGGTGGGAAACGCCCCGAAAGGGCGGGAACCGCGTCAGGGGGCCGGGACAATTTCGGGACGAGCGCAATTCGTCCTTGAGCGGAGATTGGAGGTAAGCTTTGGGGGGGACTTTCCGTTGGCTTCCTTGAACTTTTGCTCCGCCTCTTCGGGGTGCAGGGCGCGAGTCGAGGTCCCGGACCAGCGGGCTGCCGTCAGGGGGGGCTTGCCGTAGGTTGGTGGGCGGGAAGGACTTGCCGCCGGCGAAAAAAAGACCCATCCACCCGCCCGGCCGGGTGCGATTTTTTCGCGTGAAAACAGCGGATCCCCCTCCCCAGGCCGGACGCCCGTTGGCCGTATTGGCAAGCGGGCTCATTGCGTTGGACACCCTTTTCCTTGTGGTCACCTTCGGGTTGGTGGCGTTTTTCACGCGGTTCAATGAGGCGCAATTGCGGGTGGCGCTGGCTGAGAGCCCGCTCCCGCTGGCCATTTATGCTGTCTGGCTGATCGGTGTGGCGGCGACCGCGGCGGCCATTGCGGCGGTCATTCTTTATGATTTCCGCGAACGCTGGTTCTGGCGCTGGATGCTGCTCGGCAGCGTGGCCTGGCTGGTGTTTCCTCCGGTTCATGCCCTCATCGGGCTGGTGGCGCTGGTTTTGCTGCTGAGCAACCGGTCGGCCTTCCCGAAACGCGCGGAACCCCGTTGAAAAACCCTCCCGTCCCCGATGAGGGACGGGAGGGGGAAATGCCCCGCCGGATCAGGTCACACCGGGAGGGTGCTGCGAAGCACCGTGGTGTGGGGCGCGGTGGGCTCGACGGGCGTTTCGCCCAGGACGGCGGGCGTCAGGAAGAAATCACCGGGCTGGAAGGACGCCCCCGCGCAGGTCACGGAACCGGTCAGCACCGTGTAGATGGCGAACCGCCCGTGCCGGGTGGCCGGCTCGGGGGCCTCGAGTTTGATTTTTTTGACCACAAAATACGGGCATTCTGCCAGCACACCCTCCTCCGTCCGAAGGACATCGGGTTCGAAATCATCGAAGTCGATCGAAAGCATGGATTCCTCGATGTGGAGCTTGCGCGGCTGACCGTCGAGTCCGGTGCGGTTCCAGTCGAAGACGCGATAGGTGGTGTCGCTGTTTTGCTGTACTTCGACGATCACATTGCCCTCCCCGATGGCATGGAGCCGTCCGCTGGGGATGAAGATGCTCTGACCGGTTTCGACCGGGATGACGTGGAGCGCTTCCTCGACCCGGCCGAGTTGGAGGAGGCGTTCAAAGGTCTCGCGGGTCACGCCCTTTTTGAGGCCCGCATAGATGGAGGCGCCGGGTTGGGTGTCGGCGAAATACCACATTTCCGTCTTTGGTTCCCCGCCGAGGCTGGGGGCGATGGAGGCCGGCGGGTGTACCTGGACGGACAGGCGTTCGCGGGCGTCGAGCAGTTTGATGAGGATGGGAAACCGGGGGGCCGGATGGGACAGGTAGGGGGCGCCGAAAATGGCCTCTCGGTGGGAGGTCCAGAGTTCGTGCAGGGTGGTGCCCCGCAGCGGACCGGTGTGGACCACGCTCTGGGCGTCCTCACGGTCCACCACCTCCCAGGACTCTCCGATCGGAGAGCCATGGGGGAGGGCCTTTCCGTAGAGGGACTCCAGGCGGCGGCCACCCCAGACACGCTCCATGGGCAGGGGCTCAAAGACGATCGGTTGAGAAATGGACATTCCGCAATTTTTCTCCGAGTCGGGGCGCCCTGCAATCCCTTTTGAGCGTCATGCTTGCGGCGCGGCGCCAAATTGCGGAAGATGGGAGGTTCTCCATGGCAAACAGAGCAAAACATCGGGGCAAGTGGGATGCGGTGACCGGCCTGGTCCTCACCGGCCTGGCCGTTCTGCTGGCGGTCGCCCTCATTTCCTATCACCCGGGCGATCTGCCGCCCTGGGCATGGATCATTTACGATGGCTCGGCGCGCAGCCCCATTGTGCGCAATCTCTGCGGCGTGGTCGGCGCGGTCGGCGCGGGGTATCTGTATTTCTTTTTCGGCGCAGCCGCCTGGCTCTGGATCATTGTGCTCGCCGGCTACGGCATCGCCAAGCTGACCACGCGGGACTTTTACCTCCGGGAGCGGGCGGGATGGAGTTTTGTGTTTGTCCTGTCCGGAGCCTGCCTCCTGCAGCTTCAGCCCTGGTTTTTCGGGGACTGGAAGGACCGTTTCCACATCGAGGGACCCGGCGGGTGGTTGGGAAAATGGGTGGGGGAGAAGGCCCTGGGCGGTCCGTTGGGTGATGTGGGTGCGCCCATCGTCCTGGGGGTGATCTACCTGACGAGCCTCGTGCTGGCCATCGGGTTTCATCCGGTCAGCGTGCTCCATCGCGGCTGGATGCGGATGAAAAACCACTTTGACGAACGCGAACGGCGGCGTCTCGCCGAGATGGAGGAGACGGAGCGCATGGAGGAGGAAAAGCGCCGGCTCGCCCGTCAGGCCGAAAAACTGGAGCGCAAGCTCAAGAAAAAGGCCGACCCCGCCCCGTCCAAATCGTCGGAGCCGGAGGAAAATCCGCCCGAACCGGAGATCTTCGACGCCACCGTTCCTCCGGAAAAACGCCCGTCCCTCGCGGAAATCGAAAAGGCCCGGAAGAAAAAAACCGAGTCCAAGCCCAGTCTGGCCGGACTCCATCTGGAAAACTACGAGCTTCCGCCGCTCGACCTGCTTGATCCCATCGACGAGGAGGGACGCCGTCCGGCCGACCACGACGAACTGCGCGGCATCCAGAACACCATCATCGAGACCCTGGCCCATTTCGGCATCGAGGCCACGGCCGGACCCATCACCCACGGCCCCACCATCACCCGCTACGAGGTTGTGCCGAAGAGCGGCGTTCGCGTCGACCGCATCGCCAGCCTGGAGCGCGACATTGCCCGCGCCACCCGCGCCCAGCGCATCAACATCCTGGCCCCCATTCCGGGCAAGGACACCGTCGGCATCGAAATCGCCAATGCCAGCAAGGTGAAGGTGACCCTGCGCGAACTGCTCGAGACCGAGGACTGGCTGCACACCAATGCCAAGCTTCCGCTGGCGCTCGGCAAGGACGTCTACGGCAAAACCATCATTGCGGACCTCGCGAAGATGCCGCACTGCCTCGTCGCCGGAACCACGGGGTCCGGCAAGAGCGTCTGCATCAACTCCATCATTGCCAGTCTCCTCTACCGCTTCACCCCGGAGGAACTGCGGTTCATCATGATCGACCCCAAGGTCGTCGAAATGCAGATCTACAACGGCCTGCCCCACCTGGTGACGCCGGTCGTCACCGATCCCAAGAAGGTGCTTCTCGCCCTCCGGTGGGTGGTCGACGAGATGGAATACCGCTACCAGGTTTTCGCCAAGGCCGGAGTGCGCAACATTTCCAGCTTCAACGAGCGGCCCCTGCCCAAATCGCAGAAGGAACTCGACGCCGCAGCCGCGGAGGCCCCGGAGGAAACGGAGAGCGCCGAACCGGCCCGGCCGGAGCCCGATGAAGCGGACGCCGATGAGGAGGCCGGGGAATCCGAACCCAAAATCACCGTCCGGCGCGACGACGAGATCGTCATTCCCGACCGCATGCCCTATATCGTCGTCATCATCGACGAACTGGCGGACCTCATGCAGACGGCTCCGGCCGATGTGGAAGGCGCCATTGCCCGGATCACCCAGATGGCCCGCGCGGCCGGCATCCATCTCATCGTGGCGACACAGACGCCCCGTGCCGATGTGGTCACGGGCATCATCAAGGCCAACATCCCGAGCCGCATCGCCTTCCAGGTCGCCTCGGGCCTGGACAGCCGGGTCATCCTCGACCAGAAGGGCGCCGAAAAGCTGCTCGGCCAGGGCGACATGCTCTATCTGCCTCCGGCCAGTTCGCAACTCATCCGCTCCCAGGGGGTTCTGGTCACCGACGAGGAAATCCGCACACTGGTCGAATTTGTCTCGGGTCAGGCCAAACCGAAGTTCGAGACGAGCATTCAGGAAAAACTCAACAGCGACACGCCGCCGGAGGAGGAGGTGACGGATGAGGACGAGGAGCTCGTGCGGAAAGTTCTCGAAATCATGAAACAGGAACGCCGGGCTTCGACCTCCCTGTTCCAGCGCCGGCTGCGCCTCGGCTACACCCGGGCGGCCCGGATTGTCGACATTCTGGAACAGCGCGGCATCGTGGGTCCGCGCGACGGCGCGAAGGACCGAGAGATTCTGATCAGCCTGGACAGTCTTCCTTAAGGCACAAACCGGATCAGGTTTCGCCCCGACTTCCCCCAAGGGAACGGCCTTTTGGCGCCCTGTACCTGTTGCGATGGGGAAAAAACGCGGAAATCCCCCGTCTCCCCCGGGTTTTCCCTTGTGTTTTGCATAAAAAGTCGGAATGAAACATCCACGATGAACGTGATGAGGGAGACGTTTTTTCCGGTCGGTCGAGTGCCGTCATCACGTGTCTGTTTCCCGGTGCAACGACTGGAAATCCCCGAATTTTGCTGCCATGGCGAGCGCTAAGATTTCTCAGAACGATGATGAAATGACCCTCGGCCAGCGGCTGACGGCGGCCCGCGAGGAAAAAGGTCTGGCCTTGGAAAAGGTGGCGCATGACATGCGCATGCGGGTGCAACGGATCAAGGATCTTGAGGCCGACGATTACACCCGCTTTCCCCATCCGAGTTATGCCCGGATGTTTTTGAAGGATTACGCCAAATACCTCGGCATTCCGCGTTCCGAGATCAAGGACCTCCTTCCCGACCCGGGCGAATGCGGGGGTGGGGGCTACAGCTACATCGACGAACTGGCCGGGGAGACCGTTCCCGTTCCCACGGTCCGTCGTCTGCGTCCGCGCCGCCGTCTCTTGCCGGTCCTGATCACGGGAACGTCCCTCATCCTGCTGGCGCTCTTTGCGCTGCAGGTCGTGATCTGGGTCCGCAAACTCGACAGCCTGAACCTTGGCGCTCCCGTCGAAAATGCCGCGGAGCGGAAACCTGTCGAGCCGGCTCCGGTGCCCACCGCAGTGATTGCCGACGACGTCGCCGTCCTCAACGAACCCTTCACGCCTCCCGCTCCCTTCGAGGAAGTGATGGTTTCCGCCTCGGCCGGTTCCGAGACGCTGGGCACTCCGGTGAACCTCTCGACCCCGGTGGCCGCTCCCGCGCCGTTGCTGCCGTCGCTGTCTCTCCCGAGCGCCCCGGCTCCCGCGGCCGCCGCCACTCCGGACGAACGGTCCGCATTTTTTGTCGGCAGCGGGCTTGACCAGGACGACCGCCTCCATTAACGGCGGGCGGTAATGAAATCGGGTGTTCCAAGCCGGCCTCCCAAGGTCGGCATGATCAGTCTTGGCTGCGCGAAAAATCTCGTCGACGCCGAAATCATGCTGGGCGGGGCGGCCACACGGGGGTTCGAAGTGACCGCGGACGCCGAGGAGGCCGACGTGATTGTGGTCAATACCTGCGGGTTCATCGACTCCGCCAAGCAGGAATCCATCGAAGCCATCCTGGAGGCGCGCCGCCGTCCGGAGCAGAAGCTGGTGGTGAGCGGGTGTCTGGCCCAGCGGTATCGGGAGGAACTCGCCCGGGAGCTGCCCGAGGTCGACGCCTTCATCGGACTCGACGAGATCAGGACGGCCGGGGAGATTTTTCAGGAGGTTCTGGCCAAAAAGGACCCCGCACCGTTTTCGCTCATTTCCCCGAAATCCCGCTACATCCCGGATTACGACACGCCGCGGTTCCGCCTCACCCCCCGGCACACGACCTATGTGAAAATCGCGGAGGGTTGCAATCACCCCTGCAGCTTCTGCGTGATCCCGCAGATGCGCGGTCGTCACCGCAGCCGCACGATCGAGTCGGTGGCCGCCGAGGTGCGGCACCTCGTTTCGGAGGGGGTCAGGGAAATCAACCTGATCAGCCAGGACACCACCTATTTCGGAATGGACCTCTGGGAGCAGAAGGCCGGACCGCGCCAGCCCGTGGATTCGAGCCGGGGTCCGACCCTCGTGGGCCTGTTGGATGAACTGGGCAAAATCGAGGGCGAATTCTGGATTCGCCTGCTATACACCCATCCGGCCCACTGGAGCGACGAGTTGATCGGGGCCATCGCGCGGAACCCGAAGGTGGTCAAATACGTCGACATGCCCCTCCAGCACATCCACGGCGAAATGCTGGCGAAGATGCGCCGGGAGACCTCGCGCGAGCATATCGAGAACCTGATCGCGCGTCTGCGGGCGGGAATCCCGGATCTGGCCATCCGGACGACGTTCATTGTCGGGTTCCCCGGCGAGACGGAGGAGCATTTTCAAGCCCTGCTGGATTTTGTGGAGTCGGTCCGTTTCGAGCGGCTGGGCATTTTTGCCTACTCGCAGGAGGAGGGGTCGCGCGCGGCGAAGATGGAAAACCAGGTGCCCGACCGCGTCAAAAACCGCCGGCACCGCCAGGCCATGAAACTCCAGCAGCGCATCGCGGCGGAAATCGCCGGGGCCCAGCGCGGGAAAATCCTGCGTGTGCTTGTCGAGCAGCCCCGGGTGGCCCGGACCGCCCACGACGCCCCCGATGTGGACTGCCGGGTCATCCTTTCGAAGAACGCCCCGGTGGGGGAATTCATCAACGTGCGGGTGACCGGTTCCCAAGTGTACGACCTGCTGGCGGAGCCGATTGGAAAGTAAAACCACTGATTTTCTCTAAAGGATACTAAAAGCCGCGACCACGGCCATGACCCTCACGGTCAGCGGCAGCTACGCCTATGATGGGGAGGCAGGCTGAGTTCGGCGAGCCAGACCGAGGGAAGCCTCACCCGATCGGCGGGCGTCACCTATGACCTGGCGGGCCGGATTTCCACCATCACCTATCCGGCCGGTTTTGTGGTCGAATACGTGCGCAACGAGGATGGCCAAGCACCCACTTCGCAGGTTGTCTGATGGCAACACCGAGCCGCTGCCGCGCGTAGCAACGTCCGCCAACCCTCGCGTAAACCCCGATGCGCCGCGCCGTCAGGTCTCCTGCTGATGGGGGCGGAGAGCGGCTTCGCCGATTGAGTGGAAACGCCCCCGTAGGAGTCACGCCGTCGCTCCCAACGTTGAACGTTCGGATTCGCGCTCTGCCGGGTCATCCTTTCGAAGAACACCCCGGCCGGGAAATTCATTGACGTGCGGGTGACCGGTTCCCTGTACGACCTGCTGGCGGAGCCTCTGAAATAAGCGCCCCGGGGGCGCGAACGCCGACGGGCGGGCGGCTACGTACCCGGAAGGTTTTTCAGCCGGTCGTCGAGATGGTCGCGGTCGGCGAGAGCCTTGAGCAGCGGGCCGTGTTTGCCGAATTCGACGATGGAAACCGAGCCCACCGGACAGGCCAGACGGTAGCGGAAGCGGCCCACGTCGATGCCCAGGAGCGAGCAGAGCAGGATGCGGATGGTCGCCTTGTGCGACACGATGAGAACGTTGCCCTCGTCGTAGACCTTCTGAATCTCTTCGACCACCTGCAGCGAGCGGTGGGCGATGGCCACCGCCGGTTCTCCGTCCGTGGGCGGATACCAGGCGGGATCCGCGGTCCAGCGGATGTAGTCGTCGTGAAATTCCTTCTCAACCTCCTCGACGGTTTTTCCCTCCCACTTGCCGTAGGCGATCTCCTTGAGGCCGTCGCGGACCTGTGGCGAAAGGCCGGTGGCATTGCAAAGGGGATGGGCCGTTTCCAGGGTGCGTTTGAGGGGACTGGTGAAAATCGCCTGCCAGGGAGTGCTGCTGTAGGCCTTGGCAAAAAGCTCGGCCATCTGGTGTCCATCCTCGGTCAGATCGGGGTTCAAGGCCGCGCCGCAAAACGCATTGGCCCGGCTGAAGGAGGTCTGCCCGTGGCGAAGGAGATAGAGCGTGAGCATGTCCCGCATATACCGCGCCGGGACGGGATTGGCCATCGCTTTTCGCCGGAGCGGCAGTCCCCGACTCGGCCCGGACGGCCCGGATGGCCGGGACCCTCCGCCGGATGCGTTTGCCCGGGTGACTCCGCGCCCGCCCTCTGCTAAAGCGGGGGAATGCCGAAAATTTTCGCATCGTTGTTGCTGCTTGGGTTCGTCTGGGGCGCCGCCGCGCAGGGGGCGGATGGCGGAACGATGACCCTGGAGGAATTTCGCCGTTTTGTGGAATCCGGGACCGGGGTGGTGCTGGACGCGCGCGGGGCCAAATATTTCGCCAAATCCCATGTTCCCGGCGCCATCAACCTGCCGGTGCGGGACTTTGACCGCGCTTGGGAGGCGGTGCGCCCCCGGCTGCGTCCCGAGCAGCCCGTCGTGGTGTATTGCTCGAGCCTGCATTGTCCAGACAGCGCCAAGCTGCGGGACCGGCTTGTGAAGCTTGGCTACCGGCGGGTCGAGGTGTTCAAGGGCGGTCTGGCGGCGTGGTGGAAGGCGGGGTTGCCGCTGGAGAAGTCGGCGGAGTAGGAAAGGGTTCCCGTCCGATCCCGAAAAAATCCCGAAAGACCTGTGCGTAGACCTCGCGCTTCATGGGGGCGATCCAGTCGAGGTTGTAGGCAGCGGGCGGCAGCCAGCGGGCGGCCCGGAATTCATGCGCGCCCTCGAAACGGATCGTCGCCCGGGTGTTGATCAGTTCGGCCAGGAAGTAGTGCTGTTCCTGTCCGTCGAAGTCCTCCTTTTTCCGTCCCTTGGGAAAAAGGTACCGATAGGGTCCCCGGCTGGTGAGGACGCGGTATTCGTGCGGAAGCAGGCCCAGTTCCTCCTCGACCTCGCGGGCCAGCGCTTCGGGCAGCGATTCACCGGGTTGGACACCCCCCTGGGGGAATTGCCAGCAGCCGGGCCAGTCACTTCGTTCACAGACGAGAATTTCGCCGGCGGGATTCCGCAGAATGAATGCGACATTGGGGCGATAGACTGGCATGGTGTGTCTATGAAGCAAAACCCGCGGGGGAGACCAGCGCCGTTTTTTGAAAAACATGCATATTGAACGCACATGGACGATTTCGGGCGGACTGATTCTGCTGGTGGCCATCCTTCTCTGGACCGGCTTTGAACTGACGCCCGGGCGCTGCCTCGAGCGACGTCAGGACCGCCTGCTCCAGGCGGCCGGCGACCGGAACTGGAAGCGGGTCCGGGAGTTGATGGCGGAGGATTACCGGGACGTCTGGGGCCAGGACCGGGAGGAGGCGGTGACCCTGGCCTCCGAGGGACTGGCCAATTTTCTGGCCCTGGAAATCTTCAGCGAGGACACCGCCGTGGACCGCCGGGGCGGGGAGGCGACGGTCAGCGCCCTCCTGCGGCTGCGGGGCCGGGGAAACGCCGTGGGGGAGGCGATCATCAGCCGGGCGAATTCGCTGGAATCCCACTTCCGGTTTGCGTGGACGCGCAAAAGCTGGAAACCTTGGGATTGGAAGCTGGTTTCCGTCAGCCAGCCCGAAATCGACACCATGTGGACGCCATGAAAAAAATGTTTTTCGTCCTCCTGGCCTCCGCCGCCGTGGCTGCGGCCCAGGAGGTGCAGCCCACGCCCGCGCCGGCCTCGCCGATCCGGCGCGGACTCTGGACGGCCGACCTGCCGGGGGGAACCTACATCGTCCGCGTTGCTGCCATCACCTCGATCAGCCTGCATGAATATGTCGTGGACAACGCGGCCCGGGTCACCGAGGTGAACGTGGGCACCTCGAGCACGGATACGGTGCGGTTTTATTGCATTGAACCCAATGTGCCCAAGGCGCCCGGCGGGGTGGGTCAATCGCTGGTGGAAAAGGCCGAGGAAAAGGCCAACGAACTGCTCAACCGCACGCGCATGGACGAAACCTGGCAGAAGGTCATGAAAAATTACCCAACCACCACCCACGCGCATACGATTGAGTACCGGCTCCCTGACCGCAAAACCCTGCAGGCGTTGTTCGACCACCTGCGCCAGTGTTTTGAAAGTCAGCGGGGCGGAACATTCCAACCTTGAATTGCCGGCCCGGAAGGAGCATCGTCCCGCACTCTCTCTTGCCGTCCAAACCCTTGCGATCCAAACACAAACCTTCACATGAATGCGGCGTCTTCGCCGCCTTTGGGCATCACGATGCCGCGATGCTCACGTACTACGGTCTTTTTGCCCTGCAGCATCGGGGACAGGAAAGCGCGGGCATCGTCTCCGCAAAAGGCTCCGACAGTCCCTTCACGGTCCACAAGGGCATGGGGCTCGTTTCCCAGGTTTTCACCCCGGAGGCGCTCACCCAGCTCGAGGGCACCCGGGCCATCGGCCATGTGCGTTATTCCACCACCGGCTCCAGCACGGCGAAAAACGCCCAGCCGTTTGTGGTGGACACCTGCCGCGGACAGATCGCCATCGCCCACAACGGCAACCTTGTGAATGCCGCCCAGCTGCGGGAGGAACTCGAGGCCAAGGGGTCGATCTTCCAGACGACCGTCGACAGCGAAATCATCCTCCACCTGCTGGCCCAGCCGACCGGCACGGGAGGGGCGCTGGCCGCCCTCCGGCGCATCGAGGGCGCCTTTTCCATCGTCATCATGGGCGAACGCGAAATCATCGGCTTCCGCGACCCGAACGGTTTCCGTCCGCTCTGTCTCGGAAAAAAGGACGGCGCCTACGTGCTGGCGTCCGAAAGCTGCGCTTTCGACCTCATCCAGGCGCAATACGTGCGGGAGATCGAGCCCGGCGAGGTGGTCATCATCGACAACTCGGGAATCCGTTCGGAATTCCCGTTCCGGGCCAGCCGCAGTGCGTTCTGCATTTTTGAGTATGTCTATTTTGCCCGGCCGGACAGCAACCTCGACGGCGGCAACAATGTGAGCAAGGTCCGCGTGGAGATGGGCCGCCAACTCGCCCGCGAGCATCCCGTCGAAGCCGACCTCGTGGTGCCCGTGCCGGATTCCGGCGTTTATGCCGCCCTGGGGCTCGCCGAGGAACTGGGCATTCCGTATTTCCCGGCCTTCGTCCGCAACCACTACATCGGCCGCACCTTCATCCAGCCCACCCAGCGCATCCGCGACTTCAATGTGCGGGTGAAACTCAACCTCGTCGGCGAGGCCGTGCGGGGCAAACGCGTCATTGTGGTGGACGATTCCATCGTCCGCGGCACCACCGCCCGCTCGCGCGTGGTCAACCTGCGCGAGGCCGGCGCCACCGAGGTGCACATGCGGATCAGTTGTCCCCCGCACCGGTTTGCGTGTTATTACGGCATCGACTTCCCGGATCCCGAGAAGCTGCTCGCCAACCAGTGCACGATGGAGGAAATCCGCAAATATCTGGGCGCGGATTCCATCGGATATCTCAGCGTCGAGGGCATGGTGAAGGCCACCGGCCGCCCGGCGAACAGCTTCTGCACGGCATGCTTCAGCGGCGACTACCCCGTTCCCTACGACGCAACCTTCGACAAACTCGTCATGGAAAAACGCGCCAACCGCGTTCGGCTGCTTGAAAAGGATGAACCGCGGCTGCTGTAACTTGAGGGGCCCGACCGTGACGGCCCACCGTCCCCTTTCTCCATCTCCGACCTCCGACCTATGAAACCAGTGAAAGTGAAAGCCTACGCCCGAGCCGGCGTGGATGTGGATCTCGGCAACACCGTCAAGCGCGGCATTCAGTCGATCGTTCGTTCGACGCACGGACCGGAGGTGCTCGGCAAGATCGGGGGATTCGGCGGGCTGTTCCGTCCGAACTTCAAGGGCATGAAGGATCCCGTGCTCGTGTCCAGCGTGGACGGGGTGGGGACCAAGCTCAAGATCGCCTTCGCGACGAACCGGCACGACACCATCGGGCAGGATCTCGTGAACCACTGCATCGACGACATCGCGGTGCTCGGCGCGCGACCGCTCTTTTTCCTCGATTACCTGGCTTCGGCCTCCCTGGATCCCGCCGTGTTCAAGAGCATCCTCAGCGGTTTTGCCAAGGCCTGCAAGGCGGGCGGCTGTGCCCTCATCGGCGGTGAAACCGCCCAGATGCCCGGCATGTATCAGGAGGGCGAATACGACGTCGCCGGCACGATTGTGGGCGTGGTGGATCGTGCGAAAATGCTGGACGGCTCCAAGGTGCGCCCGGGCGACGTCATCATCGGACTGCCCTCCAACGGACTCCACACCAACGGCTACTCGCTGGCGCGCAAGGTGCTTTTCGGTACCATGGGATTGAAGGTGACGTCCCGGTTGCCGGAGCTCCGCCTCCCGCTGGGCGAGGAACTGCTTCGCGTTCACAAAAACTACCAGCCGCTCATGGCTTCGCTGCCGGACGGACTTCTCCACGCCGCCGCCCACATCACCGGAGGCGGCCTGGTGGACAATCTCCCGCGGGTGCTGCCGCCCGGGACCCAGGCCAACATCCGCCGCAACGCGTGGAAGGTGCCTCCGATTTTCCGCATCATCGAGGAGGGCGGGCGCATTGACGCCGACGAGATGTACCAGGTGTTCAACATGGGCATCGGCATGACCCTCATCGTTTCGAAAAAACGCGCCGCCGAAGCGCTCAAGCTCACCCGCGGCAAACTCATCGGGGAAATCGTCGAGGGTTCTGGCAAAGTGGTGCTGGTCTGACGCGGATCGTTCCCGCCATGGGTCGGATCACACGGATCGGATGGGGGTTCTTGTGGACTCTGGCGTTGCTGGTTTTCGTCTTTTGCGCGGTTTATCCCGTCGGGACCACCGCCACCCGGGCGGCCGGCGTCCTGTCCTTTGCCGTTCTCTGGATCGGCTTGCTTGCGCTCCTTTGGAAACGTCCGCTCTGGCGCTGGGTGGGGCCGGCGGTCACCGTGGCGGTGGCGGTTTTTCTGCTCCTGCCCGGCCAACCGGTCTCCCCGCGGGGGCTGCGGGAAAAGTATGCCGGGTGCCTGCGCCGCTATGAGGGGGTGCATTATGTGCGCGGAGGGGAAAATGCCCTCGGCATCGATTGCTCCGGGCTGGCACGACGGGGGCTCATGGATGCGCTGTTTCTGGAGGGGGTGCGCACGTTCAACCCCGCCCTGGTCCGGGCGGCCCTGGGGCTCTGGTGGAACGACGCCTCGGCGCAAACCATCGCCGAATCCCGGGAGCTGACCGTTCCGGTGGAGGAGGCGCCGCAGATCAATCTGCTTGATCACGCACGCCTGCGACCGGGCGACATGGCGGTCACGGCGTCCGGCGTCCATCTGTTGATTTACCTGGGCGACCAGACCTGGATCGAAGCCGACCCGACCGAGGAACGGGTGGTGGTGGTCCGGGTTCCTTCGCAATCGAATTCCTGGCTGACCACGCCGGTGAGGGTCGTGCGCTGGAAAATTCTCGAGCCCTGAGCGGGGCCGGCCGGGAAGGGGACCGGTGCGAAGGCGGAAATGGGGCGGCCCGGGCCGCGTTTTTTTTACGGTCTGCGCTGACAAGTTGCGGCCGCTGTGCTCTATTGGGCGGAACGGTGAAAAAACTCTGGCGACGGAAGCCGGTCCTGGGCATCGGCATTGGCGTGGGTCTGGTCGGCGCGGTGGCGCTGGCTGTACGCTACGGTCTCCGTCGTGCCCCCCGGGAACGTCTTCCGGATGACATTTCCCCGGCCATTTTTGCCTCGCGCGTCGCGGAAACCACCCGGGGCGAGATGGTGTATCACATCTCCGGCACCGGCGATCCGCTGGTCTTCCTCCACGGCATCTACCTCGGAGCCTCCTCCTACGAGTGGTCGAAGGTTTATCCGCATTTCACCATGAGCCACGAGGTGATTGCGCCGGATCTCATCGGATTCGGCGAATCCGAGCGTCCGGGTGCCCCGATGGATGCCGTGGACTATGCGGAAAGCATCGCCGAGTTTCTTCTCGAAACCTGTCCGGGCAAACGCCCGACCATCGTGGCCAGCGGCCTCACCGCCGGCATCGCGCTCCTCATGGCCTCCCGGCACCCGGAACGCATCCGCCGGCTCATCCTTCTGCTGCCCACCGGGCTCAAGGAATCCGGAAAATGGCGGGCCGCCGGCATGGTGGCCCTGGTCGGCCTCCCGGGCCTGAATCGCTTCGTTTATCACAACTACCTTTCCCGCGAACCGTTCATCCGCGGCTGGCTCACCAAGTTCGCCCTGGGCGACCCTTCCCGGCTCAACGAGGAAATGGTGCGCGCGCTGGCCACCTGCGCCCAGCAGGCCGGGGCCGAGCATGCCATCTTCGGCTTCCTGCGCGGACGCCTCGCCTTCGACATCGAGTCACGCCTGGACCGCGTGCCGCAGCCGGTCACCATCCTGTGGCCCGACCGTGCCGCCGGCTTTCCGCTCGCCTCCGGCGAAGCCATCGCCCGCAAACTGCCCGCCGCCCGGCTTGTCCCCGTACCGGACACCGGCATCCTCGCCGCCCTCGAAACCCCGGCCGAACTCACCGCCATCCTCTCCGAAGAACTCGACGGCCTGGACCTGAGGGTGGCGTAGGGGTCGGTCGCTGGTCATTGGGAAGTGGGAATCCGCATTCCGGAATCCGGATTTCGACGTTGGGCGTTGGGCGTTG
>Ga0065721_10001249_pt1 | contig 19725 bp, 12 predicted proteins | sample Mesricmetagenome_FD_59108 | JGI IMG/M metagenome (GOLD analysis project Ga0065721, IMG submission 59108) | Mesophilic microbial community from rice straw/compost enrichment Sample: eDNA_1 v2 (version 2) | ecosystem: Engineered > Solid waste > Grass > Composting > Bioreactor | place: USA: Davis... | reverse complement strand
GTGATTTATTTAAAGGAGTGATCATAATGCCGTTTACAGCGACAGACCCCATCAAAATCATTTTTGCCATCATTCTTCCGCCGTTGGGTGTTTTTTTGGAGGTAGGCTTCAAAGGCCATTTCTGGTTGAATATTTTGCTGACATTGCTAGGGTTTATTCCGGGAATTATTCACGCTTTATATGTGATTTTTAAGCACTGAATCAGATCTTGGCGCATCAATTTATAAGCAAGTCGACAAAATTTACAACCACTTTACCTGAGCAATATAAATTGCTACTAAAGTTATTGATTCCACACGTATACTCCTAGCTGGTGCATTTATTGCAGAATGGATAAATGCGACATTTAAGGAGTTCATAAAATGCCAAAGCCGTTGATTAATCTCGTTGTAAGTCTCATGTTAGTTGCGCTTGCTCCTGTTGCAGGCGCTGCTTTGATCACTGTCGAGCCTGATGATTACGCACCAGGCACCGACCTCACCGATATTTCACCCTACGTCACGTTGAATTCTGTATTTCCGACTTATCCGGGTACTGCTGTTGAAAGAATTTACGCTGACGATGATGGTGCGTTAGGCAGTCCTGACTACGTAGCCCCTACTGGTAACCTCACTTTTGGCAATCATGGCTATTTTGTTTATGGCGAACCGCCAAACATTGGTGGGTTCAGCATGACCTTTCATCAAGCCGTTTCAAATGTGAGTTTACTGGCGAATAATGAATATCCCCCAGGACTTTCTGCGTTATGGGCTGCATTTGACTATGAAGGAAACATTATTGGTACCGGCTCTGCTGGGGTTGGTGTTCCCAGGGGTGAAACCTTCGAAATCAATATTGGTTTGGCTGACGTATGGAAAGTAATAGTGGGTGGTGATGACAGCATGGCTGCTATCAATTTTGATCACCTCACCTTCGAAGTTGATGACCTGGTATCTGTTCCTGTACCCGCGCCTTTACTGCTCCTGATCACCGGGCTGCTTGGGCTGGTATTAAGGAAGTCCCGGCAGCAGGCTACTGCTTTTTCTGCTGCCGCTTGATAAAAAGAATTGCGGCTGCAGGAATATGTATCACCCCGAATGAGCTAAGGAAGATTAATACCTCCCAGACGCCACTTATAGCGTAGCGCTGACTGTTGACCCAGCCAAAAGCGAGGCCGACGATAATCAACAGGAGGTGGGTAAACCAGCGGCTTCTGGCATTGGCCGTGTGAAAGGGAATCCGGTAATGGGTGTAGGCTGCAGCAGCCAGTGTTATACCGCTCAGTAACAGTAATAAGATGGTATGCATAAAAGGCGTCTCTCCAGGGATGCTTTTTATGTGATACCAGACAATAAAAAATGTTCGTTTTATCCACCTTTATCGGGCCAGCTTTTGATAACCCCGCCGTCCCGTTCGACCAAGGTGCTGGCTGGTCGGTATAACTCACCGGCCCAGGTGGCTTCGCGTTTGATTTAAGGATCAAAGGCGAAGGAAGAGGGGAGAGGTAAAATAAGTCGTGTTTGCTAAAACTGAAAGCTCACCCCCGCACGGGCAGACCGGGTTTCTCCGAAATCAAAGTCCGTTTGTGTGTAGCTCGCGTGAATCACTACCAGCCGGTTAATGGGAAATTCCAGTAATAGTTCGACAAAGGGATCGCTGCCGGTAAACTCATCCTTTCTTTCACGGCCAGGATTTAGAAAACGGCCTTCCTTCGTGTCCAGTTCCCACCAGGAAATACCAACGACAGGCGTGATACGTAGATGTTTGTTGAGCGGAATCACGTAACCTATCAATGCACGACCTTCATACAGATGATAGTCGTCGTCTGCCCGAAGAAAATTATCACCATAGGTGAACGACAGGTTGCCGCCGAGCAGAATATTGGAATTAAATCGATAACCTNNAGAAACACCTGTGGTGGTGCCATCTACCCATTGCTCTTCACCATCANTGGCATAGGCAGATTTCAGATCAATCTTGCTGCGNCCCAGCGTGGGTGTAATAACNACATCGGCACAAGCACTGGCGGCTGTGAAATTCAGGAGCAGTATTAAGAGAAACCGGTGGAAGCGAGAGGGAAATTGCATGTCTAGTCCTTGTCAGTGCAGTTGCGAATAGGGTTGAAGCGGCCGCCAATCATACTGATTTGATAAAAAGAGGCAAGAATTTTTCTGATGTTGGATTATGTGTCAAAGGCATTTCACGTGACGTTTCTGTTATAACAATTGGCAAAGCTATGCTTCGCTTTAAAGATGGAAAAAATATTATCGCTTCGTCATGGATGAATTTATGGTACAAGCAATAACTGATCATCGCGGAAAAAGATGATTGGAATGTTACAACGGACAAACCCATGGATAATGGAGAGCATGCATGCTAAAGCACACAGTTTCGCAGTTGGATCAGTACTCCTGTTCATTTAATAATCCCTTCACTAAAAAAATTTCTTCTTCGTTAATTGCTGCCGTCCTGCTGCCATTGCCACTGGCAGTCAGCAGTGCTGTGGCACAGGCGCAGAATGCGCCAGCTAATCAACCTCAGGCTGTTGAAGAGTTACTGATCGTGGGTTCCAGAACCCGGGGTCGTGTTGCTGAAGATTTGCCGGTACCTGTTGATGTACTGGATACGGAAGCAATAGAAAAAACCGGACAGACCGAAGTGGGGCGGATTCTGCAGAGCCTTGCCCCTTCTTTTAATTTCTCATCTTCCACCATCAGTGATGGCACCGACGCTCTACGTCCGGCAACGCTGCGCGGACTGGGACCGGATCAGACTCTGGTGTTGATCAATGGCAAGCGCCGTCATCAGGCATCTTTGATCCATATCAATACATCAGTGGGGCGCGGTACTGCTGGCGTTGATATGAATGCAATTCCCGGTGCATCCATCAAGCGCATTGAAGTGCTGCGTGATGGTGCAGCGGCCCAGTATGGTTCGGATGCGATTGCCGGTGTGATTAACATCGTACTCAAGGATGCAGCTGAAGGAGGCAACGTCAGTGCTTATTACGGTGAATACAGTAAGGGCGACGGCGAGACCATTAATCTGGATGTTAACAAAGGATTCAGCATCGGCGACACGGGCTACATCAACATGACGTTGAATTTCCGTGATCGCGGCCGAACTAATCGCGCCGGTACGCCGGGAGACTGTGTGTACGGTGGCTGTGTCGATAGCGACGATAACGGCATTGTTGAAGCCGCCGATCCCCGTGAAATCAGTTTTAATCGCGACGTCTATCGCATTGGTGATGCTGATTCGGATCAGCTGGCCGCGATACTGAATGGTGCGGTCGATGTAGGGGCAGGACAGCTGTATGGCTTTGTGACTTATTCCGAGCGCGAGACGACTTCAGGTGCTCTCTATCGCAATCCTGCTTCGGGTTATTCTGCGGCACTGGACGATGGCGATAACGTCATTCCCACCGGCTTTCTGCCGCATATTAATTCTCAGATTGATGACTTTTCTGCAAGCATCGGCTATCGGATGGAGTTCGCCAATGGTTGGGATATGGACGTGTCCTACACTAACGGGCGCAACGAAATTGATTACCACACCAGCAACTCAATCAATTACTCCTACGTAAATTATCTGAACTTCGGTCAAGGTCTGGCTGATGCGGAAATTCGCAGCACCATCCCTCGATCAGCCTATGCCTATGGATTGGAACTGGGACTGCAGACATTTAATATCGATTTTGATAATACCTTTGGCGATCTGTCGGTGGCTGCGGGTTTTGAGTATCGCATCGACGATTACAAGATCAGGCCCGGCGAAGAATACGCTTATCTCGATTACGATACCGATCTCGAAAACGGTGGCGTCGCTCTGTATCCACAGAATGCCGACGGCGGTATCCAGGGTTTTCCAGGCATAGCGCCAGCGTCCGCAGTGGATGAAGACCGCCGGGTGGTCTCGGCGTTTGTTGATGCTGATTATCAACTTACAGGCAGTGTGCTGGTGAGCGCTGCTGTGCGCTTTGATGATTATGAAGATTTCGGTAATACCACTAACTTTAAGCTGGGGGCTAACTGGGCGGTCAATGACATTCTGCGTTTGCGTGCAGCAGCCAGCACCGGCTTTCGCGCACCATCCATGCAACAGCTTTACTTCAACAATATCGGTACTCAGTTTGTAAGCAATCCTGCTGATCCCGGCGGTCCGCAGATACTGGTACAGGTAGGCACCTTCCGCAACGACAGTGAGCTGGCCCGTGCCATAGGTATTCCACAGCTGAAGGAAGAGGAATCGACCAACTACAGCGCAGGCCTGGTTCTGACACCGGTGGATCGTTTAACGATTACCCTTGATTATTACGCCATCGACATTGATGACCGCATCGTCATCAGTAATCGTTTGAGTGGTGCTGATGACCCGAGTGGCACACTGGGAGCTGCGTTGGAGGCTGTTGGCGCAGGTGCAGGGCAATTCTTTCTCAATGGCGCCAATACCGAGACACGGGGTTTTGATCTGGTGCTCAATTATTCCGGTATTGATTTTCTTGGCGGCAATCTGGATTTAACCCTCGCTGGAAATAAAACCGAGACGGATGTGGTGGATTTATTTACCTCGCAGGCCGGTTCCCTCGCGCAGCTCGATGCCGACGTGGTGTTCAGCTCACAGGATATTTCCATCATCGAAGAGTGGCAGCCGGAGGACCGGGTGAGCCTGAGTGGTTATTACCAGCGGGACAACTGGCGCGTCAGCCTGTCATTCAACCGCTATGGTGAATACACGGTAGAAGATGGCGGTCGCCAGACCTACGGGGCCAAAGTATTGACCGACCTTAATGTAGAGTATGGGTTTGATAACGGTTTGACGCTGAGTGTGGGTGGTAACAATATCTTTGATGAATATCCGGACAGAAATACCATCGGCAACACCCGCGGTGGTGCGATAGAAGATGCGCCGGGTGGTAATGTCATCGTCGACAGCCCCGGCATTTTTACTTACTCGCGCCGCTCGGCACCTTTTGGTTTCAACGGCGCTTACTGGTATGCAAAAGTAGGTTACAACTTTTAAGTGAGTGAAGAACGGCAGAGGAAGAGGGAATCTTCCTCTGCCGGTTTTTCTATTGTATTTTTTTTAATTTTTTTGTGAAAACAGAATTGCTCTACTCGCGTCCTTGAACGTTGCCTGAGATTTATCGTCCTTCCAACCAGGCAGGTAATTCAGCAACCGTATTCAGAATACCGTCGGGTCTGATGGATGATTTGTCCAGATAGGTCTGGCGGAATTTGCCGGTTTTAACCAGCACTCCCTGGATTCCCATGGCCTGAGCTCCGCCGACATCGCTGTCGAGGTCGTCCCCTACCAGCAGGGTTTTATCTGCACTGATCTTCACCGAGTCCAATACCCGCTGAAAAAATGCAGCGGTAGGTTTTCCCATAATCTGCGCGGTTTGACCAGTAACATACTCCAGCCCCGCAACAAAAAATCCTATGTCTGCTTTTAATCCGTCGGCGGTTTGCCAGAAGCGGTTTTTATGCAGAGAGATGAGCTGTGCACCTTCGTGCATGGCGTTAAACAGGCGGTTGATCAACTCGATATTCCAGTGATCGCCGATGTCGCCCAATACAATAAAGTCCGGGTGTTGTTCATCAATCACGAACTGATCAAAGTCCGCCTTGATTGCATCAGCCACAACGGGCCATAAACGGATTTTTTCGCCGCGCTGCTCCTGCATCGCCTGCAATTCAAGCCGCGCAGCGGCGGGAGCACTGATAAGCTCGGCATCATCCACAGCAAAATCCATCTGCCGCAGCTGGTTGAGCAACTCTGCATGGGAGCGGGTAGTGGTGTTGGTGAGAAAGCGCAGTAGGTAGCTTTGCTTGCGCAGCNTGGATAAAGCAGCAGGAGCGCCNGGNACAACCTCCTTATCAACGTAAAGGGTGCCGTCAAGGTCGAGGAGAATCAGCTGGATGGAATTTGAAGGCATAACAAACTCCTGTACGTGGTTGTGAGATTGCCTTGAATTCAAACAACACGTAAAACTTATGCCTTCTTGCATGAATCTGCAAATAGATTTAACACCGACAACATCCTTGTTGCTTTGTGTAACTGGCTGTCCAGTATTATGCTCAAAATTGGGGCATGTATGAACGGCGGTTAATCCGGTTTGGGTTCTTTTAACAAAGGTGACTGCAAGGTTTTACTGCTGACACCAGTGATCTCTGCGGTAACCTTACGCAGATCATTTAACGAAACCTTGCGTATGGGAATTAATGCGCGGGTCACATCATCAATGTTGTGTTTGTTTTTAGTTTGCGCGCGAATCTCGCGATCAAGATCATCCAGCAGCACCACAGCGCGCGCGGTAATTGGGCCATGGGAACGCTTCGCGCGCAGCGTTTCGATCTCTGCACCTTTTTTTCGCAGACCCGTCATGATCTGATTGCGCCGCTCTTTCGTCATGCCATTGGCACGATACAGTAATTCGATGGAATAAAATTCTGCCAGGCCTTCAGCAAACCAATCTTCGCTGTAGTGTTTTTCTTTAGCACCGCTGATGCGGGTTACCATATGAACCAGTTCGTGAATCAGAGGGCTGGTACCGTCTTCGCTGACCATAGGTCGGTCCGCGTGTAAAAACAGCGAGTTGGAAGCCGACAACCCACCGCGCCACAGTGGGTCATCGCCGCCTACTATGAGGAGTTTCTGGGGCGATTCCCCAAAAGCGTTTTCCAGTTGTGGCCAGACAAAGCCCAGAAAGGTCAGAGCGTCCATGCGCCGCAGGCCCGAACCTTTGGGGGCACTGACGGCGATGTTGGTGTTGCCGATCTTACTGCGGCGCGTTCCCAGCTTACCGGCGATCATCCAGCCGATAGGCCGATCAAACCGACGCTCCGGATTGTCGATACGAAAGGTGTTGCCCCGTTTGCGCGGCCATCCGGTTTCAATGCTCCAGTCTTTGGGCAGTTTAAATTCCAGTGTGGCGATGGCGGTCGCACCGGGGGCTTCGTAGGTATGGACTGCAGGAACAATATTGTCGCCGCGAAAGATGGCCCAGTCTTCGGTCATCATGGCGTCGAACCGACCCGGATCACGTTCATTGGTGATCTTAATATACAGCGACAGTCGCGCGTCTTTCGGCGGCAGTTTCCAGATGGCCCGTCCATCCTTGATAACAAATTCACCGTTGGCTTTGATGTTACTGTAAACATCACGTTTGACGTTGAACTCGATATGACGCAGTAAATCTCCGCGATCAACTTCCATGGTCACCAATGCGCGATCTTTTTCCGGCTGCAGCTCTACGGTGTAGTTGAGCTGGTAATAGGGTGTCTCATCGGCGACGGCCACCGTGGAGCACAGGGCACAGAGCAATACATAACACAGGGTGTAGATAACGGAAATACGACGATCAATCACGGGCATAGGCGACTCTTGGAGGGATTTTTTTTCAGGTAAGGTTACAGACAAGTGTGACACGTGGTAGTTCGCGACATCTTAGCAGAGTGTTTCTCGGATTCGCGATGGGTTTGAGTGCGATCGCCTCGTGCTGGATCATGCGGCCCGCGCAGCGAAGCTGGGAGACCGCGAGAGATCTGTCAGTTGCTCGTCAGCATCATCTCTGCTTTGTTGACGATGCGCTCACAGAGTGAATGGGTGGCGAGGATATCATCATAAGCCCCCGGTGTACCTGTCTTTACCTGAGCAACCCAGGCATCGACCATAGCTACGAAGCCGCGCTTGTGAAGTGTGTGATCCCAATCGCTGAAGCCGAGGGAGCGCGCCTGGTTATTCTCGTAATGGACGCCGCTGGCGAGATTGTCGATCTGCCATTTCTGTTGCGGCGCAAAGAATTCCACCCGTTCCTCCGCCACTCCGCTGAGACGATTCATGCCTGCCGTCAGCAGGGTAGCGTCGCGCTGCCACTGCACCTGAATTGCGGCAAGAGCGTTTGTTTTGCCGTGGGTGAACACCTGCAGATTCTGCAGGATACCCGGTGCGAGGAAACGCAGGCTGTCGAGTATGTGGATAAAGTCGTCGTAGATGAAGATGCGCGGTTTATTGGGCTGGTTCACCCGGTTTTTCTGCCAGTGGATATGCACGGGATTGGCGATCCCGGCCAGGGGCGCGATCAAGTGTGCGAAGCGGCGATTGAAGCCTACAGCCAGCGGAATATTTTTCCGGGCAGCTAGATTCAGCAAGGCTTCGCTCTCGTTCAGCTGATAGCTCAGCGGTTTATCCACAAACACCGGGACCCCGGCATTCAGTAGCTGAGTTGCAATGTGGGCGTGGCTTTCTGTGTTGCTGTGGATCATCGCCGCATCCGGTCTCGCAGCGAGCAGGCTCTCCAGCGAATCAAAGCACTCCTGCACGCGGTACTGCTGCGCCAGCGCAGCCAGCGTCTGGGGGTTGCGGGTGCATAACAAGGGCGTGATATCCGGATGATTCGCCACCACCGGCAGGTAAGCCTTACGGGCGATATCGCCCAGGCCGATCAATGCGATGCGCATAAAACTCCTGTTTATTATTGGTGAACAGGTGAAAGTGTAGCTGGGTTGCGGCCGTCATGGTGCGTTTATTGTTACGCCAGCGGTCAAAAAGAGCGGGTTGGTTTAGTGGAGGATTGTGGTTGTGGAATGTCGGATTACGCCATTGGCTAATCCGACCTACGGGGTGCGTGATTGGGGCATGTAGGTCGGATTAGCATGTAGGTCGGATTAGCGCAGCGTAATCCGACGTTCCCGCAGGTTTCCGCCGCAGCATGTAGATCGGATTAACATGTAGGTCGGATTAGCGCAGCGTAATCCGACGTTCCCGCAGGTTTCCGCCGCAGCATGTAGGTCGGATTAGCACGTAGGTCGGATTAGCGCAGCGTAATCCGACGTTCCCGCAGGTTTCCGCCGCAGCATGTAGATCGGATTAACATGTAGGTCGGATTAGCGTAGCGTAATCCGACGTTCACCTGCAGGTTTCCGCCGCAGGCCCCATTGGCGCAGGCGTTCCATATAGAGATAAACCACTGGCGTTGTATATAGCGTCAACAACTGGCTGACAGCCAGCCCGCCAATGATGGTAATCCCCAGCGGTCGGCGCAGTTCCGAGCCTTCGTGAAAGCCCATCACCAGTGGCACCGCTCCTAATAACCCCGCAAGGTTGGTCATCAGGATCGGGCGCAGGCGCAGCAGCGCTGCCTGGTAGATGGATTCGCGGGACGACAATCCCTCACGGCGCTCCGCTTCCAGGGCAAAGTCGATCATCAGGATCGCATTCTTCATCACAATCCCGATCAGCAGAAACAGCCCGAGCAGGGCAATCAGGCTGAAGGGCGTATCGCTCAGACGCAGTGCCAGCAGTGCACCGACACCGGCCGAGGGCAGGGTGGAAAGAATCGTCAGCGGGTGGATGGTGCTTTCATAAAGGATACCCAGTACCAGATACACGGCCACCAGTACCCCGAAGATAAGCCAGGCCTGGTTATCGCTGGACCCGGGTGTGCTCGGTCCCCATCCGGCCTGCTTGCTGCCCGGCGGACCGACATGCACCTCTGAGGGCACCATCAGTTCTGCCAGCAGATTATCAATAGCCGTCCGGGCCTGTTCCGCCGTCACTCCTTCCGCCAGGTCATAACCAATACTCACCGAGGCAAACTGACCGGTGTGGCGGACCCTGTCGTTGGCCAGGCCATAACCGAAGGTAGCGAAGGTCGATAGGGGAACGCGACTGCCGTCGCGGGTGACCACCTGGATCTGCTCAAGCACCGCCGGGGTGGAGGTGTATTCCGGCTCCAGCTCCATCACCACCCGGTATTGGTTGAACTCGTCGTACATGGTGGAGACCTGCCGCTGGGAGAAGGAGTTGTTAAGCAGCGAAGCCACCATGGCCATATCGACCCCCAGTCGCTGCGCAGCTTCGCGGTCAATATCGATGACCACCTGCTGGGCACCGTCGCCGCGCTCGCCATCAATGCTGGTCAGCTCCGGTAGCTGCTCCATGGCCTGCGTCACTTTTACGCCCCAGACCCGCAGCGGCTCGACTTCGCTGGACAGCATCAGCAGCTCGTGGGCGTTACGGCTGAATGGCGAGTTGAGGCGGATGTCCTGGTCCACACCGATCATCAGGATGCCGCCCGGAATCTGCGGCATCTTCCGCCGCAGGCGATCAACCACTTCCGCTGCGGGCACACCCCGTTCCGCCATGGGTTTCAGTCTGACGCGCATCCACGCGTTGCTGACGCCCATACCGCCGCCACTCGCCCCGAAGACGTCGTCAACTGCCGGGTCGGACAGCAACAGCTGGCGGAACTCCTCAATCTTGGGCTGCATGATCTGAAAGGAAAAACCGTCGTCGCCACGAATCCAGCCGGTGAGCTGACCGGTGTCCTGTTCTGGCAGCATGGTCTTGGGAATGGCGACGTAAAGATAGATGTTCAATCCGATCACCGCGCCCAGCAGCAGTATCACCAGCAGGCTGTGGCGCAGCGCCCAGTTCAGGCTCACAGCATAGCCCCGACGGATGTCGTCGAAGATGCCGGGCTTCTTCTGCTGTCCCGGTACCGCGCCGGGCTTGAGCAGATGGGCGCACAGGCTCGGCGTCAGGCTGAGAGACACCGCCAGAGAAATCAGCATGGCAGCGGCGAGGGTGATTGAGAATTCGCGGAACAGCTTCTCCACAACCCCGCCCATAAACAGGATCGAGACAAACACCACGACCAGGGTGACGTTCATCGCCAGGAGGGTAAAACCCACTTCATGAGCNCCCCGGATTGCAGCGCGATAGGGCGAGAGGCCCCGTTCAATGTGCCGCTTGATGTTCTCCAGTACCACGATGGCATCGTCCACCACCAGTCCGGCGGCAACGATCAAGGCCATCAGCGAGAGGTTGTTCAGAGAAAAACCGTAGAGGTACATCACGGCAAAGGCTCCGACCAGCGCGACGGGAATCGCCAGGCTGGGAATCAGGGCGCTGCGGATGCTGCCAAGGAAAGCCCATACCACGCCAACCACCAGCAACACCGCGATCAGCAGGGTGATCTGTGCTTCCTTAAGGGTGGCGCGAATGCCGGGGGAACGGTCCATCACCACCTTCAGCTCGGTATCCGTAGGCATCAGGGCACGGAGCGCCGGCAACTGCTCGTTGATGGCATCGATGGTTTCCACGATGTTGGCGCCGGTCTGGCGGCTGACGGTCAGGGTGACGGCGGAGCGCTGGTTGTGAAAGCCGCTGGCGTAGCGGTTCTCGACCGAATCCGTCACCTCGGCCACATCCTGCAGGCGTACCGGAGCACCTTCCTGGTAGCGAATGATGAGCGGTTTGTAATCGGCAGCGTTGCGCAGGGTATCGCTGGTGCGAATCTGCCAGCGGGTGTCACCTTCCTCCAGCAATCCAAGCGGCTGTACTACGTTGGCAGCCGCGATAGCGCTGCGTACATCATCCAGTGCTATGCCGTAATGGGCGAGGGAACCCGGATTCAGCTGGATGCGTACCGCTGGCAGCGAAGCACCGTCGATGCCCACCTGACCGACGCCGCGAATCTGCGACAGCTTCTGGGCGAGGATGGTAGAGGCTGCGTCATACAGGGCGCTGGGCGACAGGTTGGGTGAACTCAAGGCCAGCGCCATGATCGGCGCNTGGGAGGGGCTGATCTTTCGATAGGTGGGCATGCCCGGCATGCCNGCNGGCAGCTGGCCCCGCGCCGCATTCAGGGCTGCCTGAACATCCCGCGCCGCGGAATCCAGATCCCGGTCGAGGTTGAANTCCAGCCAGATCTGCGCTGCGCCCTGGGTGGAGTTGGAGTTGATGGCCGTCACCCCGGGAATACTGCCCAAGGCCCGTTCAAGGGGCGTCGCCACTGTGGATGCCATGCTCTCGGGGCTGGCGCCGGGCAGAGAAGCATAAATCTGAATGGAGGGAAAATCCACCTGGGGTAGCGGTGCCACCGGCAGCATCCGCCAGGCCAGCAGGCCCACCAGCACAACGGCCACCGCCAGCAGACAGCTTGCTACGGGGCGGCGGATGAAAGGGCGTGCGAGGCTCATGGTGTCACTGGCGCCTCGGCTGCCGCTGTGCGATTTTTCATCCAGCGGTCAAAGAACAGGTACACCACCGGCGTGGTGAACAGCGTCAGCACCTGACTCACCAGCAGTCCTCCTACCATGACCAGCCCCAGCGGCTGGCGCAGCTCGGCGCCGGAGCCGGAGGCAAGCATCAGGGGAATCGCACCAAACAGGGCGGCGAGGGTGGTCATCAGGATGGGGCGGAAACGCATCATGGCGGCGCGATGGATGGCGGCGCGGGGGCTGAGGCCATCCTTACGCTGAGCCTCCAAGGCAAAATCCACCATCATGATGCCGTTTTTCTTCACCAGACCGATCAGCAGCACCACCCCGATAACCGCGATCAGGTCCAGTGGGCGTCCGGTGAGCAGCAGAGCCAGCAACGCCCCGACCGTGGCCGAGGGCAGGGTTGAGAGGATGGTGACCGGGTGAATAAAGCTCTCATAGAGCACGCCCAGCACAATGTACATAGTGATAATGGCGGCCAGGATCAGCCATAGAGTATTGCTCAGCGATGCGCGGAAGGCTTCGGCCGCTCCCTGGAAGCGCAGCTCGATAGCAATGGGCATGGCCAGTTCCTGCTGGGCCCGTTCGATAGCGTCGATGGCTTCACCGAGGGACGCGCCGGTCGCCAGGTTGAACGAGACCGTCGTTGAGGGGAACTGCCCCTGGTGATTGATCAGCAGCGCCGTGGGCCGTTGCGTCACCCGTGCCAGGGTGGACAGCAGGACCGGCTGCCCGGCGTTGTTGGATACGTAGGTGCTCTCCAGGGCCTTCAGTCCCTGGGCGTAATCCGGATCTACCTCCAGCACCACCCGGTACTGGTTGGCCTGGGTAAACAGGGTGGCTATCTGCCGCTGGCCGTAAGCACTCTGCAGGGCGGCGGCGATATCGCTTACCCGCACGCCCAGCCGTGCAGCTGCATCCCGGTCGATATCAACGTAGGCCTGCAGGCCGCGGGTCTGCAGATCACTAGCCACATCCGCCAGGGCAGGCTCCTGCCGCAGGCGTTCAATCACCCGGGGAGCCCACTCATCCAGCAACTGGCTGTCAGGAGTCGTTAAGGTGAACTGGTATTGGGTGCGGCTGATCCGGTCTTCGATACTCAGTTCTTGTACCGGCTGAAACCAGGCGGTAATGCCGTTAACGTCTCTGATGGCTTCCCGCAGGCGGTCGATGATCTGGCTGGCGGATGCGCTGCGGTCGCCGTGAGATTTGAGGTTGATCAGCAGGCGTCCGCTGTTGAGGGTGATATTGCTGCCATCCACGCCAATAAATGAGGACAGGCTGGCGACATCCGGGTCCTCAAGAACTCGCTCCACCAGCTGTTGCTGGCGCTGTGCCATGGCATCAAAGGAGATGTCCTGCTGGGCCTCGGTAACGGCCTGGATCACACCGCTGTCCTGCACCGGGAAGAAACCCTTAGGCACAGCAAGATACAGCCCCGCAGTGAGTACTACCGTACCCACCATCACCAGCATGGCGGCCGGCTGATGCTCCAGAACCCGGTCGAGCCAGACACCGTAACGGGCGATCAGGCGGTCCATGAATCCTGGGTCTGCCGTGTCGTGGGTCGGGGCGTCGCGCAGCATGCGTGCGCACATCATCGGGGTCAGGGTAAGTGACACCACCAGCGAAATAGCGATGGCCACCGCCAGCGTAATGGCGAATTCCTGGAACAGGCGGCCCACCACGTCACCCATAAAGAGCAGGGGAATCAGCACAGCGATCAGGGAGATCGTCAGTGAGATCAATGTAAAACCTATCTCCGCCGCGCCTTTCAGGGCAGCCTGAAGTGGCGACTCGCCCTCTTCACGGTGCCGCGCTACGTTCTCGAGCATGACGATCGCATCATCCACCACAAACCCCGTGGCGATGGTCAGCGCCATCAGCGACAGGTTGTTGATGGAGAAGCCCATCATGTACATCACACCGAAGGTTCCCACCAGTGAGAGCGGCACGGCCACGCTGGGGATGATGGTGGCGGGAATAGTCCGCAGGAATACGAAGGTCACGAGCACCACCAGACAGATGGCAAAGATCAGCTCTTTCTGCACATCGCGGATAGAGGCACGGATGCTGTGGGTACGGTCGGTGAGGACAGTGACCTCCACCGCAGCGGGCAGGGTGGAGGTGAGCTGAGGCATCAAGGCCTGCACGCTGTCCGCCACGTCAATCACATTGGCACCGGGCTGACGCTGGATATTCACCAGCACGGCCGGCTGGCTGTCCGCCCAGGCCGCAAGGAAACGGTCTTCCGCCCCGTTGACCACTCTGGCGATGTCCTTCAGGCGCACNGGTGCGCCCTGGTTCCAGTTGATCAGCAGGTTTTCNTATTCTTCCACNGATTTGATCTGGTCGTTGGCGTCCAGCATGGTGGAGCGGTAAGGGCCGTCAAAACTGCCTTTCGGCTGGTTAGCGTTGGCGGTGACAATGGCTGAGCGCACCTGCTCCAGGCTCATGCCCAATGAAGCCAGTACGGTGGGATTTACCTTGACGCGAATCGCCGGCCGCTGGCCGCCCGCCAGACTGACCATACCCACACCGGGCAGCTGTGCCAGCTTCTGCGCCATGCGGGTGTCGATCAGATCGTAAACTTCCGGCAGGGGCAGGCTTTTGGAGGTGACCGCCAGGGTCATGATAGGTGCGTCGGCGGGATTGACCTTGCGATAGATGGGCGGTGTAGGGAGGTCGTTGGGTAACAGGCTGCTGGCCGTGTTCATCGCCGCCTGCACTTCCTGCTCCGCAACCCCCAGGTCAATCTCCAGCGCAAACTGCAGCGTAATAATGGATGCACCGGTCGAACTGGTGGAGGACATCTGCTTGAGGCCCGGAATCTGGCCCAGGCGCCGCTCCAGCGGTGCGGTAATGGTGCGTGCCATCACATCCGGGCTGGCCCCGGGGTTAAAGGTAAATACCTGGATGATCGGATAATCCACCTGCGGCAGAGCCGCAACCGGCAACAGCCGCCACGCCAGAATGCCGGACATCAACAGCGCCAACATCAATAAAGACGTTGCCACCGGACGCAAGATAAAAGGCCGGGAAACACTCATCAAAACAGTCTCGTTATTGTCACCAGATCATTGGCCGGGTTTGGGGTTGAGGCCGGTGCGGATATCCTGGTCGGTGCCGTATCGATATCGTCCGATCGCGCCGATGTTATACGCAGGTCATGCCCGATCTCGTGCCTATGTTGTACGGAGGTCATACCCGATCTCGTGCCGATGTTGTCCGGGTCACACCCGATGTCGGGTTGGTGTCATACCTATGGCAGAGTCGTGTTGCCGTACCTATGTCGGATTACGCTTACGCTAATCCGACCTACACAAACCTCAGCAACCCCAGCACCCAAACCACCCGTAGGTCGGATTAGCGAAGCGTAATCCGACACATCCCGCAACCCAGATCACCCGTAGGACGGATCAAAGCGTAATCCGACACTCACTCTCCACCCACAAACTCCACATCTACTCCGTCACCCGAACCGCCCGGCCTTCGTTGAGGCGGTCAATGCCTTCGAGGACCACGGCTTCGCCTTCTTCCAGGCCTTCTTCAATCGCTACCCGTGCACCTTCGGTCGGGCCGAGCTTGATGAGGCGGATGCGGGCCTTGCCATCATCAAGGGTATAAACATAAGTACCCTGCGAGCCGAACTGGACAGCATCTACTGGGATGGTGATGACATTCTCCAGCGTCTGCAGGTGGAGGCGGGTGTTCACAAACTGGTTGGGAAACAGCATATCGTCTTCGTTGGCAAACTGCGCCTTCAGACGCAGAGTACCGGTGGCTGCGTCAATCTGGTTATCCAGCGTAAGCAGTTCACCTNTGGCCAGCTGGTTCTGTTCGCTGCGGTCCCAGGCCTCCACNGTTAACCGCTGGCCTGCTTCGGCGGCAGCATTATAGGAACGACGCACCGCAACCAGCTGGTTTTCCGGTACGGTGAACATCACCGCGATGGGACGGGTCTGGGTGATGCTCACCAGACCCTCAGTGCTGCTGGCATTGATCATATTGCCCACGTCAATCCGCCGCAGACCCAGACGACCGGCGATCGGAGCTTCAATACGGGTGTAAGACAACTGCAGCTTGGCATCGTCAACCTGCGCCTGATGGTTCTTCAGCGTTCCCTTCAATTGCTCTACCAGGGCTTCCTGTTTGTCCAGTTGCTGCTTGGGGATGGACCGTTGTTCATACAGGCGCTTGTAAAGCACCAGATCATCTTCTGCAGTCTTCAACTGCGCGCGGGTTTCCTGCAGGGTGCCTTCGACCTGTGCCAGGCGCACACGGAAAGGGGAGGGATCTATTTCCGCCAGCAGATCGCCGGCCTTCACCTGCTGGCCTTCCTGAAACGGCACCTTCACCAGCGGCCCGTCGACACGGCTGCGCACCGTGACGGTATTTAATGGCGTAACGGTGCCTATGGCCTTGATATGAACCTTCAGGTCTTCGCGGGTGGCGGTTACCGTGCGCACCGGAACCGGACTCATCCACGGATTGGGCGGTGGCGGCAGTTTTTCTGCCGGGCTGCGCCAGACAAAAAACCAGAGAAGCAGCAGGACAACAATCAGGATGATGCCAATCAGCCAACGCTGGCCACGGGATAAACGAGAGACGGGTGCAAGCATGAAGATTCCTACATTAAACCTACTGATTAACGCTGGGGGTAAATGAGTGGGGTGAGCGGTGGATTGGGAAGACCGCGCCGACTTTCCCCACTGATTTATAGGGTTTGTTCGCCCTGCGGCGCTAATGGTCGATGGCATTGGCGCTGTTATTGCTTTGGTCAGGGAGCGTAAGTGNAAAGCCTTGAACGGGCAACCGCTTTTACATTTCCCAACGTTCGCCAGCGGGCCGAAACGTAGCGCAACCACTTCACCTAAACGTCTTTTTACACTTCAGCCCCTGATCCGAAAATTGTCCCGATGTTATAGTGCCGCACACTTTTTTTCCGGCGCTGTGCGCTTCCTCGTGGTGAATGTTATGTCCGTTGTTACTCCCGCCTCCCATCCAACTCCCGGCTTTGCCGAACAGATGTCGACCCGTGCCGCATTCCTGGTTGCCGGGTTGGGGATGTCCACCTGGGCACCGCTGGTGCCTTTCGCCAAAGAACGTCTCGCAGTGAACGAAGCCACGCTCGGTTTATTGCTGCTGTGTCTTGGCGCCGGCTCTCTGGCGTCCATGCCGGTCACCGGTGTGCTGACCGGCCGCCTGGGCTGTCGCAAGGTGATCGTGGCGGCGGGGCTGATGATGTGTGTCAGCCTGATCTGCCTTATCACAGCGCCGAGCATACTGACCATGGCGCTGGCGCTGCTGGTATTCGGCGCCTCGGTAGGCACGGTGGATGTGGCCATGAACATTCAGGCTGTGATGGTGGAGAAAGCCAGCGGGCGTGCGATGATGTCAGGCTTTCACGGCTTTTACAGTCTGGGCGGTATCCTGGGAGCAGCCGGTGTCAGCGCGCTTCTGTGGCTGGCTCTTTCTCCTCTGACCGCGGTGGTGGCGATGGTCATCCTTATCCTGCTGCTGTTGGCGGGATGTTTCAGCTACCTGCTGCCCTATGGCAGCACCAGCCGTGATCCGCTGTTCGTCGTGCCTCACGGCAAGGTGCTGTTGATCGGCCTGCTCTGTTTTGTCGTATTTCTGGCAGAAGGTTCAGTGCTGGACTGGAGCGCTGTGTTTCTCACCAGCCTGCGTGACGTAGACGCCGCCCAGGCCGGCCTTGGCTTTGCCGGCTTTTCGGTAGCCATGACGGTGGCGCGCCTGACTGGCGATCGCATTGTCCAGACGCTTGGTGGGACCAGAGTGATCTTTCTGGGGGGCATCTGCGCCGCCGCCGGATTCCTGCTGGCCGTACTGGTACCAGCGCGTGAAGCGGCCTATCTGGGTTTTATTCTGATTGGCCTGGGAGCCTCCAACATCGTGCCGGTCCTGTTTACGGCGGCGGGTAATCAAAACACCATGCCGGTGAGTCTGGCAATCTCGGCGGTGGCGACCATGGGCTACGCCGGCATCCTCGCCGGTCCCGCCATGATAGGTTTCGTGGCCCAGCTCAGCAGCCTGTCGATTTCTTTTGTGGTGGTTGCAGCAGGCTTACTCGGACTGGCCGCCTGTGCGCGCCTTGTCACGCGCTGATGAGTTTGAAGAGGGTAAAGGGCTTAAAGAAAAGACTGAATCGGTCGATAGCAGAGCATCAGGGAATTTCTTAAACATTACACGGCTGGCAGCACCGGGCAGCACATTGTTAAACGCGCCTCGGTGTTGCTGCTTGGTTCAGGAACACCTATGTCAATCCCACCGATTACGCCCAGCCTGTCAGTCGCCGCACCAGTGCTGACGGTCAACAAAACACTTGAGCCGGTTGCTGCACCACTCGCCGTGCAGGAATCGCCGTCGACCCAGGTCAACCTGGGTGCGACCAAAGAACTTCCTCCGGTTTATGGCAAACCGACCACCACGGAAGTCACCTATCTGCGTTATCAACCGCCGAAAACCCCTGCAGCGACTCTTATGTCTCAGCAGCTGCTGGATGAATGGGCCATGTTCCGCAATGACCGCGAGCACAGCTTCCGGGCGAGCAGATTTCTCAGCCAGGTGGGCGCCTTAAGCGCAGAGACCACCAGCTTCCGCAACGAAGCCCGCAGTTTCAAAGTACCGGCCGACATAGCCACAGAAAAATACTCTCCGGATTTCTCTTCACTGGCTGGCAAGCGGCGTGAGTCATTCCTGCTGACGATCCGCACCAAAGAAGGTGACGACATCACCATCCGCATGACCCGCCGTGAAGGGCCCGATGGCGCCAGTCTCGAGTTCGCCTTCGATGTGACCGGTGAATTATCCGAGGCCGAACAGCAGGCGCTGGATAAGCTGGCCAGCAAACTGGGTGAAGTCGCCGATGAATTTTTCCGCACCGGCACCGCAGAATTACGCGGACTCGCCGCCTTCGATGACGCAGCGATTCAATCCTTTACATTCGAACTGTCCCGACCGGACGGCGATGACTACGCCACCCTGAGTTATGAATACAGCTTTGACGAACTGTCACAGACCCGCAGCCTGCGCGGAAAAGACACCGCCGGTTATGAGTTTGATATCAGTGCTCACGTTAACGATGTGCTGCAACCGGACCGTGCGAGGGCGCAGCAGACCATCGAACAGTATCTGGACCTGATCCGTCAGGCCGGGGACGCACGCGGCACCGACAGCGCATCAGTGCGCTTCATGCTGGATGGCCTGCGCAGCCTGCTGCTGGATGAACGGCATATCGCCACAGCATCTTCAGGAGATAAAACACTGCCCGACGAACTTCATACCGGGCTGCCGGACTTCACCGCCAGTTTCCGTTCTGCGGTGACCTACAACCCGGAAAACCGTACCCAGGCATCTGCCATGAGCCTCACTATGGGGCAGGTGACCCGCACCGAAACCAACGGCGCGCAACAGCTGGTACAACAGGAATCCTATTACGAACTGCACAACAGTTATTTCAGGTCACTGCCATGGCTGGAACAGGCCGACTTTGCCGGCGGAAATTACGTGTATGTGAATGAACATCACAGNGGCACCACCAGACGCACACTGGAGATGAGCGCCGGCGAAGCNGTCGACGTGCTGGTAGAGCGCGAAACCGAACATCGGATTCTCGAGCAATCATTCCGTGAATTTTCGGAAATAGACCGCCGTGAAGAAAATCAAAAAGATCGTCAGCTGAACAGCTTGATGGAACAAATCTCCGCCGCCG
>Ga0065721_10050492_pt1 | contig 19733 bp, 15 predicted proteins | sample Mesricmetagenome_FD_59108 | JGI IMG/M metagenome (GOLD analysis project Ga0065721, IMG submission 59108) | Mesophilic microbial community from rice straw/compost enrichment Sample: eDNA_1 v2 (version 2) | ecosystem: Engineered > Solid waste > Grass > Composting > Bioreactor | place: USA: Davis... | reverse complement strand
AAACGGGATGGCACCTGGGCCGCGCGGGCGGGGTGTACCTTGTCGCATCGTGCAGCGTTGGAAAACGCGCGAAAAGCCGGATGGGAAACGGTGTTGATTTTTGAGGACGATGTCGCGTTCGCACCCACTTTTTCGCCTTTGTTACCAGCGGTTGGAAGAGTATTGGCTCAGCACGATTGGCAGGTGTGTTACCTCGGTTTTACCGATCCACTGTCGCCAGTAGCGCGTTTGGCGGCGCTCGATGATCGTCACTCAATTTACCGGATTTATGGTTGCGCTACCGGGCATGCTTACATCGTACGTGCCGCAGCGCGTGATTGGATTCTGGATCAGTTTCCAACTGAGGCAACAGTTTGGCCCTGGGTAGCGCGACATCGGGTTTCCGACCGTTGGTATCAACGGCATTTAGGGGCAAAGTTTCCTGTTGTTTGTGTATCACCGGGATTGGCTTATCAGGAGGCGGGCTATTCAGATATCGTACAACGAGAGGCTGATTATCGCCGTCAAGGAGAGCATCAGCTCGAAGTGCCGGCGTCCTCGACCGGAGCTATCGCGTCGCTGCAATATGGATGGCGGCGAGCGGCGGTGACTGCGGGCCTTTTGCGAGATGTGGTGCGAGGCTGGCAGCGACGGCTCCAAGGATTTTAACCATGAGTCTGTCGCGTCCTATTCGAGTAAAATTTCTGACCAAGAACGCAGCGCGTAATGTGTCAGAGCTGTGGAGACGCTTCTTGCCGGCCGGAAATCCACAAGTGGGGCGGTGTCAGTTTTTATTCGATCGGGATGAACGCGATTACGATTGGCTGGTGGTTTACGATGATCTTCCATCCGTCAGCGGCGAACGCCATACGTTGTGGGAAGAAACGCTCGCCTGTCCGCGTGAACGGACTTTGTTGCTTACCAGCGAGCCAGCCACAGTAAAAGTGTATGGCCAGGGATTTCTGCGGCAATTCGGCTGGGTGTTGACGAGCCAGGAACCGTGGGTCATTCGGCATCCCGGCGCGATTTATTGTCAGACGGGCTTAATCTGGTTTTACGAAGGCACGCACGAGGAAATTACGCGCCAGCCACCGGAACAGAAGACCGCATTGATATCTACTGTTTGCTCGAGCAAACAGCAGCGCCATACGCTGCACAAGTATCGCTATCAATTCACGCAACAATTGAAACAGGCGTTGCCGGAACTGGAAATTTTCGGTCACGGCGTGCGCTACATCGAACGGAAGAACGAGGCGTTGGATTCATTTCGTTATCACGTTGCGATTGAGAATCACGTTTGTCCGCATCACTGGACTGAGAAACTGGCTGATTCGTTTTTGGGAATGTGCCTGCCGTTCTATCACGGTGCGCCGAATGCCGCGGAATATTTTCCCCCGGAAAGTTTCATTTCAATTAACATTCACAACTTCGACGAAAGTCTCGCGCGGATTCGACAGGCAATTCGGGATAACGAGTATGAACGGCGGTTGCCGGCGATTCGTGAAGCACGGCGACTGGTGTTGGAGCGTTACTCCACGTTCCCGCAACTGGTTCGGTTGATTGAGGAGCGACACGAATCTGTTGCGGACGCCGTGACGCAAGAAGGACAAAAAATTCAAAGCCGACATTTATGGCGGCGCACTCATCTGCTCGGATCGCTGGCCTTCGGCCTGGAACGCGCGTTTGTAGCTTTGCGTTTTGCGCTTCATCGGCATAATTGACCGACAAAATGGCATTTTTCCGTCACCTGCTGAAATACCCGCTGGCCAATCGGCCTGGTCAATATCTCCTTCGTAAACACGTTAAGCTATGCCACTGGCTGATGGGGATTGGGGCAGGGGGAGACGTTGGCGATAGCGGTGAAGTAGCGGTAATGAAAAAATTTGCCCGCGAAGATCGCCGCGATCTGGTTGTTTTTGATGTCGGGGCCAATTGCGGCCAGTTTCTAAATCTCGCGGTTGAGCGGTTGGGAAACAGAATTCAAAAACTGCATTCGTTTGAGCCGGCGGCGGCTACTTTTGCCGCGCTGCAACAGGCGCAGCCTCGCCATCCGGGCGTTGTGTTAAATCAACTGGCCTTAGGGGCGGAAATTGGAAAGGCAGAACTGTATTACGATACCGAAAAGTCCGGGCTCGCTTCTTTGACGAAACGTGATCTGGCATTTCGTCAGATAGAATTTGAGCGACACGAAACAATCACCATCACGACGCTGGACGCGTATTGCGCGGATAAGGGAATCAACCGAATCGATTGGCTGAAACTGGATGTCGAGGGTCATGAACTGGATGTTCTGCGCGGCGGCAGCACGATGTTCGCAAAGCGCGCGGTAGATCTGGTGACGTTTGAGTTCGGCGGATGCAACATTGATACGCGAACTTTTCTCCGAGATTTTTTCCAATTTTTTTCGACGCAAGGCATGGGTTTATATCGCATTACTCCCGGTGGCCATTTCGGCCGTGTTCGACGGTATCGGGAAACCGAAGAGCAGTTTGCCACTGCTAATTTTGTTGCTATGCGTTCCTCGACTTCTCAATGAATGCGTCGCTTTATTCTCGGGTTGAGCGACTGTTCAAACAGGCGTATCTGACGCCGCTGACTTTGCTTCGTTACGGCACTCTTCGGCCGCAGCGCGCCCGGCTGCATGGCTGTGACAATTGGATTTACATTGATCCCACCGACCCTTGCGCGATCAAAAAAGTGGTCCATGAGCCGTTGCGGGGCAAAGTGTCTTCCAACCTGATTTTCTGGCGCGAGTTCAACGCTCACTTGCAGCCGGAACTCGTCGTGGATGTGAGACTCAATTACGGCGAATGCCTCTTTGGGACAAATTACGCGCCCGCCGCGACCCTGTGGGGCTTCGAGGCCAATCCGCGTTTGATGCCGCATCTCGAACAAAGCCGGCAACATCATCCTGACGCTGCCCGCATCACCTTGACCAACTGCCTTGTGTCGGATGTTCCGGCGAACGATGTTCCCTTTCTGGTGAATCCCGAGTGGAGCGGGCAATCCTCCGCCGTGCGCGAAATCAATGCTGCTGGCAACACTTTGGAGTTCAAGCTGGCGGCTTGCCCGCTTGATTCCGTTATTCCTGTCGCCAGCGCAATTGGTCGGACGCTGTTATTCAAAATGGACATCGAAGGGTACGAGAGCCGGGCGCTTACGGGTTTTGTCCGTACGCTGAAGAGTGTAAAGCAGGCGTTTGGATTGATTGAATTCACGCCTAAATTCATAAAGTGGGCGGGTGTCGCCCCGGAAGTATTCTTCGCGTGGCTGCGCGAGCGCTTCGATATTTACTGCTATGCCAGTGTAAAGCACCGCCAGTTGTGGCGGGTGAAGGAATATGGCGAACTGCCCGCCAGATACGGAAAAAAATTTGCCGGAACCGATTTGTTGCTCGCACCGTATTTGCCTGTCACGCAGTGGTTGCCGCCCGGTTGGAGCGTCAAACAATAGCACTTGTATATTGGGGTCTATATCTTATGCCATTTTTGAGCCGATTACGCCGTCGCATTCAAAAGAAGTTTTTCCCCACGGGCCGCGACCTGATCATGCGCCGCTGGCAGGCGGATCAGGGGGATGAAAAGTTGAGACTGAATTACGATCTGGACCGTGATTCTGTGGTGTTTGATTTGGGTGGTTATGAGGGCAATTGGGCGTATGAAATTCACCGCCGTTATGGCTGTCGAGTGCTCGTATTTGAGCCGGTGTCGGAATATGCCAATCTGATCACCAGGCGTTTCTCCGGCAACCCGTGCATCGAAATCTTTCCGTATGGCTTGGCGGGGGCGACGCGGCAGGAAAAGATTGGATTGTGTTCGGACAGCAGTTCGGTTTTTCGGGCGGCAGAACAAACCCAGGAAATCAAACTGCTTGATGCGGCGGCGTGGTTTTCCGAGCACCGGATCGAACGGGTGGCCTTGATGAAAATCAACATTGAAGGTGGCGAGTATGAATTACTGGAACGCTTGATTCAGACCGGGATGGTCCGGCGGATTGATAATATCCAAGTGCAGTTTCATGAAATCGCCCTGGATTCCCCGGTGCGGATGGAGGCTATCCAGATCGAATTACAAAAGACTCACACGCCGACGTACCAGTATCGGTTCGTGTGGGAAAACTGGCGCCGAATGAATGGAGCGGCCGCGGCCTAGGAATTGCGCGACATCTTTCGCACCCGCCAACGATAGAACCAGCCGCGCACGAATCGGAAAGCCTTTTCCGAGCGGATCACGACCGTTTCTGGTTCCGCGGGTTGATAAAACCGGTTGGCCCAATACGCAAAGCGAGCGAAAGGATTGTACACATCGAGAACTTTTTCCCGGGCAGTAGTCAACGCTGTGGTAATTTCTTCAGTAGGGGGCTGGGCAAGCAGGCGGCGGATCGTTTGGGCGGCTCCGTCCACGTCCGCCATGTCAAGCGGCAGGAAACTTTCCGGTGCGAAATACTCATTCACATTTGGGCAGCCAACATAAAGCGGAAACGCCCAACCAAGGTAGGCGTCAGCCAGTTTCTCCGTCCAGTAGTGCGGGCTTTGACTATTCTCCAATACGAGATGAAAACGATATGGCAAGATGGCTTCCAGCTTGTCATCCACTTGTTGAAAACCTTTGCCGAAGATGACAAGGTTGTCCTGCAATCTTTTTTTCAGTGCCCGAAGGAAAACCAGGCGGCGGCGTTGGCCCGCAGTACTGGCGGTGGTGGAACAAACAACGGAGACACGATTTTCTTTCTGCGGCAGGCGCAGTTGTTTGAAATGATTGTAACCAAGTGTAAACGCTCCCTGACGCCAGCTTAAACCAACCAGCCACGGCAAGCCTAACGCATCAAGATGCAATCGCCCATGTTTTGAGCCGGGATGCGTATCAACGATGTGGTAAAACTGCGCGTAAAATTTTCGGGGATAAATTTTCTTCGCCGGTGGTTCTCCCGCGATGAAAAGGGTGTTCTGGCGCGCAACCCGTGCTCGTTCGTAGGGGTGGGCATAAGCGAACACAATCCAAAAGTCGCACTCATTCTCTTCGGGGGGATTCAACGTGAAAACGCAATTGTCCCAGTGCATGGAACCATCGGGAGTGAATAACTCCATGCCCCCCGGGGCGGCATTTAGACTAACGCGGACCCGCAACGGTTGATTTTTGCGGTGCGACAAAGTGCTCATGGTAATGGGTGACAAAATTCTCCAGAGGATTGGGCCGGATCAGCCAGGGTCTGAGCGGCATCGCTGCAAGACAACGTCAACACACCTTTATCTCGCAAAACCCGCAATACATCTGGCATTAAACACTGTGAAAGGTGAAATCCGTCGGCAAAGAATTGCGGGGCCGCCGGTTTGTTCCATTCATGGTATGTCCCCGCCAGACAAACACAGGGGATTTTCAAAGAGGCGCAGCCTTGACCAAGTTCGTGGCAATAGGCCTGAATCACGGTGGCCCGAAGTTCATAGGAGCCTATGGTGGGGAGTGGATTTCCGACCACAGTCTGATCCGAGTTAATCACCATAGCTGGTCCCCACACAGCCACCTGAAGATCGCGTGATTTCAAATGTTTCATAAGTTCAAGAAATCTCTCCACGGTTTTATGAACTCCGGGCGCAATCAGATTGCCAGCCAATGCGATCTTGGGAATGTGGCAACGGCAGTCAATTTCTCCGAAAAATAGCAACACCCGGTCGCCCGGTTTGAATTCATGGCGAACCAGCGCATCAATCTTCTCCCGTGAGCGCGTGGAAGAGCCGTAATCAAACGCGCGCCAAGCCGTCGCTGGGCCGAGGTGCCGGGTGTGAAAACAGGGCAATAAATCCAATCCACGCGTGATGTAGCGGGGACGCCAGAAACCAACGCGGCGATGTTTGACTTGGTTCATACCATCTTCACCGGCGAAGAACAGCGTGTGGCTGTCGCCCAAAACGTAAACCGGTTCAACGGGACATTTCGGTTCAAAGCCAAGGTGATGCGCGAGCAATTGGTGACGGCGTTCGTCCAACGCGGCGAGCGCGGCGGCGGATTTGACGACGAGCGCGGCGATGAAGGTAGTGACGTCCGGGATGGGCTTCATGCGGATGCCTTGGATTGGGTTTCGATGGCGTTCGCAATGCGTTGCCAACGGTCCGGCATGACGATTTGATAACCGGATTGCGAGGGAGCAAAGACCAATCCATTTGTCTGCGCGGCGCCAAGCCACGCCGCCCACCAACTGAACGAACTGTTCGCAATAATCGCATGCCGACACCGGCTCATCAGCCAGAAATCAGCGAGTTCATCGGTTGTGTTGTGAGTTATTGTCGTCACAGTGGCGCGATGGAAGTTGAGGTTTTGTTGCGGCCAATTCAAGTCATCGCCGAACAACACAAAGTGCGGTTGAGATAATTCTGCGCAACAGGCGTCCACGGCCGCCTGATAATAATCCACGCCAAGCAGGTGCTCATAACGCACGCGACGGCAGTGAAGAAAAACGGAATCGCATGCAGCGAATTTTTCGCCGAGCGCCTGATTGGTCGCGGCGGTTGGAGCGGGTGGGGTCAATTCAGCGCGAATGGTCGCGGCGCAATCTGCAAAGTAGTCAGCGTTCTGCCAGTAACCGAGCAATGTGATGCGAGCGCGACTCGGCTGAAGCGTGGTCAGTTGCGTGGCGGGGAGATGATGTCGTTCCGCAAAGTAAGTTCGATGATTGCGTGGCAAAAATTTATTGAGCGCGCGAATGATTTTGTGCCGCGGATGTTTCAGCGTCGGAGCGATGCGCCAATCTTCCGGCATGGGCCTGGCTTGAATCGGGAAACGATTCAAACGGTAGCTACGACCGTAATCGTCTTTCGTGTAGCCGCGCTTTTCATCGAGATAGAGAGTTCGTCCGATGCGCAGGGCCAGCGCGCGTGCAGCGGCGTAAATGAAGAGCTGGTTGCCCAATCCTCCTTTCACGATGGCGATGACAGCGCGCGACATAAATTCAGGCGTTTCGTGGGGACGCAATCAGTTGTTGATATACTTGGAGCGTGTCGCGACACATTGCATCGAGTGTGAATGGTTCTCGCACTGGCGCGGGCGTTGGTGTTACCACCAGAAGATTCTGTGCGGTGTGAATCAACCCTTCCGCATCGCCCAGCGGTACACGACCCGCCGGGAATAATTCGCGCAATAACTCACCCACGCCACCGTGATCGTAACCAATCACCGGTCGTCCCAGCGCCAGTGCCTCAAGTGTTGTGAGGCCGAACGATTCCGGGCTCGTAGAAAGCGAACAGATTATTTGCGACTCGGCCATGATTTCGCGCAGGTCGGAGCGATGGCCGACAAAGGTGACGTCGGCAGAAAGATTGAGTTGCGCGACGAGTTGTTTGAGTTCGTCGAGATAGGCGCGTTTTTTGGGATGCGTATCGCCGACGATGACGCCGTGAATTTTCGGATTGGTTTTTCGTAACGCGGCAATCAGGCGCAAAAAATCTTCATGGCCTTTCAATCGCGTGATGCGACCGGGTAACAAGAGCAATTGTTTGCCGATGAACTGCGGGAATTCTTTTCGCCAACGTTCAAGCCATGCGGCGTCAGGTTGAAAATTTCGCGGGTATTGCGTTGGACTAATTCCATGCCGCACGAGACGAATCGCTGTCGTCGGAGTACGTGGAAAATTTTTTGTGATGTAATCGCGAATGCATTCCGAGACCGCAATGACCCGTTCGCCGCGCGTCATGATCGCCGAGTAAGCATTAACGGAATAAAATCCATGCACGGTGCTGACAAGGCGCGGGTGGGTTTGAGGATTCATTTTGCGCCACGCCAACCACGCAATCCAACCCGGTACGCGGGAATGAATGTGCAGAATGTCGGGCCGTTCCGCTTCGAGCACGCGACGCAAGGGACGAACCTGAAATAGCGCGCCAATACTTTTGCGATGCACGGGCAAACACAAGTGTTGCGCACCGGATTTCTCCAGCGTTTTCACGAGTCGGCCGCCGTTTGAGATGACGAGAGATTGATGTCCCGTCGCTTGTAAAAAATCAGAAAGCACCAACACGACGCGCTCCACGCCGCCAGCGTTCAATTCAGGCAGAATCTGCAACACTTTCATGCGGGCGCGCCGATGCGATGACGGCAATGCGAGAAGCAGCCGTCGGTTGGGAAGCGACTGATTGAACGGGTCATGCGCAACGATGTCGCGAGCGACGTCTCTGAATTTTCATGAAGGCGAGCCGGGCCGTCGATGCAAAATTCGCCGGAACCATGAATCTGCAACGCTTGACCGATGTGCGGGCATCGGAGATGTTCCCTGCTCAAAGCCGACGCCACGTTTGACGGGTACACGTGTCGGCCACCGATTGCTCATTTTCGTCGAACAGTGAAGCCGACTGCCAAACCGATGATTATGCGCTCGCCCGCTCGAGTTTCTGAGTCGAGGTTGTTCGGCCCCGTCATCTGTCGCGCGGCTCTCTTCCTTGGCCTGATTTTGTTCGCTGCGATTGTTGTGGCGCAAAATCCGTCGCCGCGGTTGGAGATCGCCTTGCCTGCTCAAAGCAATGATTGGATCCGGCTACGAAGTACCTTTCACACCAACAGCGTGCTCACGCTGGAAGCAGCCACCAATTTCAACGGCTGGAGTTCCATCGGTGTGTCGCACGATGCGCTGTTCAACTTTCCTGACTTCGGCGCCGATCAGTTGCAGCAGCGATTTTATCGTCTTCAGGTTGCGCCGCGATTCGCGACCAATGACGGCAAAAACGAATTGGTCTTCCCTAATGAACCGTTTCGTTCGGCAGGAAGCGGGAATGAGGTCCGCTGGGTGAAATTCGCTATTCTCCACGCCGATCCGACGCGCGTTTATTATCAGGACAGCACGAAGTTTCCTTTTCACTACGAATTTGCCACGCAACGGTTGCCGCCTTTTCTCGGGATGGATCGGACGACATTCGATCCGATTTCACTGCATCGCACGAATCAGCAGGTTATTCTCGGCACAGTGCTGTATCCGCCGAACCCAACTTTCGTCGAATATGGCGTGCAGTTCGTTGGGCTCGATCCTTACACCGTTGACGAAGTCAGCCATTGGTTCGAATTGGTGAGAGCGACGATTTTCGCGCCCAATGGAGCGGCTGCGTTTTACATGCCCGTGTTTGAACAGGAGGCGATGGCGCGGGAACATGCTGCTGAATTCACGGCGCGTAACGTCGAAGTGGCATCGCTGGAACGTTGGGGAAAGGTCAATCATGTCTATTCTGCCGGCTGGGCGTTGGGACGTTTGAAATTTTTCCCTGCAACGGAAATTGCTGCTGCATTCGCCGACGGGCGGTTGTTGCCGACGGACATTCTGCTGACCGATGGCGTACCGGCGGAAACGCCTTTGGTCGCAGGTATCATTTCACTTACTCCGGCGACGCCGAATTCGCACACGGCCATTCTTGCGAGGTCGTTTGGGATTCCGTTCGTGCATCTGCCGGACGCTGCCGAACGCGCGCGGGTGCAATCACTGGTCGGGCACAAAGTCATCCTTCGCGCGACCGTTACGATCGATCAAGGCGAGGCGAAGGTTCTGGACGTCGAAGGAAGTCTGGAATCGGAATTGGAAACAGCGTTGCTTGCGCTTAAGCAGCCACAGCCGATTGCGTTTCAACCGAAACAAAGCTTCGGCGCTTTTAGCGCATCGACTGATTTACTTAGTCCGGCGGACATTCGTTATTTCGGCGGCAAGGCGGCGAATTACGGATTATTGCGCGACGCTATTCCCGCGAACGCGCCGCCTGCGATTGCTTTCTCATTCGATCTCTGGGACGCCTTCATGGATCAGATTCTGCCTGGCGGCCAAACGTTGCGCGCTACCATTGCCTTGCGACTGGCGAATTACACTAATTACCCGCCTGACATTCCGGCGTTGCTTGAGGACCTGGATGATATTCGTAATTTGATTACAAAAACTGCGACGTTCAGCGAAGCGCAGAAACAGGCGATCACCAATGCGCTGACTGTTTTTAATCCTGATCGTAAAACTCGTTTCCGCAGTTCGACCAACGTGGAGGACTCGGAACATTTCACCGGCGCCGGGCTTTACGACAGTTACAGCGGTTGTCTGCGTGATGACCTTGATGGCGATAATCAAGGTCCCAGCATTTGTGATCCGTCTGAACCGGAAGAGCGCGGGGTTTTTCGTGCGATTCAGAAAGTATATGCGAGTTTTTACAACGACTACGCGTTTCTGGAACGACTGCGGCACGGCGTCGATGAATCACTCGTCGGCATGGCGGTGCTGGTGCATCACTCGTATCCGGACGACGAAGAATTGGCGAATGGCGTCGCAACGCTCCGATTTCGTTATCCGAGTGGGACGGCATTCGTGGATGGAGATTTCGTGTCACAATTAGGTGCGGAGTCGGTGACAAATCCGGATGGCACGACGGCGCCTGAAGTGGTGCGTGTGAGCGGAGCCGGCACGAGTGTCGGTTTAACACTGACGCGTCGGTCGTCGCTCGTTCCGCTTGGCGATTACGTCATGAACTGGGAGTCGGATTACCGCGCGTTTGTCGAGTTGTTTAAAGCGGTCGCCGCGCAATACCGCGCTACATTTCCAGCCAAGAGTCAGTTCACTTTGGATTTTGAATTCAAGAAAGACGTGAACCTCGGTCTCGTCGTGAAGCAGGTGCGGGAAATTCCTGCGCCCGGCACAACAAACTCAATGACCGCTGTGTTGATCAACGAGCCCGTAACTTATCACGTCGCGCAGAAGGAAGTGAGCGACGTCTTTTCCAATCATCGGCTGAAATCGCTTTTGACACTTGAGACGCGCACTATGCTGATGAGCAGTTCCAATCTGGCAACAGGAATTCACACTCAGGGGCAACTCCAGTACATCAGCAACGGTTTCATTCAAACGCTCAGCGGTCCGTTGGCGACGTGGCCGGCGGCATCAAACGCGCCGGCGGGTCAGATTGACTATTGGACGACCGGTACGGGAACGAATCAACGAGCGTGGCGGCTCGAAACCACGATCGTCACCAACGTGACTGACGCCAAACCGCCCATCGTAACGCAGCAGGACTTCGCTCATACGCTGTATGTCACCTATGCCACGCCGATGCCGCGGGTAGTTGGCGCGAATCCGCCCGACACGACGACCAATGAATTTGTGGTGCTTGAGCCGGTGTCGAAAATTCATCCGGGAATGTTGCTCCAGGAGCGAACCGCCACGCACACCAAAGGCGTTGAGATTCACACGACGTTTTATTGGCCGAATCCCAGCGGCGGCGCGGTAGGAGGTTATACGGCGCCGTTGGTTCATTTTGTTGAAACGCAAATTACCGGGCTCACGACTCAGCCGATTCTGCTGACCAACTATTTCTCGCAGACGTATCGCCCGGGACACCACAATTTCAGCGAGGAATTTATCTTTGAACCGCGCCGTGAACCGGGTCTGTCACCGACTACGCGGAGCGAACTGGAACAGGCCAACATGCAACTGATTTACCTGCGATCGGGAACTGGTCCCGGTCCGGTTTTCCGTGTGCTCGGGCTCGATCAGATTTTTCGAGATCTGTGAGCGGTTGCATTGAGGAATAGCCCCGGGAGTGATTTTCATTTTTTGTCCGCAGTGTTGCGCGTTGACAAGGCTGGAGAGGCGCCGCAGTCTCGGCGGCGCTCGTATGAAGAACATTCAGAAAACTTTCCCGATGCGGCTGTTGCTCGCGACGATCGCGTTTTTAGTTCTGACGACGCTGACGTCGTTGCGGGCGCAAACAGATTCAAATCCTGCCGAGGAAACATCTGAACCGGCGACCGTCGAAGCAACCGACGATTCCTTGCGCACGTCGTTGCAATTGCAGGAACAACTTCATGCGGCGACGTTGGCATTGCAGAAAAATCGCGAGGAACAGGCCGCGCTTGAACAGGAGGTCGCCGCGCGATTGAAGAATTTTGAAGAGGTGCTCACCACGCAGTTGACGGCGCAACGCTCGGAAGAACTGGAGGCTGTGAAAAATCGCCTCGAAACGCTTCGCAAAGATCTCGATAGCAATAATCGTCTGCTCTTGTACGTCGGCGGCGGAATTGCGATCATCGGCTTCTTCGTCCTGCTGGCGACCGGTTATCTGCAATGGCGTTCCGTTACGCGTCTGGCGGAGTTTTCTGCTCTGGTGCAGAGCGTTCGCGCTTCGTTGCCCGCGCCGGGCGTTACAACTGATGGTGAAGGAAAGTTGCTTGGTTCCGGTACGGCGGTTGGCAACGGGAAATTGCTCGGCACACTGACCAGTCTGGAAAAGCGCATTGCGGAATTAGAACACGTGGCGCAACCGTTGCCTGAACCCAAAGCGCCGACGACCGCTACGGGCACGAGTGGGAATGAAGATGCGGATCTTCTGGCCGCCGCTCCGGAGACAAACGGTGATTTACTGGCGCAGGGACAGGCTTTGTTGGAAAAAGAAAAACCGGCGGAAGCGTTGCGGTACTTCGACGAACTTCTGGCGCGGGAACCCAATCATGGCGAAGCGTTGGTGAAAAAGGGAATGGCGCTCAATGCGCTGAATCAGACTCAGGAGGCGCTCCGCTGTTTCGATCGCGCGATTGCCGCGAACAGTGAACTGACCATTGCTTATTTGCAGAAGGGTGGAGTGTTGAATCGCCTCGAACGCTACGAAGAAGCATTACAATGCTACGAACTGGCTTTGCGCGCGCAGGAAAAATCGCATCCGTCGTGAAATGATGATTGATGCGATTGTGGTTGGAGACGCCTTCGTCGCACCGCTAGTCGGTCACCACAGAAAAGATTTCTGTTCGCTGATCAGTTCATCGCCTACCCACAACGTCACGCGCCAGGCGGTGATTTCTCCGAAGTTTTTGTATTCCTCACCGTCGAGCGTGATCTTCGACCAGTGACTCGTGCCGGTGACTTTGACGGGCAACTCGAGGACGGCTCGCGTTGGCAATTCGCCTTTCGCTGAACCGCGCAATTCCACAATCAGCGACGCGTTTTCGTCCGGTTTAGCGTCGCGGGCGCGCCACAAAATGTCGAAGCGCACGCCGGAGCGTTGTTCGGGGTTTTGCCGCAATTTCGCCTGATATGCATCGCGATCATACAGGCTCGGCGACAGCGTGTGGCGGCCTTTCAAATCAAGAAAATGCGGCAGCACCTTCGCGACTTTGCCGCTGGCGGCAACACTGGAAACAGTGGCGACCCCGAGCAGCATCAGTATGGCGATCCAACAACGCATGTCGCGACGATAACCGGCGCTTCCGCTGACTCAAGCGGGAAAATGGCGGTGAGTTTCTTCAGGCGAGCTGTCGTGAAAAAATCTCAGTCAGTCGCACTAGGCCGGTAACGCTTCCCAGCGCACTTCGTAAGGCGCGAGTGGCGTGGCCTGTTTCCATTCCGGATGATTCGCGAGCGGAATGGTTTCATTCGAAACGTTATGCAGACAGAGCATGCGTTCGCCATTGGTTTCGCGAACTAGAGCGAACACACGCGGATCAATGTTGAGCAGGCGTTGCTGCGCGCTCGGCGCGAAGGCCGGGCTGCTACGCCGCCGCCGTAACAATTCGCTCATTCCCGCGAACACCCGCGCGCGAAGTGAGTGAGGCCGTGAGAGTTCAGCTTCAAGATCCGCCCGCCCGAGTTTTTGGCGATTGATGCGGCGTGGGATGCCGCTGGCTTCAGCGCCGGGACGGTCGTTGCGCGATCCGAAAAGCGAGTGGAAATAAATTCCCGGTACGCCGGCCAGCGCGAACATAATCGCATGAGCCGCGAGGAAGCGATTGATTTGAATCGCTTCAGGTTCGTGCGCCGCCGGATTTGAGAGTGCGTCGAAATACGTGATGTTCAGTTCGTACGGACTCTTCGAACCATCGGAATTGTGTTTGTAGGAAACGAAGCCGCCGTGGTCCGTGGCGCGTTTGACCAGCGCATCAATTTCGGTTTGATCCAGAATCCCGCGGGCGGGATTCATGCCGATGCCGTCATGCGACGAAAGGAAGTTGAAGAACGTCGTTCGCTCTGACGGCAATTCCAATGACGCCGCCCAACGCGTCAGTTTTTCCGCGTTTCCAGTGGCGATGGAATGCAACACCAGCGGCGGCAGCGCGAAGTTATAGACGAGTTGGGCTTCGTTTGTGCCGGCGCCGAAATACGAAATGTTGTCGGGGTGCGGCACGTTGGTTTCGGTGATGAGCCGCACATCAGGAGCGACCTCGTCCAGCACCGCGCGCATGAGTTGAATCACCTGATGCGTTTGCGGCAGATGAATGCACGGGGTGCCGATTTCCTTCCACAAATACGCGATGGCATCAAGTCGGATGAATTTCGCGCCGTGTTCCACATAAAACAGCAGCGCGCGCGTGGTTGCGAGCAACACCGCGGGATTCTTGAAATTCAAATCCACCTGATCGGCGCTGAATGTGGTCCAGACTTTTTCCAGTCCGCGCGCGGTTTGAAATTCCGTTAATAGCGGCAACGCCCGAGGACGCACGACCTGCGACAAATCCGGATTGCCCGATACGGTCACGAAGAAATCACGGAATTCCGGCGCATCGGCGACGAATTTTTGAAACCAATCACTCTGCGCGGACATGTGATTGAACACCGCATCGAACATCAGAGCGAATTCTGGTCGAAAGCGCTCGATGTCGGACCATTCGCCAAAGGCGGGATCAACCGCAAAAAAATCTTTTACTGAGAAGCCGTCGTCGGACGACCACGGATAAAACGGCAGCAGATGCACGCCGCTGACGACTCCGCTTAATTTTTCTTTCGCAAATTCGGCCAGCGTGGCGAGTGGCGCGCGACCCGGTTCGCGCAACTGATCCGCGTAAGTGATGAGCAAGGCGTCGCATTCCGATAATTTCGAATCAGATTGCGGCGGAAGTTTGGCGCGAGTCTGATGGATGAGCGCGTCCAATTGCTTCGCGACTTCAGCCGCGCGGGTGGAATAAAGCGAAGTTAAGAGTTGATCGATTTTTTGCGCCGCCATGGTTTCACCGGTTGCTGGTTATTTAATTTGCCCGGCACTATAGCTCACGGGTGGCCAGGGGACGAGGACGGGTTGCCAGGAATTTTCAATCGTGTCAGTGCGATGGTGCGGAGAGTTGCGTCTCCAAAGATAAATGCTCAATATCCTCTCGACGACCATGCCAGCTGAAATTGCATTTCAATCCGCAACCGGGCGGCGCGGTTCGCACATTTTGGAGGCAACGAAGTAGCATAAGCCGCGAATCAAATCTTCCTCTTGTATGGCCATCAAACTGACTTTTTTGGGAGCTGCCGGCACGGTGACGGGTTCAGCGTATCTGGTGCAAAGTGAACGCGCGCGAGTGTTGGTGGATTTCGGGATGTTTCAAGGCGTGGCCGAGCGCGGCGAATTGAATGTGCTGCCGCCAGCGTTGGACGTCACGAAACTTGATGCCGTCGTGGTGACGCACGCGCATCTCGATCACACGGGACGTTTGCCGTTGTTGGCGAAGGCCGGCTATCGCGGTCCAATCTATTGCACGAAGCCGACGATTTCGCTGACCGGCTTGATTTTGCGCGATAGCGCGCATTTGCAGGCGCAGGACATCGAACGAATCAATCGCAAGCGGGAGCGCGCGGGGGAGGCGTTGCTGACGCCGCTCTACACTGCGGAGCATGTGGAAGAAATTCTCAGTCACTTCACTGCGGTGCCTTACGAAGAGCCGCTGGAAGTCGCGCCGGGGGTGAAAGCGCGTTGGGTCGAAGCGGGGCACATGCTGGGTTCAGCAAGCGTGCAATTGCTCGTGCAGGACCGCGGCCCGACGAAGACGATTGATTTTTCCGGCGACGTCGGGCCGAAAGGTGCGCCGTTGCTGGAAGATGCCGTGGGTTTTCGAAAAGCCGACGTCGTTATCATGGAATCCACCTACGGCGATCGCGACAACAAGCGCTTGCCGGAAACGGTGGCAGAGTTTGAAGCGATCGTGAAACAGGCGGTGGCGCGTAAGGCGAAGATGCTCGTACCGGTGTTTGCGGTGGGGCGCACGCAATTGTTGCTTTATTTACTCGCGCAAATGTTCCGCCACAAAACGGTGCCGAAGTTTCCGATCTACCTCGATAGTCCCATGGGCATTGAGGCGACGAAAATTTATTGGGATCACATTGACCTCTTTGATGAAGAATTTCGGCTGCTGAACCGCGAACGGCCGTTGATTGAAGATTTGAACACGTTGACCGTCACGCCCACGGCGCAGCATTCCATGAAACTCAATGATATCGAGGGGCCGTGCTTCATTATGGCGGGCTCAGGCATGTGCAACGGCGGGCGAATTTTGCATCATCTGAAACAGAATCTCTGGCGCGAAGGTACGAGCGTTTTGATTGTGGGTTATCAAAGCGAGGGTTCACTGGGGCGCCGTCTGGTGGACGGGGACAAAGTGGTTTCGATTTTCGGTGAAAAAATTGCCGTGCGCGCGACGGTTCATACGTTGAACGGATTCAGCGCGCACGCGGGACAAACGGAGTTGTTGAAATGGCTTGGCCAGATTGCACCGGTGGAACCGCGGGTGTTTCTGACGCACGGGGAAGCACGCGGACGCGAACCGCTGGCGCAAAAAATTAAAGAGCGATTCGGTCTCTCTGCGGAATTGCCGGAACTCGGTCAGACAATCAATCTCTGACAGGTAATGATTGCTCTTGAGCGTCTGACACCAAGCTGGGTAACGCCGATTGTGCGTCGCCAGGAGGTGGATCTTCGACTCATTCCGTTCGCGTTCGGCACGTTGATCTTCGTCGGAGCGATGTTGTTGTGGACGCCGTGGACGCATCAAACCGGTCAGACCGTCAGTCTGTTGGATGCCTTTTTTCTTTCCACTTCGGCCACGTGCGTCACAGGCCTGACGCCGGTGAATGTGGCTGAGACTTTTAACACGTTCGGTCACGTCGTGTTGCTGTTGCTGATTCAAGTCGGCGGGTTGGGAATTTTTACGGCAAGTATTCTTCTGGTGTTGTTGAGCGGGCGAAAACTTTCGCTCGGCGATGAAAACACCATTCGCGTGACGATGGGGCGGTTGCAAAAAGTGCGACCGATGGATGTTTTCATTTATGGCTGCATTTTTGTTCTGGTGATTGAACTCGCGGGCGCAGTGGCGTTGTTCTGGCAGATTACGGATGCGATGCCTGAGCAATCGCTCCGGCGCAGCGCGTGGGAAGCAGTGTTTCACTCTGTCAGTGCTTTCTGCAATGCGGGCATCAGCATTTATCCAGACGGCCTCTCGGTCTGGCGGGGGCACGCGGGAATTCTCGGGATCATCAGTCTATTGGTCATTCTCGGCGGTATCGGCCTGATGGTGTTAATCAATCTGCGCTACTACTACTTTTGGCGGCGGGATCCGCGCCGCCGCGGCAAACTGACCTTGCAAACGAAGCTTTCGCTTACTACGGCGGCCATTCTTCTCGCATTCGGAACATTGGTGGTATTGGCCTTTGAACAACGGACCACGTTGCTGGAATCGAGTGGCTTCGACACGTTGTCATGGGCGTTTTTTCATTCCGCGATGACGCGCTCAGCGGGTTTTAACATCGTGGATGTGGCCGCGATGAATCCGCCGACGTTGCTCTGTACGATGGCGCTGATGTTTATCGGTGGCGCGCCGGGCTCGGTGGCGGGCGGGATCAAGACGATTACTTTTGCGGTCCTCGCGTTAACGGCGTGGAGCGCGTTACGACGCCGCGAGAATGTGCAGGTGTTTGGTCGCTGCCTTTCTCCGCAGATTATCAGTGTTGCTTTGATGGTGACGCTGATGGCGGTGGCGGTGTTGGTGATTGGCGTGGGGTTGTTGATGTTGACTGAAAACGGCAAACCATCGGTGCAGACTGATGCGAACTGGCTTGGGCTGATATTCGAAGCGGTGTCCGCTTTCGGCACGGTGGGATTGAGCGCCGGCGTGAGTCCGCTTTTGACCGCCCCTGGCAAAAGCGTCATTATCATGCTCATGTTCGTCGGACGTGTCGCCCCGCTGATGTTATCTATTTATCTCGCCCGTCCGCCGCGATCCTGGCACTTGCGCATGCCTCAAGAGGACATTGCGCTGGGGTGATGCGACGTCGCGGTTTTGGCGAGGCAGCGCCGGACAAAGATTTTTATGGCACAACGTATCATCATTTTGGGCGCGGGCCGGTTTGGCCAACATCTGGCGACGCGCCTTTCGGAATTCGGTTGCGAAGTTGTTCTGGCAGAGCGCGACGCGGCTCGCGTCAAAGAACTGGCCGAGGACGGATTCCATATTTTCGAAATGGACGTGGAGGACGAAGACGCATTGAAAGATTTGGGGGTGACGGAGGCGAACGCAGTGGTGGTTTCTATCGGAGAAAATCTGCAAGGCAGCGTGTTGGCCACCATGGCGCTGAAGCAAATGCAGGTAAAAAAAATCATCACCCGCGCCATCAACGTCAAACACGCGCGAGTGCTCGAAAAACTCGGCTCGGATCTGGTGGTGTTGCCTTCGCGTGACGTGGCATATCGGTTGGCGGAACGTTTGCGTGATAATGCCCGCGACGATCGTCATCCGCTCGTGGGCGGCTATCAATTGGCGGAGGTGCGCATCGGGCCGATTCTCAACTCGCAAACGTTGTTGGAGGCGCAATTACCGCAACGAATGAAGATTAACGTCGTGCTGGTGATGCGGGCCGGCGATAAAGCCGAACCGAAGGTTTTGGAGCCCATTCCGGAGTTGCGATTGGAGGAGAACGACGTGCTGCTCGTCGTCGGTAAGCGTGAAAATATCAATCGCTTTGAAGCGGAATTTGGCATTAAACGGTGAGTTGAACGATGATCAGGCCGTTATGAACGACATTTTGCTGAGCGCCGGTAAGCCACGGCGAATCGGATTTATATCCACTCGTTTCCACGGAACGGACGGCGTGACGCTCGAGGCGCGCAAGTGGGCGCACATCTTGGAGCAGATGGGGCACGAGTGTTTCTGGATGGCCGGGTTGCTCGATGCGCCGCCGCATGCGAGCTACGAAGCACCGCTCGCATTTTTCAATCATCCGCGCGTTGCTAAATTGCAGGCGCAGCTTTTCGGCGTCACAACGCGTTCGCGCGAAGTGACGAATGAAATTCAGGCGTTGAAGGAAATTTTGAAGGATGAACTCTATCGCTTCGTCGAAAAATTCCAGATTGAAGTGCTGATTCCGCAAAACATTCTCGCGATTCCTATGCATGTTCCGTTCGGCCTTGCGATGACTGAGTTCATTGCTGAAACGGGTTTGCCGACGATTGCGCATCATCATGATTTCGCGTGGGAGCGCGAACGCTTTGTGGTGAGTTCAGTGAACGATTATTTGCGCGCGGCATTTCCGGGCGCGTTGCCGCAGGTGCAACATGTCGTCATCAATTCCATGGCGCAAAAGGAACTCGCCCGTCGCTGTAGTCTCGCGTCGGCAATCATTCCGAACATTCTCGATTTCGAAACGCCAGCGCCGGGTTTGGACGATTACAATCGCGATGTTCGCAGGGAAATCGGTTTAGCGCCGGACGATTGGTTTATTTTGCAACCGACTCGCGTTGTCGCCCGCAAAGGGATTGAGCATGCGATCGAACTGGTGCGTCGCCTCAAAGATCCGCGTGCGAAATTGGTGATTTCGCATCCGGCTGGCGATGAAGGCAATGCCTACATGCAAATGCTTCGCGACCGCATTGAAGATGCGAAAATTGACGTGCGGTTCATCGCGGATCGTGTCGGCGAAATGCGCGGTACGACTTCCGAGGGTAAAAAGATTTACACGCTATTTGATGTTTATCCACACGCCGACCTCGTCACGTATCCGAGCCATTACGAGGG